>Ga0315280_10002519_pt1 | contig 29634 bp, 28 predicted proteins | sample YL17G06_40_MG_FD_203697 | JGI IMG/M metagenome (GOLD analysis project Ga0315280, IMG submission 203697) | Sediment microbial communities from Yellowstone Lake, YNP, Wyoming, USA - YL17G06_40 | ecosystem: Environmental > Aquatic > Freshwater > Lake > Sediment | place: USA: Wyoming | collected... | reverse complement strand
GGATAAAATAATTTGCCTTCTCTTTGGGGATACCGAAAGCTTCCATCTCCCGGAAATTAGCAAGGATGTCGGCCACAAACTCCTCTTTGCTGACCAGTGTTGAATCTCGGCTTTTCCAGTCGCAGTAAAGGAGATGCTTATCTGAATGAGGGCCCAGATAATGGCCATCTGCAGTCAACTGGCGGATCAGCTCGCTCTTTTCAGGCGCCCTGTAAAAATCGCCGGTGAAGAAAAAGCTGGCTTTGATGTTCTTTTTCTTCAAGACGCCTCGAATGTGAGGCCCTCCATCCGCATAATCCCCGCCAGTAAAGATGAGCGCCAATTGTTTGCGGCTGACATCCCCTCGCACGATTCCGCCCTGATCGTAGGTAAGATTTTTGCTGGCACCATAAATAACAGACACAATAAGAATAGAATAATAGCAAATTCTTACTGATTTCATTTTCCCCTTATTTTTTGTGCGAATCTAAACTCAATTTCTATTTAATCAGGTAAAACCACATCAGGGGCAGCCAGAGTTGATGGCCGTAGGGAATCTTTTTATGGTTGACCAAAACTTCAGTGCTTTCCCATTCATGAATGAGGTTGAACAAATCAAAAAGGTCTTCCACCTCAGCCGGAGTGTAAGTGGCCGAATGGCGAACCCATTCGCTATTTCCTTCCTCTTTATAAGTTGGGTTCTTTTTAGCTAACTCAACGGCTTTTTTGTAGTTGAGTGTGAGATTGTGGCCAAAGACAAGCGTTATCCTGAAGGACTTGGCCTCTGTGCTGGGATAGAGGATATCGTTCAGTTTATCCTCTGTCGCTTGGTCTCGTTTCATGTCTTCTTGTTTATATGACAGGAGTGAAATTTTGTCAAATTTCCATCTTCTTATTTCAGTTTGAGGTCAATACTCCCAATACCTGCTTCAATTCTGAGGTCAAGCGATACATTGCTTTTTCCGTAGGCGTCGTTTATGTAGACATTTTCGCTCTTGGCAAATCCGTCGGCATGGACAGAGCCCAGCCCCCCATCCACTTTCACCCGGACACCCACATTCTCAGGGAGATAGATGGTGCCGCTCCCGACTCCACCATCGATTTTGACACCCAGGTTCTGTTTGTGCTCGCCGGAGAGGTCAAGCGTCAGTTCTCCCACACCCATATCGATGTCAAGGGACTTGAGGCTCATCCCCTGAAGGTTGAGCTTGCTTTCGCCCGCTCCCAAATTCACATTGAGCTCGATAGGGATTTCATTGCTCAAGTGGATATCCCATCTGTTTTCTGAATTTCCCAACGCGATCCTGGAACCTTTGTGCTGCTCGACCCGGAGGATTCCCTTGTTGGCGAAGAGATGATAATCAATTTTTGGTATCCATCGCTCGACGTTGGAAGTGAAAGAACCTTCCATTAGCGCCTGTGCGCCACCCTGGAGAAACAATTCTCCCGCTGCCATCCTAATCCCAACCTCGGCGGATTTAGCCTCACCCAATTGTATGGTTTGAGTTTCAGTCTTGAGTTCTCCAATTCTTTCGCAGGCAGCTATCCCGCCTATGAGGATAATTAAAAGTCCTATTTTTAACAAAGTCTCGTATCTCATCCTATTTTGCCTCCTCTCATTATATTACGTAAATTTGACTGGTTGAGTTCAATAATTAAATATTGATTTTTCGTGCGATATGTTATTTATAATCCATATCAAAACTAAGGAGCGCCCTATGGATAGAAAAACCAAGACCTTCGTGATTTTTTTAACGTGGATGTCTTTTCTGGGCTTCTTTTTAGGCGAAGCTCAGGACCTGAATGACCTGGCTCAAATCAAGCCGGGCCGTTCACGAGCCATCACTTCAGCCGACCCAAACCCGAACAGCAACAAAGACCGAATTGGCGTTGTTCCGCCCGGTGAAACTAGGGTTTTGGCCGATATTAAGGGGCCGGCCGTCATCCGCCATATCTGGCTGACTTTTAATGAAGCTAGGCCGAACTGGCTGGAGGCCGCAGGCTCGGCAAGGCCGGACGAAATCGTGCTCCGGATGTACTGGGACGATGGAGCGTATCCCGCCATCGAAGCGCCGCTAGATGACTTCTTTGCGGCAGGATTTGGACTGCGCCGCGAAATCCGTTCTGTCCCGGTGCAGGTTGAAAGCGGCGATGGCTACAATTGCTACTGGCCCATGCCCTTTCACAAACGCGCACTCATTACTATCACTAATGAGAGCCAGAAGAATATCCGCAGCTTCTATTATCACCTTGACTACACCGAGGAGGAAAGGCTCCCTGAAAAAACAGCCTATTTCTGCGGCCAGTACCGCCAGGAATTCCCTGAGAAAATGGGAGGCGATTACCTCATTTTGGATGCTGAAGGAGAAGGGCATTATGTCGGCACAGTCATGTCCGCCCGCTCCCGGAGCCCTTTCTGGTTCGGTGAAGGAGATGCCAAGTTTTATGTCGATGGAGAGAAAACGCCAACTATCCAGGGTACTGGCACCGAGGACTATTTTCTCTGCGCTTGGGGTTTGAATGAATGCCTGTTTCCTTATTTCGGCTGCACTTACATGAGCAGCGCTTTCGATGACCTCGGAGTGCAGTACACTCTCTACCGCTGGCATATCGCTGACCCAGTCCGGTTCACTAAATCGCTCCGGTTTGAGATCGAACACAAGGGCTGGATCACGGCTGATGAAACTGAAAGCGGCAAGGTTGAGGGCCATGTGGAGCGAGAGGATGACATAGCGACTGTAGCCTTCTGGTATCAGGTTGGCCAGCCAAAGCGATTTACTACTCTTCCTCCTTTAGCCCAACGCATCCTGCCCAACTTGGACCTGGTCATTGAGGGCAAGACTTTACAGCCAACGGTTCGGTACACCGCAGGTGTTTTGGAGCTGCAGAAAGGCTATGACTGGACGGGCGACGGACAGCTCATTTTCATGCCAGCCAGTGAAAATCCCGTTCTGGAAGTGGATTTCCAGGTTGAAAAAGAAGAATACCGAGGACTGGTCCTTCGTTTTACCCATGCTGAAGACTATGGGATTTACCGCATTTTCCTGGATGGGAAAAATATCAGGGAACTGGCAGAGCCCGCATCTGATTTGAAAGTCGCTGACTTTGATTTTTATTCGCCAACGCTCGAGGTAAAGGACTTTTATGCTGGAAGTTCTAAGCTGGCTCCAGGGAAACACACTCTGCGTTTTGAATGCGTTGGCCGAAATCCTCTTTCAAAAGGAAAGTATCTGGGCTTGGATTCTGTTCGTCTGCGGGAGCGCTGGAATAAGAAGAGAAAATCATTGATATGAGTGAGAAGTGAACAGTGAGCAGTCAAATAATTAGCATACAGTCGCCGTAGCTGTAGAACCTGTATTTCTGGCGAATTGCCTCTCGGTAAGCTTTCTTGATTAAATTGAGACCGGCAAAAGCAGCCACCATCATCAGCAGTGTTGATTTGGGGAGGTGAAAATTGGTCAAAAGCCTGTCTACAACCTTAAATTCATAGCCGGGATAGATAAAGAGGGAAGTAGTGCGCGCGCCAGCCCTCACTTCGCCATTTTGGAAAGCACTCTCGAGCGTTCTGACCACGGTGGTTCCCACAGCCACTACTTGACGGGAATCTTGCCTGGCTTTGTTGATCGTTAGCGATGTGGCTCGGCTTACAGTGTAAGTTTCTTCAAGCATCCTGTGGTTTTCCAATTTTTCAACCCGCACAGGCTGGAAGGTCGCGAGGCCAACCTGGAGAGAGACATGTCTTATCTCAATTCCCCTTTTCTGTATTTCTTCGAGAATTTCCGGTGTAAAATGAAGCCCGGCTGTGGGTGCGGCGATTGCTCCTTCTTTTTGGGCAAAAACAGTCTGATAGCGTTTCAAGTCAAGAGGCCTGAGGCTCACATCTTCCTTTTTGCGTTTGATGTAAGGGGGGAGCGGAGGAAAACCGATTTTTTTTAACTGCGAAAGGATATCCTTTGATGAAAACCGGAGCGTTCTTTTTCCTTCAGCTCCGGCTTCCAAGACTTTTCCTTCAAAACCTGGAGCAAACTGAATGATATCCCCTGGCTGGACTTTTTTGGCCGGCCGGCAGAGAACTTCCCAGACTCCTTTGTCTTTTTCTCTCAACAAAAGAAACTCGATGTCTTTGCTGTCCTTTTGACCCCAGATTTTGGCGGGGATAACTTTCGTGTTGTTGAGGACGAGAACATCATCTTGATTGAGATGCCTTGGGAATTCTTTAAACCGGGAATGAATGATTTTTCCATCTCGCCGGAAGACGACCATCATCCGGGATTCGTCCCGCTGAGCCAATGGCTGCTGGGCGATGAGTTCTGGGGGGAGGTCGTAGTCGAAGTCTGAAACCAGCATATTAAAAAACAGTGCGTAGTGAGGTGTGCGTAGTGAGGTGTGAGGAGTAAGGTGTGAGGAGTAAAAAACTCATTATTCTAATTGTTATTTTTTTATCAAACGGTGCCTCTTCATGATTTCATCTAATTTATAGGAAAAAAGAATAAAAAAGTGAAAATTCTAAATCTTTATCTATTCACTCTTTAAAAAGCTTTTTCTGGGTGGGGGGAGGGGAGGAGTGGGGATAGACAACGCCCAGGTGTTCGTAGGCCTTTGGAGTGATTTTCCGGCCCCGAATTGTCCGATCCAAAAAACCGATGCGCATCAAAAAGGGCTCATAGATGGATTCAATCGTATCCTTTTCTTCGTCGATGGCTGCCGCAATGGTGTTGATCCCGACCGGCCCGCCGCCAAAGTTTTCGATGATTGTCATAAGAATTTTCCGGTCGACATCATCCAGCCCCACAGAGTCAACTTCCATCATATCTAATGCGTTTTGAGCTTCCTTGGCTGTGATGATTCCTTTGCCTTTGACATCCACATAGTCTCTAACCCTTCGCAGCAGGCGGTTTGCTACTCGTGGAGTTCCTCTGGAGCGGAGGGCGATTTGTTCAGCTCCTTCATCATCGACCTTAACTTTCATGATCAAAGCCGACCTTTGAATCACCTTCTTTAAATCTTCGTCCCGGTAATAATCCAGGCGATGGATGATTCCAAACCTCCCCCTAAGAGGCGCGGTGATCCGGCCCGCGCGGGTCGTAGCGCCGATCAGCGTGAACTTTCTGAGCCTCAATTTATGGCTTCTGGCACTCGGTCCCTGGCCGATGACGATATCCAGGGTGAAATCTTCCATGGCCGAATACAGGAGTTCTTCGATCGAAGGGTGGAGGCGGTGAATTTCATCGATAAATAAAATCTCCTTTTCCTGCAAATTGGAGAGGATGGCGGAAAGGTCGCCGGTCCGCTCGATCACGGGTCCTGCCGTAGGCTTGATTCCTACTCCCATTTCTTTGGCGATGATATAAGCCAGGCTTGTTTTCCCCAATCCCGGCGGGCCGTAAAGCAGAACGTGGTCGAGATGCTCGTCTCTTTTTCTGGCTGCCTCGATAAAAATTTTTAAGTTGGCTTTAACCGTTTCCTGTCCGACGAATTCATCAAAGGTTCTGGGCCGGAGGCTGTCTTCGAAAAGCAGGTCTTCTTTGGTCCGGACAGGAGTCAGAATAGCCGGCATCTTAGCTTCTCCTACTTATGAATTTCTCACACCTCATTCCTCACACCTCACTCCTCACTATCTTACACCCTTGCCAGCCTTTTCAGGCATTCCCGGAGGAGTTTTTCAAACCCGGCCTTGCTCGTATGCGCGCTGATGGTTTCATCCACAACTCTTTCCACCTCTTTGCGTCTGAATCCGAGATTCATCAGGGCAGAAATCAGGTCCTCTTTTTCCTGGGAGCCTTTCACAGCTAGAAGCTTTTCTTTTTTCTCGATCTTGTCTTGAAGCTCCATAGTGATACGCAGGGCAGTCTTTTTTCCAATTCCCGGAATGAGCGAAATCCGGGCGATATCGCTCTGCTTGATGGCTTCCTCAAGATCAGAAGGCTCAATTCCGGATAATATATTCATGGCCAGTTTGGGGCCTATGCCTGAGATGTTAATGAGCTTCAAGAAAATATCTTTTTCCTCTTGGGTGGTAAACCCGAAAAGGGAAAGCGAATTATCCGTCAGGTGGGTATAAATGAAAAGTTCCACAGGATCATTTACTTCCCCCAGTTTAAAATAAGTCGAAAGCGGGATGGAAGCGCAATAGCCAACTCCACCCGTATCGATGATGACTTGGTTGGGTAATTTTTGAATCAATATTCCTTTAAGATAGGCGATCATAGTTCTTCTTTACCTAACTCAGGACTCCTCGAGTTTCTTCTGAAAAACTCTTGAGTTGAGATGACAGATGGCAGCCGCCAGCGCGTCAGAGGCGTCGGTCTCGAGTTTGTCATCCTTAATCTCAAGCAGAATTTTGACCATATTTTTGACTTGATCCTTGTCGGCCTGGCCATAGCCTGTCACGGCTTTTTTTATTTCTAGAGGGGAGTATTCAAATAAAGTGCAATTTCGTTCAGCCACCGCCACCAGCACCGCCCCTCTCACTTGGCCGAGCGCAATGGCCGTTTTGATATTTCGCGCATAAAAGGGATTCTCGATGGCCACTTCGTCGGGCGCGTAAGCCTCTATAATTTTTTCGAGCGCGACCTTGATTTCGTTCATTTTGTGATGGAAGGCGAGGCGCTGGGAGGGTTTGATTGTTCCGTAGTTCAGCGCGGCGTATTTATTCTGTGAATACTCGATAATTCCGAATCCCGTCGATTGGCTGCTAGGATCGATTCCGAGAACCCTCATCGAGCTTATTTCTAGGCTGCCGAGTACTTGGCAATCTCCTCTTCATCGATATCGAAATTCGCGGAGACGCTCTGGACGTCGTCATGGTCTTCAAGCTCTTCCATCAACCGCAAAAGTTGTTGAGCCTGTTTTCCTTCGAGCTTCACATAGTTTTGGGGAATGTAGCCCAGGTTAGAAGCAGCGACCTCGACGTTGTTCTTTTTCAGGGTTTCGACCACAGTTTCATAGTTCTCTGGAGCGGTGATGATTTCATAATTGCTTCCATCCTCTCTCATGTCCTCGGCTCCCACATTGAGGACGATGTCCAGCAACGTATCTTCCGAAGCTTTGCTCTTTTCGATATCGATATAGCCTTTCCTCTTGAACATCCAGGCCACGCACCCGGATTCGCCCATGCGGCCGCCGTTCTTGGAAAAGATGTGCCTGATTTCTGAGACAGTTCGGTTCTTGTTGTCTGAAAGAGCAGTAATGTAGATGGCCACGCCTCCCGGGCCGTATCCCTCATAGACGATTTCTTCGTAGGTAGTCCCCTCAAGTTGCCCCGTGCCTTTCATGATGGCCCTCTTGATGTTATCGGCCGGCATGTTGACAGCCTTGGCATCAAGAACAGCTTTTCTTAAACGCGGATTGGTTTCAGGGTCGCCTCCGCCGGCGCGGGCGGCGACGCTCAGCTCCCGGATAATCTTGGTGAAAAGCTTGCCCCGCTTGGCATCGGCAGCAGCCTTTTTATGTTTAATAGAATGCCATTTGGAATGTCCGGACATATTATCTCCTTTTGAATTTTACATAAAAAATTCTAACATAAAATCATCCTTGCAAGCAAATTTCTAAAAAGAGGAGGAAGCATCTCTATTTCTGTGATGCCACTGATAAGGAATAGGGTCCTGTCATGGCTCCTCCCCATCCGTCCTCACCTCCGCTCCCGCAAGATACCGCAAAGGAAGTGATTCAAGCGCCGTGAGGCTCCGGGCGGGTGGCAGGCCCCTCCGCCGTGCTACCCTCCTTCGATGGTCGCATCATATCACATAAACAGAAGATGCATTCTTGGGGAAGTAAGCATCCCAAATTTCGTGATGATTGAATAGGGGATTTGAAAAGGGCTTGACTCCTCGCTAGGCGCAGGCTTCGGTAGCCGCAGGCTTTAGCCTGCGCCAAAATTAAAGACGCAAACTAAAGTTTGCGACTACCTCTGAAAAAGGAGCTTAATTTGACATTTCCGATAGGAATAATATAATAATGACCAGAGCGAACATTTGACCGCCGCCGAGAGTTTCTTTAAAATGAGATTGCCACGCCACCTTTTGTGGCTCGCAATGACAGCGGTAAGTCAATAAAAGGTAGAACTTTTTTGGAGCGGCTGCATTCATGCAAAGAAGTTTGGAGAAAAAACATGGCTAAAGATTTAGTCTGCGGCATGGATGTCAGAGAAGAAGAGGCGGCTGGCACATCTATCTATAAAGGGGAAAAATACTATTTCTGTTCGTCAGGCTGTAAGAAAAAATTCGACGAGAACCCTGAAAAGTACATTGCACGAAAAGGACAAAATTTGTATGAGCCCATACCTGAAGAGACGAAAGCCCCTCACGATAAACCTTCTGAAGGGCAAACAGAAAGGATCGACCTTCCTATTGTCGGAATGTCCTGCGCAAGCTGCGCCACCGCTATCCAGCGAGGTTTGAGCTCAATGGAGGGAGTCGAGAAGGCCAATGTCAATTTTGCCACATCTCGGGCCACTGTCCTTTTCCAGCCGCAGCTCGTCAAGCCCGAGGCCGTGATCGCTTCCATCAGAAAAAGCGGGTACGAGGTGGGCACGGTATCTTCCGAGCTTTCCATCGAGGGCATCGTCTGTGCTTCCTGTGTGGCCAGAATCGAGAAGGCTCTCCTCGAGATGGGCGGCGTCGTGAAGGCGGCTGTGAATTTAGCCACAGGTAAAGTCAGGGTCGAATACCTTCCCTTCGAGACAAACCTCCAAGAAATCAAAAAGACAATTGAGCGGACCGGCTACAAGGTCATTGAAATTGCTGCCCCGGAAGCAGGCGAGGATATCGAGCGAAAAATCCAGGAGAGAGAGTATAAAAAGCTAAAGATAAAATTTGCTGCGGGCGTAGTCCTTGGAATCCTGATTTTTCTGGGAAGTACGCGGCAGTGGTTCCCCTGGGTTCCGCATATTTTGAACAATTTTTTTATCCTTTGGGCGCTCGCTACGCCTGTTCAGTTTGTGATCGGCTGGCAATTTTACAGAGGAGCCTGGGGTGCCATCCGGCACCGCAATGCAGACATGAACACGCTGATTGCCGTTGGTACCTCAGCCGCTTACCTCTACAGTGTCGCTGCTACACTTTTTCCTTCATTCTTTCATAAAGCCGGTATCATGCCTGAGGTCTATTTTGACACCTCTGCTCTGATCATCGTCCTCATCCTTTTTGGGAGGATGCTCGAAGCAAGAGCCAAAGGCCGGACTTCAGAAGCGATTCGGAAGCTCGCCGGATTGCAGCCCAAAACAGCCCGCGTCATCAGGGACGGGAGAGAGGTCGATAGGCCGGTGGAGGAAGTCCTGGTGGGGGACTTGGTCGTGGTCAGGCCAGGCGAGAAAATCCCGGTGGATGGAATTGTCAAAGAGGGAAGGTCCTCTGTGGATGAATCCATGATCACTGGAGAGAGTCTTCCAGTGTCCAAAAAAGCGGAGGATGAAGTTATTGGCGCAACAATCAATAAAACCGGGAGTTTCAAGTTCCAGGCGACAAAGGTCGGAAAAGATACTGCCCTGGCCCAAATTATCAAGCTTGTCCAGGATGCCCAGGGGTCTAAAGCTCCGATCCAGAGGCTGGCCGATGTTATTGCCGGATACTTTGTGCCGATTGTCATTTCCATCGCCATCGCAACTTTCATCATCTGGTTTGACTTTGGTCCTGCGCCCTCGCTAACTTTTGCTTTGCTGAATTTTGTGGCCGTGATGATCATTGCCTGCCCTTGCGCCCTCGGGCTGGCGACTCCCACAGCCGTCATGGTTGGGACAGGCAGGGGGGCAGAGCATGGGATTTTGATTAAAGGCGGCGAGAGCCTGGAAACCGCTCATAAAGTTGACACCATCGTTTTTGATAAGACCGGCACTCTGACCAAAGGGCAACCAGAGGTCACGGATATCATCATTTTGGGTGCTCTTTCAGAGCAAGATATTTTGAAGCTGGCCGCGAGCGCTGAGAAGGTTTCTGAGCATCCCCTTGGGCAGGCGATTGTGAAAAAAGCCGCAGAGCGCCAAATTGAGCCTGCTGAGCCAAAGAATTTCAGAGCCATCGAGGGCCAGGGTATTGAAACAGAGGTAAATGGGAAAAATATTCTTATCGGCAATCTGAAACTTTTGCGTGACCGGAAAATAGATTCTGGTGACCTCCCCAAAAAAGCCGAAGAGCTGGCCCTGGAGGGAAAAACTGGGGTCTATATCTCGGTGGATAACAATGCTTCGGGGTTGATCGCCATCGCCGACGCACTGAAAGAAAGCACTCCCCAGGCTATTCAGAGGCTCAAAAAGTTAGGAATCGATATCGTGATGCTCACGGGGGATAACAGGCGCACGGCCGAAGCTATAGCCAGAAGAGCAGGGATAGATAGAGTTCTTTCCGAGGTCCTTCCCGAGGACAAAGTTCATGAAATCAAAAAGCTCCAAGCCATGGGGAAAAAAGTGGCCATGGTGGGCGACGGTATCAACGATGCGCCTGCATTGGCTCAGGCGGATGTGGGAATTGCCATTGGCTCTGGGACAGACATTGCCATGGAAGCTTCAGACATCACTCTGATCAAGGGAGATTTGAGGGATGTGGCTGCGGCCATCGATCTCAGCAGGCGCACCATCAGAGTCATCAAGCAGAACCTGTTCTGGGCATTTATTTACAACACCGCTGGAATCCCGATTGCGGCCGGCATTCTCTATCCTTTCTTTAAGATTCTGCTCAACCCGATTATTGCCTCAGTAGCCATGGCCTTTAGCTCTGTCTCGGTTGTCTTAAACTCGCTCCGGCTGAGACGGACAAAGCTTGAGTCGTAAGAGAGGGGAGGATGGAAGCCAAAATTGTGATAACGGTCTTAGGTGTTTTGCTCATTGTTTTCATCAACTGGTATTTTTTCTTCTCAGGGAGAAAATCCCAAGCAACGGCCGCTCGAAGAAAACAGAATTTTCAAGAGGTTAAGATCGTGGTGAAAGGGGGGTATACCCCTGATGTGATTGTCGTCAAGAAAGGGATTCCGGTTCGCCTGAATTTTTACCGGAATGAAACCGCAGATTGTTCGGACACGATTGTCTTTGGTGATTTCAACATCCGCAGGCCGCTGCCTGCTTTTCAAACAACCGCCATCGAGTTTACTCCTGAAAGAGAAGGCAAATACATCTTCACCTGCGGCATGGGGATGCTGCGGGGGAAACTCATCGTCAGGTAAAGCAGGGATAGGTAGCATTTCCACTTCCGTGATGTCCAAAGAGTTTTTTCGTTGGGTCCTGTCACGGCGCTTCCCCGTCCGTCCTCGCTCCACCCATCAGCAATCATAGGCTCTCACTGAATTAGAAATGCTTTCGCATAGATATCTCAATTTGACAATTTTGATAAATATAGTAAAATATGAAGTTCAAATAAGAGGAGGTTTTAATGAAGAATCGTTCCAAGATTTTAGCTCTCCTTTTGATTTTCTCCTTTGTGCTCGTGCTATCAGGAATCGCCCAGCAGCAGGGCGATGAGACTGTGACCTGCCCTGTGAGCGGTAAGGTCATGAAGAAGTCCGAAGCGAAAGTAACGGCTGAATACCAGGGAAAGACCTATTATTTCTGCTGTGAAAATGCCAAGGAGAAGTTCCTGAAGGAGCCTGAGAAGTATCTCCAGAAGAAAGAAGAGGTCAAAACTGTTTACACTTGCCCCCTGCATCCTGATGTCCAATCGGATAAACCTGGGAAATGCCCGAAGTGTGGAGGGGATTTAAAGCCCATGATGATGGGGCATGGAGAGATGCATGGCTACATGAAAATGAAGGGCTGGGGCCACCTGGAGGGCTGCAAAGGAATGATGGGCAGAATGCATGGACATGGGGGCATGCAGATGCGTGGTTACATGATGCACATGAAGACCGAGGGCCAGGGCTGCGGCGTCATGGGATGCCCCATATGCTCCCCCGATGTCGAGATGAGTGTTGAGAATCTCAGCGATGGCGTTGCCATCAAATTCACGACCAAGAATGCCGAGCTGGCGAAGAAAATTCAGGAGCATCTAGCCCAGATGAAGACTATGCGCGAGAAATGCAAGGAGACCTTAAAAAAAGAAGAAGTCAAAAAGTAATATCGCTTCAATAAAAAACCATTAAGAACGATCCCTCTCGTCCTAACGGGCGAGGGGGATTTTTTTATTGTCCGAATAGGCCCTCTCACGGCGCATCCTCCTTTGTCCTTGCCCAGGTTGCAAAATAGGCCTTTAAAAAATATATTTGAAGCCGATATTGATTTGGAAAAAAGAAGGATTAAGGTTTAACACCCCCAGGTTCATTTCTTTTTCAAGCTGGTCTATAGGCTCAGTGATGATCGGGTCAGAAATAAGTTTCAGCTTTGTTTGGACTTTAGGGCAGTAGAAATACCTGATATCCACAAAAAGGGCGATTTTTAAAATCAGGTCAATGTTGAATTCCCCTCCTGCATTGAAGCCGAGCTTGGTACTCCCAAACTCAGCACCCAATTTATAGTCTTTGATAAAAAGCTTGGTTTGCTCTGCCGACTGTTCTTCCCAGAACCTTGTATAACCGAGGCTGGTGAACCTGCCGGAAATATCAAACAAACTTACACCTCCTGAAAACCCCAAGACCACAAGATTGGTTATACCGATCCTGGTTGCGGCATTGAAGCTATAAGTGAATTGTTTGAGATGTCCTTTTGTGTCCGGCATGTCCAGGGTTCTTTGCCAGGTGAATCCTTCATGTGTAAGAGAGACATCGTAATCGGTGTTTTTCCCAGTGATGGTGCATTTCGAATAACCTACCAAAACTTGAAAACCGAAATTCTCCAGAGGATAAAAGCAGAAAACAGCATTCAGCCCCGTGGCTCTCTTGCCCTTGAGGCTGAGAGTTTGGTTCGCATAGCTTTCATAAGCTCCAGGCTCAAAGGTGGGAGCAAAATGGTTGTGGTAGGATGTATTCAAGGCAGGAAAATTGAAGCCTGCCGCGCTGCCTATTTCGAATTTGAACCCCAGAGAATAAGCATGGGCAGAAGCAGGAAAGGCTAAGGTGAATACAATAAAGAAAGCAGGAAGTAAAAAAAATAGAACTTTTCCTTTTTTCATGGCGCCTCCTTTTTATGTCCAACTCTCTTTCTTATACAAAAAAATGAAAAACATCTCAAGCCCCTTTTTGGAGAAAAGGGGAAAAATCAAGTCATATCTTGGGAATGGACCAGATTTCTGGTATTCTATTAAATTAAAGAAAGAGTATGAGAAAAAGAGTTGTCGTGGCCATGAGCGGGGGAGTGGATTCCTCGGTTGCGGCCGCTCTGCTTAAAGAGCAGGGCTATGAAGTGATCGGGCTCACCATGAATCTTTTTTCTTTGCCTCGAGAGATCTGCCAGGAGGAGAGTCTGAGGAGCTGCTGCGGCTGGCGAGCTTTCGAAGACGCCCAGCGGATCGCGATGGCCCTCGAGATTCCCCATTATGTGGCCGATTTCAAAGATTCGTTTAAAGAAAAAGTGATGGCAGATTTCTGCGAAGAATACCGGAAGGGACGGACGCCCAATCCCTGCATTCGATGCAATCAATACATCAAATTTGAGGCCCTGATAAAAAGAGCCAAAAAGCTCAGCGCCGATTATATCGCCACAGGCCATCATGCTCGAGTTGAGTGTGATGCCGTGCGCGGACAGTATCTTTTGAAAAAGGGGAAGGATAAGGAAAAGGACCAGTCTTATTTCCTCTATCCCTTGACCCAGGAGCAACTCTCTTTAACTTTGATGCCGATCGGCGAGAAGACAAAAACAGAAGTCAGAAAAATAGCGGAGGATTTAGACCTCCCCGTTGCTCAGAAACCTGAGAGTCAGGAAATCTGCTTTGTGTCCGGTAATAATTATGCTCAATTTTTGAAAGACCGAATTCCTGAAGGGTCGAAGCCCGGCCCGATTGTCGATTTGAACCTTCATATCCTCGGCCAGCATCGGGGGATTATCCATTACACGGTAGGCCAACGCAAAGGTATGGGAGTCGCAGCCCCGCATCCTCTGTATGTCCTTTCGATCGATGTTGAAAAAAATGAAATCGTAGTCGGCCCAAACGAAAAGCTTTATAAAAACAAACTTCTTGCATCCCAGGTTCATTTCATTTCCGGGGAAAAACTGGTGCAGCCGCTAGTTGTCAAGGCTAAAATCAGGCACAGGCATCTGGAAGCGAAGGCTGTAGTTACACCAGTGGATAAAGGACAGGTCCAGGTGGAATTTGAAAAGCCCCAGCGGGCCATCACTCCTGGCCAGTCAGTGGTTTTTTATCAGGATGATTTGGTGGTCGGCGGGGCAATTATTGACAGAGTTTTAGGCTAGAGGAATAAATCGAGCGAGGAGATACTTTTTGTTTAGAGAGGAGTGGTTGCTTTAAGCAACCAGCCAGTTTCTAACTCATTCAGATAGGGGGTTAGTTTCTCGCGCACTCTGCGATGATAATCGTTAAGCCATTTAATTTCGGCCTGCGTCAGGAGTTCCTTTTTGACAAGCCGTGTGTCAATCGGGCAGAGGGTCAACGTTTCAAATTTATAGAAAGTTAATCCTGCACTTGATTTCTCTTCATCTTTCACCACGACTGCCATGTTTTCAACCCGCATCCCGTATTCATTTTCTTTATAATAGCCGGGCTCGATAGAGGTAATCATCCCCGGCTCGAGCCCGACGCCAATACAGCGGTAATAAGAAATAGCCTGGGGCCCTTCATGGACATTGAGATATGATCCGACGCCGTGTCCCACCCCATGCCCAAAGTTCAAACCTTTTTCCCAGAGCGCGAGGCGGGCAATGCTATCGAGCTGTTTACCCGAAGTTCCTTGAGGGAAGGAAGTCAAGGTCAAGCCGATTACTCCTTTCAAAATTCTTGTGAAATTTTCTTTTTGCTCTTCTGTTGGCTCACCCAGGCTGACGGTGCGAGTCATATCAGTTGTGGCATCCTGATACTGCCCTCCGGCATCTATGAGGTAAATCCCTTCGCGCTTCAAAGGGATGTCTGTTTCAGGAGTTGAGGCGTAGTGGACGATGGCGCCGTGGCTTCCATAAGAAGATATTGTCTCGAAACTCTGCCCTCTGAACAGAGGGTCCAGAGCCTGAAATTCAGCCACCCTTTTTGCAGCTGAGATTTCTGTGACTTCACTTTTTCCCAATGCTCCCTCAAGCCAGCTCAGGAACTTGACCATAGCTACTCCATCCCGAATGTGGGCTGCTTCAAAACCGGAGAGCTCTGCCTCATTTTTTATGGCCTTGAAGAGGGCGATCGGGCTGGGCTTGAAGGTTAAGTGAGCGCCTCTTTTAAGCGTATTGACAACCCATTGACTGACAGTCCCCTCGTCCAGCCAAACGCGTTTTTTCCCTTTGGCCAGTTGCCTCAAGGCTGGCCCAAAATCGCTGTAATTATGGACCTCCACCGATTCCTCTTTTAAAATTTTCCTAACCTCCGCGCTTACTTTGTTCAGGTCGATGAAGAGCATGGCTTTTTTGGCGGTGACGATGGCATAAGAGATGGCCACCGGGTTATATTTCACATCTGAGCCACGGATGTTGAACAGCCAGGCGATGGCGTCGAGTAGGGTGAGGACATGGGCAACTGCCTGTTCTGCGGCCATTTTCTCCCTGAGGCGGCCGAGCTTGCTCGCTGCGCTTTCGCCCGCGTATTTTATGGGATGGATTACAATTTTATTCAAGGGCGGTTCTGGCCTTTGTTCCCAGACCGCATCCACCAGGTTTTTCTCGATGCTCTTTAGCAAGATGCCTTTGCTTTCGAATTCTTTTTTAAGGCTTGAGAAATCCTTATGAGTGATGAGCTTTGGGTCGAATCCAAGAGCTTCGCCACTTTTGAGTTCTTTCAACAGCCATTCCTTCCAGGTGGGGACACCCGGCAGCCCTATTTTGAACAGAGTGAAAACCCGAGAGTCTAGCTGCTGTTCAGCCTGGAGAAAATAGCGCGAGTCCGTCCAGAGCCCGGCTTTGGTTTTGGTGATGACCACGTCGCCGGCAGAACCAGTGAAGCCGCTTATGAATTTGCGACGCTGCCAGAACTCCGGCACATATTCGCTCTGGTGAGGGTCCGAGCTGGGGACAAAGTAGGCCTGGATGCCGTAGTCTTTCATCAATCGGCGCAATTCTCTAACTTTCTCACTCATTTTTTCCTCCTCAAGTGCATCTTTTTTGTTTTCCCTATTTTAAGTAGCAAAGGAGAAAAGAGTCAAGGATTGGAGGAAGCATCTTTTTTCCCGTGATGAGAAAGGAGCGGTAAGGGTAAGGGCTGGATGATTCGAAGGCACGCTGCGTTTTCCCCAGCGAGGAAAACTTGCTCGCCTCGAGGCTCCGCTCTCCTTCTCCCTTCGGTCGAGGAACCTTGCCCGCTCCGCCTCTTCACACGGCCTTCTGCATTCATCCAGCCCTTACCCTTTATTCTCTTGGCTTTTTCCACGGAAAAAAGATGCTTACAGGAATGGAAGTGGAATTGACATGGGATTTCATTCTTTTTTAATATGTTAATAGTCTTTTGAGGTTTTGGTTATGAAAATAGGCAAAATTGACTTTGAAACCTTTACATCATTCCTCCTGCGGCGCCTGGGCAAAAAAGATAAATCTGTTCTCGTCCCTCCTCTGACAGGAGTTGACGCAGCAGTCATTGACATCGGAAAGGGCAAGGTTCTTGTCGTCGCCGAAGATCCGATTTTTACGACACCCGGGGTTCCGCTGGAGATGTTTGGCTGGTTTACAGTCCACATCGGAGCGAGCGATGTCGCCGTTATGGGAGTTAAGCCTCAGTATATGACCTATTCTCTCTTGATGCCGCCCGAGATAAGCGATCAAGATTTTAGGACCATTGTCGATTCGATCCATAAAACTGCGGTAGAGCTCGAGATTGCCATAGTCGGAGGCCACACGGGATATTATCCTGGGTTTGTGACACCCACCATCGGAGGAATTGCTGTTTTTGCCGTAGCTCGCAAAGGGAGCTATGTCACCCCTGCAGGTGCCCAGCCCGGAGATGATATCCTCCTGACCAAGGGACCGGCCATCGAGACCGCCGCGCTCCTTTCTGTGATTCGGGAAGAGGAGCTGCTTAAAAAATACCCTGAATCACTCGTCCGGAAAGCTAAGTCTCTCTTGAAGCAAATGACAGTGGTCAAGGATGCATTGGTTGCGATGGGCGTGGGGGGTGTGACTTCTATGCATGATGCGACTGAGGGTGGCGTTATCGGAGGGCTTTTCGAGATCGCCAATGCCAGCCGCGTCGGTATGGAAGTCGACGAGAGTCTTTTTATTTACCCTGAAGAAGTCAGGATAGTTTGCGAGGCTTTTGACATCGACCCGGTCGCAGCGATAGCCGAGGGCTCGCTTCTTATTACCGCTAGGCCAACGTACTCAGCAAAAATCCTCAAACGTCTGAAAAAAGCGGGGATTCAAGCTTCAATCATCGGAAAAGTCATTAAAAACACGAAAAAAAGAATGATGAAACGGCTTGACGGCCGCTCTGTGCCTCTGGCCATCCCCCCTCAGGATCCATTCTGGCCGGCCTTTTTTGAAGGCCTCAAGGTAAAGACATAGAATTAATTCCCCCTGTATCCCCCCGTTATCTAAAGGGGAGATAGAACATTTGCTTTTTGTCAAACAGGGAGTTTGCCATTGCGGGCATATATATAAAATGGATAGAACTAAAGGGCAATCCGAAGAGTTGAGAATCCTGTTTATCGGCTATTCGAAAAGTTTTATTTTCCTGGTATAGGATGCTTTATTTTTTCCCAGGCCACCGCGAAATCAAAGGGCTTGTTATGATCCTTCTCGTGGCAATTCAGGCACTTAGCTTTGATGGCATCGGGGTTGGCATAGATGATAAGGCCATTCTTGACTGCTTCGTCTTTATTCTTCATAACAGTCAATTTTTTGTATTCGCTTCCAGGTCCGTGGCAGACTTCGCAGGTAACTCCTTCCTGTTTCAATTCCGGCGCTTTTTCAAAAAGAGGGGCATGGCACATCAGACATTTTGGGTTTTCAGGCGGATTTTGGACTCCTAATTCCTGTGCCACAGCTTTAGCTTTATCTGAACTGAGAGCAGCAAAAGATTGAGAATGGCCGGCTTTTTCCCAGATGGGGTATTGCTGTCCTATTTTTTCGGATTGGTGGCATATCTTGCATTTCCCGGCTCCCACATAAGTGAAAGTCTGGCTGAAAAGGTTCGTCAAAAGCATGAAGGAAAAAACGAGGACGGCAATCCAGAGAATTTTTTTCATCGCTCCTCCTTTCCGGTTGATAGAGAATGTATATTGAGGTAAGAATGCTTTTTTGTCAATATTTAATCTATAAAAAATATCGAATTACTCAAATTTTGGCACTAGCGAGCTCTGATATTGAATGGTTAGCGATCGTATCTATGCGACGAATTTTTTTAGGCGTAGGCGTAGCTGTGCAAGCCTGCCAGCAGGTAATTGACGCCAAAGTACGTGAAGAGTGCGGCCAAAAAGCCAAGGATGGCGATGATGGCCGCGCGTCGGCCCTTCCAGCCCATCACGATCCGGGTGTGTAGATAAAGAGCAAATACCAACCAGGTGATCAGGCTCCAGACTTCCTTAGGGTCCCAGCTCCAGTAGCTTCCCCAAGCTTTAGAAGCCCAGATCATCCCAAACACTAGGCCGCCCAGGGTAAAAATGGGAAATCCGATAGCAATCGAGCGATAGCTGATGGAATCGAGCTTCGCTGAGGAAAGGCCGGTTTTCTTCCCTTTTTTCTCTTTGGTATCAGCCGCGAGATACATAATGCTCGTGATAAAAGCCACGGCGAAGAAAGCTTCACCGAGGAGCGTTACAGATACATGAAGCCAGAGCCAGTAGCTCTGGAGTGCAGGGACGAGTGGCATGGCTTCTTTGGGCATCAGGGGAGAGGAGGCGAGGGCCATCAGGGCGATGACAATCAGCATAAAATAAGCCCCGGCATTTCGAATCTTGAAGGTTATTTCGATGATCACGTAGGCCAGAATAGAAGCCCAAGCAAACAAGGAGAGAGATTCGTACATGTTGGTAAACGGCGCATGTCCGCTTTCTACGGTCCTCATAATGAGGGCCAAGGTATGAACGATGAGCCCCAGAAAAGCAAAGAAATATCCTATCTTCGCCAAATTCTCTTTCTTTGAGAAAAGACAGGAGAAATAGAAAACGGCTGAGACAATGTAGAGAACGAAAGCGATTAAAAACAATGTAGATTCACTCATTTGGATCTCCTGAGGGAAGTCATGATTTCATTGAATTCAGCTTGGAAGGCTTCCTGGCTTTTCGCAGAAATTCCTCCAAAGATGACTTCAGTTTTTCCTTGAGTTTCTTCTAGAATGGCTTTTATTTCTCTGGTCGGCCAATAAAAAGCCAGAAAAAATCCGGCCATGAGAAGTGCACATCCTACCCATATCAGGTTTACCCCTGGGTCCCGAACCGCTTGGATGACCGAGTACTGGCTGGCCTCATAGGATTTTAGTTCTAAAGAAAGATTGGTTTCTTTGGCCCCGTGGAGCAGGGCATAATCCGGATATTTGGCGAAAATCCAGCCCGAGAAGATTTTTTCTTCCCCTTGCCAGCCTTCGATAAAAGCCGCAGGGTTATGGGGCTGAAGAGAACGGGTTGTTGCCTCATTTTTTTCGTTGAGGATAAAATCCGGAAGGAACTGGCTGACAGAGATTTTAGCGCCGCCGTCCCCGAAAGCCTTTTTTTCACCCACGCGAAGCTTGAGTTCCTGGGAAAAGGCCGGGTCGTCTTTCTTTTTGACAGCGATCTCGAGCGAGGCATTTTCCCAGTTCCAGCCGTAGCCGCTCTGATAAAAAATAAGGCCTTTGTGGCTGAGAGGATGATTGACCTCGATGGCTTTAGTCAAACGAGGCTTGTCCTCTTCTAAGACGGTGAGCGTGCTTATCCAGTCTTTGACGCTGCCGTTCGGGTAATTCTCTGTTTCAAATTTATCCAGCCGGAGCTTAAATTTGGCTTGGGGAGCCTGGAGAATCTGGCCCTCAGAAGAGAAAACCAGATCTTTTTTGAAGCCTCCCAGGCCGCTCGTAATTCCTCCTGCAAGAATGATGAGCAGACCGAGGTGAACGAGGTCCGACCCGAACCAGCCCAGAGTCCTTTTTTGAGCCAGAAGATAGACTCTGTTTTCATCCTGTTTTTCTCTGCGGCGGTAGTGGCGGAAGTGCAACTGCTTCTCAAATTCGTTTTTTGTCTCGGAGAGGTTTGAATTTTTTCTGAATCGTTCGCTGATTTTCAAGGAGAGAATGCTTTTTGTCTCCGATTCCAGCCTGGGATGGAATGTTTTTTTTAACTTAGGGTTGAGCCGTGTCAGGGTGCAGATGATGATGTTCAGGGCAAAAAGAAAAAGGAGGGCGATGTACCAAAAGGAATGGTAGAGCCTAGTCAGCTGCAGCCTTTGGAACAGATTGGCGAGCGAGCCACAGTGGACCGCATATTCCTGGGGACTTCTTTGCTGGGGGATGAGAGTTCCCAGGATGGAAGTCAGAATGATGATGATCAGAAGGACGATGACTAATTTAACCGAGGTAAAAAATCTCCAAAGGGCTTTCAAGGAAATCCAATGCTTTAAATTTTATTAGCTACTAATCATATAGGAATAATCGATTTTTGGCAATAGGATCCAGAGTTCTTGTTATTTTTTTCTCAACTCCTCCGCAATGGTCTTGATCTCCCTCAAATCCTGCTGCATCTCACTCCACCCGTACCAGAGGGCGTAATTCGGGTTCGCGTGGAAGGTTCCCTGGAAGGTCCGCATCCGGTGCTCGAGAAACATCACGAACAGCTTTTGCTCGACCTCGGTTGGCGCATCATGGAAGGTGAGTAAATCGGGGAAGGGATAGGCGTAATTGCCCGGCTTGGCCAGAATTCCATCTGTGTAGAGGGCCGTCACGATCTGGATCGCCTCCGCCATCAGATGGTCGGCTTCCTTGATCATCTGATCGGCTTTCTCCAATTCTCCTTTGGCAAAAGTGGCAGAGTGACATTGGCTGCAGACCTTGATCATCTTATCCCGTTCTTTCTGCCAGTCCTCTTGAGTGAGCCGTGCCACATCAGCGGCTTTCACTACACCCAGCCTCGGCGTGGGATTCCCCTGGGGGTCCAGAACTCCCAGGGCTTGGAGAATTGTCATCCGATCCTCAGCCCATTGTTTATCTTCAGGTATCGGGAGCCAGACGGCCAGAAAACCCCAGGCTGTCTTGACGGCGTGGTTGCTCTCCTGGAAATGGCAGGTCTGGCAGGTAGGAGCGGCGGCTGTTTCAGGAAGAATCTTGCTCTGCTTGAGTAAGTAACGAACTCCGTGCTTAGAAGCCGAATATATCTCCCATTGCGGATGGTCAAAACCCAGGTGACAAGTCTCGCAGGCTTGGGGTTGCCGGGCTTCTTGTCTGGAGAAGGTGTGCCTTGTGTGGCAGGCATCGCAGGATGCGATACCAAATCCGGGGCCGCTCTTTTTGAGGTCGAGGATTTCGGCCTCGGTTTTCAAACCGATTTTATGGCATCCTCCGCATCCCTTCATCCCTTCCGTCAGGGCCATGGGCTGCCAATGGACGGTGGGCATAGCTTTCATGGAGGCCCAAGCTACGGCGTGTTTCCCAGTCTTAAATTGCTGGACTTTTTCTTCATGGCAATTGGCGCAGGTCTCAGGCGTGGGGATCTTGACTTTTGTGACGTCTTGTGCTGTTTTATGTTCTTCGCTGTGGCAGATGGAACAGGTGACGTCATTCTGGCTGTGTTTGCTCAATTGCCAGTCAGAGACGATTTTGGGGGTAACCTTTTGGTGGCACTCAATACATTCTTGAGCCAGAAGAGGCGAAGCGAGAAAAGCGGCTATCAAAAGGACGAGGAAGTCCCACCTTCTCATATTTCGCCTCCTGTATCATTCATCGACTTTTCCAATTCTATACCATTCAGGGAAGTAAAAGTCAAAGCTAAAAAATTTTATGAAAAACAGCGAAAAAATCCTTGACATTTTGAATATATATATAATTTATAAATTATATAGAAACACTAGGAATTAAGAATTCCGGCCTTCACTTTTTCTCCGGGGAAGGCGAAGGTTTTTGAGTAATTCTCAAGTTATAGGAGGAGGTGGAATGACTCTTTCCCAAACTCGATTCAAACATCTCGCGTTCGCTCTCCTTGTCCCTGGGGCGGTCTTGCTCGCGTTCTTCTTGTTTTCAGCACCCCCCGAGGCCATGGCTAGGCAGGAAGCCGGTTACGCCGGAATTGAAACGTGCCAGGTTTGCCATGAAGGCGTGGTCGAAGCGCTTTTCTCAGAAGAAAAGTCTGCGATGTGTCTTCAGTGTCATGAAAAAGGCGGCAAGATGTTCTGGGTGGGGGAAGCGCCCACGAATCACGAGGGCTTGCCTGCGAGACCTGCCACAAGCAGAAAGCGTCCCAGTTCCTGAAAGCTTCCCATCATCCCATCCGGGAAGGAAAAGTGGGATGTTTGGACTGCCACAATCCACACGGAGCCCATCTATTCTGCCTAGTTCAGCAGAAGAAAAGGAAAAAGAAGGAGTCAAGATCAAGGCTAAAGCTGTTGCAGGAACTGAGGGTGTGTTCGACAATGGAAGATCTTCAAAATTCTATGAATACCGAGATATCCCCAAGGGCTTCTTTTTCAGCTTGCTGGATATCCATGTCGAGAAAGGAAATAAGTACCTGGATTTCAATGCCAGCCGGATTCGGCAAGCGGACGGAAAATATGAGGTCTCCTTTGGAGATTACGGCAAATACAATGTGAATTTCGAATGGAACAAGACTCCCCATCGGTTCAGCTTCGGCGGGAAGACGCTTTATAACTATGATGGGGAGGACCCACGGGGTTCTGCACCTTATCCGACCAGATTCAAACAGACGCTCAAAATGCTGTGGAATTTGGGGCCGCTAGAACACTCATATCGAGCTTCTTAACTGGTGCCCACGAAGTTGGTCTCGGACTTCAGAGGAATAAAGGAATTCTGGACTTTAACTATAATCCCTCCGTTCCCTTGAGTGTCAATCTCAATGTTTCGAGAGAAGAACGAAAAGGGACGCGTCCCATCGGAGCCTCTTTTGGGTTCAGCCATGCCGTTGAACTTCCGGAACCGATCGATTTCAAAACCACAAATTTGGACGCCAACCTGGAATACACTAAAAAATGGGGGACGGTCCGTGCAGGAGTTTATTATTCGGCTTTTGATAGCCAAGTCCAGACGCTCATCTGGGACAATCCCTATAGGATCACTGATCAAACATACGCGGGAGCTTATTCCAACGGCAATGGAAGTGTCCAAGGCCGGATGGCCCTCGCGCCTTCCAACACAGCTATGAAATTTTACCTTAGGGGATCTTTCAAGCTGTTGGATTCCACAAGATTGAGCGGGACTATTTCTTATGGCACTTTCAGACAGGATGAAGCCTTGCTCCCTTATCCGATTAACACCGCCCTTGCTGCTATTCAAACAGATGCGCTCAATGTGCCTCGCGAGACAGCCAATGCCATAGCGAATATTGCGTCTATGGATTTCTCGCGGACTTCAAAAATCGTCAAGAACGTCTATCTGAATGCAGGTGTCCGCTACTACAATTTTGACAATAAAACAGAGGAATTGAGCATTCCCGGCTATTCGCGGTTCGACCAGGTCTGGGAAGAAGTTCCCTCTGCTGTTGAGCCCTACAAGTTCGCTCGCACGGCTGTTTTTGAAGACATCTCGTTCAATTTGATTGAAAATACTTCATTCAAGGTTGGGTATTCGCTGTACAGCATCAAGAGGAAACTGGGGGAAGAGGATGAAGGCAAGAGTGATGAAGGAACTTTTAAAGCTTCCGTGGACAGCCAGTTGACAGATTGGCTGCTTTTTAGGGTTTCTTATCAGATGGCCAAGAGAGATTGGTCGCTGGAAGGTAAGAAGTATATCTCTATTCCAGGGTTCAATTTCGAGAGATACCATGAAGCGGACAGAGACAGGAATGGAGTCAATGTCCTGGTGGACCTGACTCCGATTAATAATTTGGGAGTGACCGCGTCGTTCATGCTGGGCAAGGATAAATATCTCCTGAGCTCTATATTGGTAACTGAAAAAGATACAAAGCTAAAAGACAGACGTCTATAAAAAAGAAAGGGCAGGAATTCATTTCCTGCCTTTTTTATTTTTAGTGCGCCTTGGCTTTCGCTTTTTCTTTGGACTTGCGCTGCTTTTTCTTGGCGATTTCCATCAGGTCTTGAAGGGTTACGCTCTCAAAATATTTTTTCAAGATGTTGCTGGCTTCTTTCCAGACCTCAAACGAAGCACAAGTCGAGAGACGGTCGCAATATCCTTCATCCTCGATGCAATCCACAAGAGCGCACGATCCTTCCAACGCTTTGAGAATATCACAGACGGTGATCTGGGAAGGAGGACGGGACAGGGTATAGCCGCCGCCAGCCCCCCGAATGCTTTTGACCAGTTTATTGATTTTAAGAGGGATGATGATTTGCTCGAGATAGCGGATGGAAATGTCTTCTTCGGCTGAGACACTTTTAAGGATAACAGCGACATTCCCATTAGCGTAATGTTGAGCCAGATTGAGCATGAGACGAGTTCCATACCTTCCCTTGGTTGTAAGCTTAATCATGGGCAACTCCTCATGAATAAAATTTAAGATATCTTTTTTTATATTAAAAGATTTTTTGTATTATTTCAACATAAATTTATAGATTTTATAAATTTTATAAAAATATGGGGAACATCCCCCATTGTCTTGACACTTCTCAACCCAGGTTGTATTCTAACTTTTAACTTATTGATTTCTAAGATAATTCGCTTTTAGGAATGATCCATGACAACTGAAATCTTGCTTGGCGATGAGGCTGTGGCGTTAGGGGCGATCCATGCTGGCTTGACGGCCGGCTATTCCTACCCCGGGACTCCCGCCTCTGAAATCATGGAGTATTTGATCCAAGCCTCTGAGGATGGGAAGAAGTTTAAAGCCTCCTGGTGTGTCAACGAAAAAGTGGCCTATGAAGAAGCCCTAGGAGTCTCTTTTGCAGGGAAGCGAGCCTTGGTTTCAATGAAGCATGTGGGGCTGAACGTAGCCGCCGACCCATTCCTGAATTCCGCCCTGACGGGCTCCAACGGAGGCCTGGTGGTTGTGGTGGCCGATGACCCCAGCATGCACAGTTCTCAGAACGAGCAAGACACCCGCTACTACGCCCAGTTTGCTCAGATTTTTTGTTTCGAACCTTCTGACCACCAGGAAGCCTATGACATGACCCGGCTCGCTTTTGATATTTCCGAGACGACAGGCCTTCCGGTGATGATCCGGATGGTGACCCGGCTTTCGCACAGCCGTTCGAGCGTTCAACCTCGAGAGGCGCGTTTCCAAAACAAGCTTGGCTGCGGCGCATGGCAAGATTGGACTCTTCTCCCTGTCAATGCCAGGCGCCGGTTCAGAATCCTTCTTGAAAAGCAGGCAGAGTTGCTCAGATTATCAGAAGAGTCTCCTTTCAATTCTCTCCAGCTTAATAAAATAGACCGCTCTTTGGGCATTATCGCTTCCGGGATTGCCTCCAATTATGTTCTAGAAAATTTTAAAGATGGGAGCGAGATTCCTTCCCTTCTAAAAATATCAACATATCCAGTGCCTGAAGCCTTGATCGCGAAACTTGTCCAGCATGTGGATACCATCCTAGTTGTCGAGGAGGGCTATCCTTTTATCGAAAAGAATTTAAAAGGGATTTTTGGCATCGCTGAAAAAACAATCAAGGGAAAGCTGACCGGCCACTTGCCTCTTGCCGGAGAGCTTTCTCCTGAGATAGTGCGCAGAACTTTGGCGTTGAAGCCTTTGGAAGCGATAAAGCAGGGCGATTTTCGAATTGCCTCCAGGCCTCCGCAGCTTTGCACCGGATGCCCTCATGCCGATACTTTTCATGGCTTAAACAAGGCTCTGGAGTCCTTTCCCGGTGCCAGCGTTTTTTCAGATATCGGCTGCTATACTCTTGGTGCTTTCCCTCCTTACAATGCCATCCAGACCTGTGTCTGCATGGGCGCGAGCATCGGCATGGCCAAGGGCGGGGCAGAAGCAGGGATCCATCCAGCTGTCGCGGTGATCGGGGATTCCACATTCGCCCATTCCGGGCTGACTCCTTTGCTCGATGCCTCAGCCTCGAACACGAACATGACTGTAATCATCCTGGACAATGCCACAGTGGCCATGACTGGCGGTCAGCCGAGTTTTGCTACTGGAGAAACCCTATTGAGAATAATTGAGGGCTTCGAGGTGTCAAAAGACCATATCCGCGTCATTATACCTCTGCCGAAAAACCTGGAGAAGAACGCTCAGATTATCAAAGAGGAGTTGGAGCACAAGGGTCTTTCCGTGATTGTTGCGGTGAGGGAGTGTATCCAGGAAGCCCGGAAGAAAAGGAGTTGAGCAATGAAGCAGGACATCATTCTGGCAGGTGTTGGCGGGCAGGGGATTCTCTCCATTGCTTTTGTCATTGACAGCGCAGCCTTGAGGGAAGGGTTGAAGGTTAAACAGGCTGAGGTTCATGGCATGAGCCAGCGGGGCGGGGCTGTCCAGTCACATCTTCGCCTCTCAAGCGGCCGCATCTTCAGCGACCTCATTCCCAAGGGCGAGGCGGATATAATCCTTAGTGTTGAACCGCTCGAGAGCTTGCGCTACCTGGAGTATCTCAACCGCCAAGGAAGGATCGTCACCAGCTCCACTCCTTACATCAACATCCCAGATTACCCTGAGGTCGGCAGCGTCTTAAGTGAGATTCAAAAAATTGAGAAGAGCGTTGTCATTGATTCTGAAAAACTGGCAAAAGAGGCTGGCTCTTCCAAAGCTCAAAACATGGTCATGCTCGGCGCAGCCTCCAACTACCTGATGCTTAAGCAGGAGCATTTGCTCGAATACATCGAGGTGCTGTTCAAGCCGAGAGGAGAAAACATGGTCAAGGTTAACCTGAAGGCTTTTGAGCTGGGAAGACAAGCTGCATTGGAAAAATGACGATCATTGAGTGTAGCGGCGCAATTTGTGGCGCATTCCCCTTCATCCCCCCTTTAGATAAAGGGGGGATATAGGGGGAATTGATAGCTATTTTCTAGCTAAAAGAAACGAATAATACCATTTGGAGAAAGTCATGAGAATCGATTTTTTAAAGATTGAAAAAATATTCAGGGAGGCAGAAAAGGACAACCGGAATTTTCTCCTGGAGTATGAAGTCTACCAGATGCTCGAGGCAGCCGGCATCCAGACACCGAGGTTTCTTTTTATCAGAAAAGGGGAGAGGGCCAAAGAAAAAGATCTGGCACAGCTTGCGAGTGAGTACGTTGTTTTGAAGATTGTCGCCCCTTTGATTGTCCATAAAACCGATGTTGGCGGAGTTCAATTTGTCAAAAACGACGCAGGGACTGTGAACGATGCCTGCCAGAGGATGCTTGAGGTTGTTCCCCGGAGATTTCAAACTTGGCTCAAACAAATTCAAAAATCGGAGAAAACAAAGGACATCTCTTCAGAAGAAATCGAGAGAAACATCCATGGAGTCCTCCTCTGTGAGCAGGTGGCTTATGATAAGGTTGGTTTCGGCACAGAGCTTCTTTTAGGCTTGCGGAATTCGAGGGAATTTGGCCCGGTGATAACCATGGGAGCCGGCGGCGTGGATGTAGAGTATCTCAACGAAAGGCTTAAAGAGAGGAAGGCTGCCTCTATCAGCTCTGCGCATCTCCTGGCAGAAAAAGACATCCTTTCTGTTCTTGAGCCGCTCGCTGTCTATGAGAAGTCAGTACAGGGATTCCGGGGACAGGAGCCTCTGTTGGCCAAAGAAGAGTTAGTGGATACTTTTTTCCGCTTCCAGCAGCTCGGAGCTTATTTTTCTCCTTTTGATGCGAGCCATACCTATGTCATCGAAGAAGCTGAGGTCAATCCTTTTGTCTGCTGTGCCAAAAAGCTCGTTCCTCTGGATGGGATGTGCCGCTTTTCAAAGAACCATCAGGATACAAGCAAACGCCCTTTCGAGAATATCAGTTATCTCCTCAAGCCTCGATCCGTCGGAATCATCGGCGTTTCCGAAAAAATGAATGTTGGCCATCTCATTCTGAACAATATCCTCAAACAGGGATTTCCCAGAGAAAAAATTTTTGTCGTGAAGCCGGGACTTAAAGAGATCAAAGGTTGTATCTGTGTTCCAACGATTGCAGAGTTGCCGGAAACAGTGGACCTCTTTGTCTTTAGTTTGGCAGCAGAGCAAGGCTATGAAGTGATGAAGGAGATTGTTGACTACGGGAAAGCTCGCTCGGTGATCATCGTCGCGGCCGGGCTCGGAGAGAAGAAAGGAACGCAGGATTTGGAGCAAAAAATAAAGGACCTCATTGCGCAGAATAGAAAAGAAGGAAAGCTCATCCCGGTTGTCAACGGTGGGAATTGCCTGGGAATAATCTCTAAGCCTGGAAAATATGACACTACGTTCGTCCCTGAAACAAAGCTTGCGCGGCCATCCAGCAGTCGCAAAGCCAACCTGGTTTATATCAGCCAGAGTGGTGCTTTCATGATTTCCAGGATGAGCAAGATTCCTACTATCGAACCTTTGTACGCTGTGTCGCTCGGAAACCAGATCGACCTTCGAATATCTGATTACCTGAATTATCTGAAGGATGATCCTGAGGCGAAGGTTTTTGCAGTTTATGTTGAAGGATTCCAGCCCGGAGATGGTTTTGCCCTGGCCAAAGCCGCGCAAGAAATTTCTTGCCAGGAGGGAAAAACAGTCGTCGTCTATAAATCCGGAAGGACGCCGGAAGGAAAAGCGGCCACTTCGAGCCACACGGCTTCAGTGGCCGGAGATTATAATGTCTGCCGCGCGATTCTGGAACAGGCCGAAGTGCTTGTAGCTGAGACTCTTTTTGAATTTGAAAACTCGATCATCGGCTTCACATTTTTGGCTGATAAAATAATCCGTGGAAATCGGGTGGGCTTGATTAGCAATGCCGGATTTGAGAGCGTGATCATGGCCGATAGCCTGAAAAATGATGAGGAGTTGCAGCTTGCTCAATTTTCTCTTAAAACCCAGGATAAAATTTTAGAGATTTTAAGACCTCTCGGAATTGACCAGCTCCAGGATATCAAAAACCCTCTTGATGTGACGCCTGTGGCTGACGACGTTGTGTTCTGCGAGTGTGCAAGAGCGATGCTGGAAGATGAGAGTGTTGATTGCGCCGTTATCTCGCCTGTCCCTATGACTCCTGCCATGCAGACTTTGGCTCCTGGGAAAAATCACGAGGAAGATATTTATAAGGCAGGGAGCACCGTAATGCGCCTGATCGATTTCTTCCAGAAAACTGATAAACCTTTTGTGGTCAACATCGATGCCGGAGAGATCTATGACCCCATGGCGGACCTCCTCTGCGAGGCCGGTGTCCCGACTTTCCGCCGCGTCGATGAAGCCGTCAAATTTCTTCGTAAATACATAACCCACCACCTCAAGATTGGAATACGCTAAGGCTGTGGTTCCCGGAAACTCATGAGCCTTCCGCTCACTTTGCATCTTGCCGCAGCATTAAACAGGAAAGGCTCATTCAGGATTCTAGCGACGAGTCCGCTCTCCAATTGTTTGAAAGTTTTTATAGCATTGTTTAAAAAAGCGGAGATGGGACAACAATAAGAGTAAGAGCCGGGCCAATAGAATTTTGTCATCGCAAGCGAAGTGCGGCGATCTACGAAGCGAATTCT
>Ga0315280_10002518_pt1 | contig 29645 bp, 31 predicted proteins | sample YL17G06_40_MG_FD_203697 | JGI IMG/M metagenome (GOLD analysis project Ga0315280, IMG submission 203697) | Sediment microbial communities from Yellowstone Lake, YNP, Wyoming, USA - YL17G06_40 | ecosystem: Environmental > Aquatic > Freshwater > Lake > Sediment | place: USA: Wyoming | collected... | reverse complement strand
TTCCGTGTAGCCCTTAGCCTTCAGATAAGCCGTTGTGAACGGGCCGAGCAGCCACGCCCAAACCGTGCCGTTGTGGTACGCCAAGTCACGGATTCTCCTGTCACCTGCGTACACGCCCATGTACCGCGAGTCGCTTCTAGCTAATGTTCTCAGTCCGAAAGGCGTCAAAAACTCACGCTGAACAACATCTACCACGCTCTCATTCTTGGCCTCGTCAAGCATGCCGAAATCCAGCGAGACTGCCATTATCTGGTTTGGCCTCAGGGAACCGTCATGCCAGTCCTCGCCCACCACATCAAACAAGCAAGCCTTTTCGATATTCCAGAACTTCTCCACAAAGCTTATCTTTGCACGCTCAGCCATCGAGGCATATCTTATCGCCACGCTGTCTTCGTTGTACTTGTGGGCCAGAAGCTCCATTGTCTTCAGCGTGTTGAACCACAGTGCTTGAACCTCTACGGCTTTGCCTGCTCTGGGCGTGACGGGTCGGCCGTCAACTGTGGCGTCCATCCACGTCAGCTGTCCACCATGCACCAGCAAACCATCAGCATCCACGCGAACCCCAAACAACGTGCCCGTAACGAGATTCCCAACAATCGCTTTCAACATGTCCCAAAGCTGCTCACGCACGAACTTGAAGTCGTCCGTGTACTTCAGGTACTGCAACACAGCGTTCACGTACCACAATGTGGCGTCAACCGAGTTGTAAGCAGGCTCGCCTTCAGGTTCTGGAATGAAGTTGGGTATCAAACCGTTCCTGCAGTGCTTCTTGAAGCTCAGAAAAACCTTCCGTGCATCGTCAAATCTGCCCGTGACGAGCAAAAGGCCGGGCAGCGAAACAAAAGTGTCTCTACCCCACGATTCGAACCAATAGTAACCAGCGATCACAGACCGCTCATCCGGGCCTGATCCCTTGGCCACGAAGGCATCAGAGGCCAAAACAAGCCAGCTCAACCAATCCGATGTCGGAATGCTTCGGTGGCTCTCATAGAACTGGCTCAGGAATTTCTCGCGTCTGGCAACTTCCTTCTCGTAGAGTGCCTCCAAGTCATAGTTGTTGGCTGGAATTTCTGCCATGATCGCGCGTGATGCGGCTTCGTCGCAGCCAGCCGTAGCCACCAGGGAGAAGCTTTCACTTCTCTCCACCCCCACAGGCACTTCAAAGAACCCGGCCTGATAGCAGTCGTCAAAGCAACTTTCCCCACGCGCAGCTTCTTCACGGTAGTACATTCGTTCTATCCATTTGTCTTCGAAGTGGTATTCCCCGCTTGTGGATTCAATCATGAGCGTGGACTTCGGATTGTTTGTGGTGATCTCAAGCTGTTGGGTGCTTTCGCGGTGGGTTATGTCGGTCTGGTCTCTCCACCTGTCCGTCACCGAGTGGAAATGCCTCCAGTTGACTAGTGGAAAAACCCTCACTTTTGTGTCCACTTCGCTCCGATTCAGAATCTTGTAGAGAACCACGACCGCGTTGTGCTCGTGAGGCATGAAGACTACCTTTCTAACCTCCAAGTTTTCCGTCGCATATGCAAATCTAGGGAAGGGTGCCAACGCGAATTCCTTAAGCATCAAGAATCCTTTCGGAAAAATTCCTGTTTGAAACTCGTTAGCGCCCAGTCGGTAAGTGCTGCTGCCGACTTCCAGTTCCTCGTCCAGTTTGGCGAGGCAGACGTGACGATCTCCGGGCGGGTGAAAAGCAGCCACCAGTAGTCCGTGGTATTTGCGCGTGTTGACGCCCAGCACGGTTGAAGAAGCGTAGCCTCCGAGGCCGTTAGTTGTGAGCCACTCTTTGTGAATGGCCTCCTCAAACTGCGAAAGCGCATCACGATTTAAACTAATAACAGGTTGTGTCATGCTACAGCATCAACTTCGCAACGTTCTTCTCTCGGCCTACGCCGAAAAAGTTTGCGACTGGAGTGCACTTGGTTCTGAACAGTAGAAGGTGTGGCTTCTTCAGCTTGAATTCCGTGAGCGTTTCAGCATATCCCATTCCTTTCGCGATGACGAGGTCAACCGAGTTGTAGACGCTCAGAAATTCGTTGGAGGCTTCTTTGGGCGCGAGGCCAACGGTGTTTGTGCCCGTGGTTATGACTTTGTCAGCGATTTTCGTCATGCCTGAGGCTTCTGCGTCTTCCATGGTTGCGTCGTTGATGATTGGCCCGCCCTTAACGGCTACGACGACTTTTACGCCCATGTTCTTCAACTGCTCCACCAGCAACGTGTCAAACACAATCTCGCCCGCATTGTCCGTAAGATACAGCACGGTGTTCGCCTTCTTGGCCAGCTCGTATGCTCTGCCCACGTCATCCACAACGAGGTCCTTTGCGGCTTCACGTATGCCCTTCCGCAACGAGCCAAACGTGAACTTGTGGCCCGGAATGTCGAACTCCATAACGTTGCCCACTATCGCCATCAGGCAAGCTTTCTTGAATCGGTCCTCCTGCGTGTACCCGGCGTCAACGATCTTACGTGCGTAAGGCAGCAGTTTGAGAGCTTTTTCGTTGCTGAGGCGCTTGCTCCGCTTGTACGGGTCAGGATTGCCCGTGACTCTGGCTATGAGACGGTCTCTCTTCGTGCCTAGGTCTGCCGGCACGGCTGAAGGCGTGAACTCATTTTTCAGCAATCGTAGCAGGTCGGTCATGGCTCTGAAACGCAGAGCGGGATTCGTTGTGGCCTCCGTGGCTTCGGCTGCCGCCCTGCTCAGAATGCACGCCACACACTCAGCCTCAACCTTCAACTCTACTCAACACTCGTTTAGCTTTTTGCGGCGTCCGCGAACTCGCGCATCACCGCGTATGGGTTTTTGGCCTTGATGATGCCGCTGGCCACCAAGACGCCTTGTGTGCCTAGCTTCAATGCAGAGGAGACATCTTCGCCGCTGGTTATGCCAGCACCACATAAGATTACGACGTCAGGGTTGACCTTTCTGACCTGTTTCACCGTGTTGGTGACGATTTCAGGTTTGGCTTTGGACACGGGAATGCCGGTGCCTATGAGTTCAGGGGGTTCAACGGCCACTATGTCCGGTTTCAGCGCTGCTACAGCCACACTTACACTGGGATTGTTGGCGCACACGCACGAAATCAAGCCGTTTCCGCGAGCCAGTCTGACGGCCTCGTCAATGTCCGAAAGCTTCAGCCTCCTCTCAGAATGGTTAATCAGCGTTCCAACCGCTCCAGCTTGCTTGACCGATTCGACAAGCACATGGCCAGTGTATCCTCCCGGCTTAATCGGGTCGATGTGCTGTGCGAACACAGGGATTTTCACCGTCTCAGCCACAGTGGCCAGTTCACCAAGTTGGGGAGCTACTGCCATAGAAACGCTGGTCTCAGCCTGCACTCTCTCAGCGTTCTTGGCAAGCTCAACTGCTTTGACGCCTGTGGATTCAAGGTAGGTCTTGAAGTTCACGATCACCATCGGAGCTTTCAGCTTTCCAGTCAAACCAGTCACCTACGCTTACCGTTAATCCTGACTGTTAATATGGTTTTAGGAGTCCTAACAACCACACAATGTTGAAGCACATGTCAGGCATCCAATAATTGTAGTATTAGGACCAATAAGGCCAAGGAAGGAAGGCTTTTGACATCCGTAACCGCAACTCCAGCTGGTACAGTTCTGAAAACAGCTGCTATACACATATCTTGCTTGCTTTCATTAGACGACCCACTGGTATCAGCACATGTCCACTCTTTTGGCATATGTTCTTTCGTGCTCGCGTTACATGAGAAGAATGGAGAGTCTAAGTTTGGACGTTGACTCTATGAGAATGCATTAACGTAGAAATCGTAATAAGCTTCACCTGTCTCCTGTAGCTCATGGAAAATGGATTGGTCACAAAGACCTTCAACGTTTCCACAAGATTTTCCACTTATAAGGCGAAATTCGTGGCGCCGGCGTGGGCTCGAGGTTATGAATGCCAAATGGGCCTGTGTGGCCTATGCTGTTTGACGCAGTCACCTAGCGGTGTTTCTTGTGCCCATAACGCAAATTTAGGCAAGGCCGTCTGCAGATTCTACGACTCTGAGAGAAAGATGTGCCGGCAATACTCCTGGCGACCAACAGGCTGTAAGAAATATCCTTTTGCTATTGGAGTTGAAGATGCTAGGATTTTGATCTCAGCGTCGCTCGAATGCCCTGGAACAAACACGAAAATCGACATTGACACGGACGCTGTGGCAAACACACTGAGTGAACAGCCTATGGATAAAATGATAACTCTCATGAATGATCATTACGAGAAAGCAGTTACCTCCCCAGATGTCTGGATGGACGCGGACCGAGTCTGGAGTGAACTCTCACGTAGAGTGCAGGACTATTATAGCCAAAAGACATCTTTACCTTGTCTGCAAGAAGTCGTACAATTGACTGTTGACACGGTTTGGGGGGCAGTCGGAGAGGAATCTCCTAGGATTCCACCCTGTTCTCTGGCCATCGCAACGAAAAACTCTCAAGGATTATACATAGCCGCGCGGTTTGAAACGCACCTTCTTGGGCTAGTCAAGGTAACGGGCTCTAAGACCAAGATCAGCCTTTTTGACGAAAAATTGCGGGAGATTAGAAAAACAACCATCAAAACACCGACCACGGGATTTCCTAATCTAGAAATGGATAGGGAAGCTCAAGGCATGATAAGAGATTACGTTTCTTTCCTCTGCAATCGGCCATTCTTATCGTTAGCTTCCATTAGAGCACTTGCGGAAAATGCTCCCGTCCCTATCCTGTTGCAGAGAGTTTTTGCTGGTGCCTTTGCGCCGCTTGAAGTCGGAGCAACCCTAGTCGCATGCAGAGATAAACTAGAGAGTCTAGACAGGGAAGCAATGAGAGAGATAATTAGCTTCTCTGAGGGAAACACTCACAGCATTCTTGCGGGATCAAGCAAAGTGCATAGACAATGAAAGCTTGCACGATTCAAGACTGAACGAAAGCTAGGTTTGTGTTTCAGGAACAACTTTGGCGTGTAGCTCTTCTGTTTCTTGCTTTCGGAACCGTATGAACGCAAAACAAATAAACCTAGTTGCAGAGAAGCGGCTGAAGATCATGTCAAAGAAAGCTTTGGATTTCGAGACGGAGGCTCAGTTCAGGCTTTTTTTCGAGAAGAATCCTGACAGATTTGGTGTGGAATCGATAAAACTAAGTCAAGAAATAACACCCGACTACGTGTGTATCATGAACGACAAGTCAGTCAAGAGTGTCGAAGCTGAACTTGATGCTCAGAATTTTCTGCAGCATTCCCACGACGAAACTAAAGTGGACCTTATTGTGTGTGCAGTGTCATCTGTTGACAGAATCCATGGGATTCCAGTGGTTGCTCTCGATTACAAGCCCTCTGAGGTTGTAATAATCGCTAGTTCAGAACCAAAATGGGCTGAGGAGACATTTTGGAAGGAGAACAGCTGGTATTGGATCACTGTTGACGAGAAGAGGTTTCCGGAGTATTTGGCTCTCTACGTGAAGAAACCCATTGCTGCCATAGATCGCTTCGCAAGAATCGACGCCAAGAAGACAAAACGAAAAGACGGCAAGTACGGTTTTGAATTCGAGTGGAAAACCAAACTGGCAAATCCAATCAAACTCGGAAGGAAAGCACGGATACAAGGACGCTGGTATGTGACTCTGAAATCATTTCTTTCTGCGAAGACCCTAGACGATCTGAAAAAAGAGTAACCTTCACTCCTCCAGTGTTATTGAAGAGTCCCATTGGATAAGATCCACCAATAGAACGCGTACGAATCAGATGAGTTACTGAACCGAGAAGCGCCGAATGATCTATTTGGAATCTTCTCATTCATGCGAAAATTAGTTGGTAGTTGCCTTATCAAATATGGTTTTGGGAGCAGAAAAAGAAGCTGACCGTGTTCAGCACGTGTCTAGCGTGGTGGTCTGTTCTTGCCGGGGACGAAGACTGCTGCTGCGATGGCGGTGGTCCAGAGTCCGCCTTTGTCGCCTGTGGCTGACTGCGTCATGTTCGCGGTCTTGATAATCATACCGGTGCTTTTGAAGAGCTGCTCTTTTTCGTCCCATGCTATTTCGGGGTCGAACTGTATGCCCATGGTGGTTGCCAGCATTGTTGCTGCCAGGTCTTCTGCGTAGTCGCCTGCCTTGTCGTCTGGTTGCCCGAACGAGTGATGCTCCGACAGGTAGCCGTAATCGCTTTTGCCTGTGGGTATGGCTACGCCTATCGAGGATGCTATAAGTCTGTGTGGCTCGTTCGTCGAGTTGCGAGCCAGCACCACGAACGTAATCTCACCTGGGCTCATCAGTTTCAGTCCCTGCTCTCTAGGAATCAGCTTACAGCCTGGAGGCACTATGCTCGATACGGTTACGATGTTGCAGTGCTGTATTCCCGCGTCTCTGAGCGCCAACTCAAAAGACTGCAGTTGCTCCTTGTGCTTGCCGGCTCCCTTTGTCAGGAAGAAGTATTTGGGAATCATTTTGCTTTACAGACGCGAAATGAGTTTATTAAGTTTATGTTTCTCGCCGAGCGACATACACTGTCCGCGTTTTCAAGAAAAAAGCACAGCCCCATTTCCTCTGGGCTCACGCGCGTCACCTCGTTTCGCTTGCCAGCAACCAAGAGAAAAGGATAACAACACTGGGGCGCATACTCTCTCTTGGGTCCAGCCAGTGTCAAGATATACGAGCGTGTTCAGAGACGAAACAAAACTCGACATAAACTTCGTACCCCATAGGCTGCCCCACCGAGAAGCAGAACTCCGACTACTAACCGAATTCTTCGACTTCACACTACAAGCACCAGAGCGCATGTCTCAGCGAGTCATGATAACAGGCGACGTAGGCACGGGCAAAACCGCGCTCGCGCAACGTTTTGGTGTCGACATCGTCCGCGAAGCCAGCAAACGGGGAACTAACCTCAAGTACGTTCACATCAACTGCCGCGAATACCGCGGAAGCCTCTTCCTCATCCTGCAGCAAGCCGTTTCCACGTTTCACCCGACTTTCCCGAAGCGGGGCTACTCTGCGGAGGAGCTTCTGCCCATGCTCGTCCAGATGCTTGATGATGAAAGCGCCTACGTGATACTGGCGCTGGACGAATTTGACAGCCTCGTGGAGAAGGAAGGCTCAGAAGCCGTTTACGAGCTTACACGACTGCAAGAGGCAAGACAGAACAAACCTCAAAGGCTCTCACTCATATGCATACTGAGAACTCTGAAAGCAATCGAAAAGCTAGATCCCAGCACGAGAAGCACGCTTCAATCCAACATCATCAACCTGAACCGCTACTCAAAACAGCAACTCGTAGACATTCTGAACGACCGCGTGACCCTCGCGATCAAGCCACAGGCCGCTCCAGAAGAAACCATAAGCCTCATAGCTGAAATCGCTTTATCAGAGAACGGAAACGCGCGTTTCGGCATCGAACTACTATGGCGCGCTGGAAAATACGCGGATGCCGAAAATCTGGGAACCGTGACGCCAGAATGTGTGCGAAAAGCAGTTTCGAGCATCGTTCCTGCCATGCGGAAAAACGAGCTCACCACGCTTGGCTTTCATGAAAAACTGTTGCTGTTGAGCATTGCCAGATTGTTCAAGGAAAGTCAGAAGGCCTACGTCTCGCTTGCCGAAGCGGAACAAGCCTACACCGTCGCATGCGAGGAATACAGCGTCAAGGCAAACAGCCACACACAGCTATGGAAATACCTCCACAGTCTTTCAGCTCTAGACATAGTGAAGACAAAAGTCTCCACGACAGGCTCCCGCGGAAGATCCACACTCATCTACCTGCCACGAATCCCTGCCCACGAACTCGAAAATGAGCTGAAAAGCCTGCTAGAAAAAGAGTGAGCCAGAAACATGGAAATAGAAAACGTGCTTTCCTCAAGACTCCGCATGAAAATCCTAAAACTCATAGCGCAACTCGGAGAACTAAACACTTCAGACGTTGCACGGCGACTCAAAGTCAACTACAAGACTGCAAATGATCACCTCAAACTGCTGGAGGCTGAAGGCATACTCCAGCGCAAAACGTTCGGAAGAATCTCACTGTATCGCTTCAGCGAACGTTCGCCCAAGGCAAAGGCCATACAGTCACTCATAGAGCTGTGGCAACAGCAAGGCAACGAAAAACCACATTAGCTAGTTGCGAAAGACTGGTTGTGGGTGGGATCATCGTGGTAAAGAGCAAATAGTTTATACTTCCTTTGCTTTAACATTGAGGGAAATTAACGTGGAGGTCGATGACATGGCAATGGTTGACGTGTCCGGAAAGCCTTACGTCCAACGTGAAGCCACCGCGGTGGGAACGATCAAACTGAAAGCCGAAACCATACGGCTAATCAAAGAATGCAAGATCGCCAAAGGAAACCCCCTCTATACGGCCAAGATTGCAGGAGTGCTGGCGGCAAAAAACACAAGCGCGCTGATCCCCCTGTGTCATCCTCTGCCCTTGACGAACGTGGAAATCAACATCGAAATCCAAAACGAGACCATGGTGCAAGTGACAGCCACCGTCAAGACGAAGGCCCAAACAGGAGTCGAAATGGAAGCGCTCACGGCCACGTCAGTCGCACTGCTCACCATATGGGACATGGTCAAACAATACGAGAAAGACGCGAAAGGCCAATATCCTTCAACGGCAATCGAGGCCATCCGCGTCACGAAAAAGGCCAAAGACATCGAATAAGGAGAACGCCAATGTGAGCGAAAGTACGAGAAGACACAAAGCCGAAGCACCAAGAAACCTAACATTCGGGATTTTCACATGCAGCACGTCTCGCCACGAGCAGATGAAAAAAAGCAAAAGGGCACATGATGTCTCAGGCGACTTGATCGAATCAATGCTGAAGAAGGCAAAACACTCCGTGGCTTTTCACGAATTGATCTCAGACGACAAGCGTATGATCGAACAAGGAGTGAAAAGGGCCCTAGCCGCAGAAGGCCTTGACGCGGTGGTTTTTTGCGGTGGCACTGGCATCACAAAAACGGATATCACGATTGAAACGGTTTCGCCTTTGTTAGAAAGGATTCTGCCGGGTTTTGGCGAGATTTTCAGGCGTCTGAGTTTTGATGAGGTTGGTTCTGGAGCTGTTTTGTCGCGCGCCACGGCAGGCGTGGCAAAGGGCAAGGCGTTTTTCTGCATTCCCGGTTCGCCTGACGCTGTGAGGCTCTGCTTTGAAAGGCTTATATTGCCCGAAGCGGCTCACATCGTCAAGCACGCACGGGAATAACGATGCCACTTAAGGACAACTGCGGACGACCGCTTCTCAACCTGCGCATTGCCATCACCAGACGCTGCAATTTGCGTTGCGAATACTGCCACATGGAAGGCGAAACCAAGCAGAACAGTTTTTCCAAAGAGATGACGGTGGACGAGATTGTCCACATCGTTAGAATTGCCATTGGCTTAGGCATTTCAAAGGTCAAGCTCACCGGAGGCGAACCACTCATGCGTGAGGACATAGCGGACATCATCAGAGGCTTAGGCTCCTTGTCGGGTCTAACTGATTTGTCGATGACAACCAACGCAACGAAGCTTGCCACGCTGGCCGAGGAGCTGCATGCGGGTGGCTTGAAGCGCGTGAATGTTACTCTTCCCACTCTAGATAGAGAGGTTTACAGAAGACTGACAGGAGGCAGCATCGAGCCAGTTCTGGAGGGCGTCAAGACCGCCGTCAAAGCTGGCCTCTGCCCAGTCAAGCTCAACGTGCTTGTTCTGAAAGACGAAAACGATGACGCTGTCCCAGAGATGATAGAGTTTGCCAGCGAAACAGGTGTGGTTCTGCAACTGATAGAGCTTGAACCTCTCAACATTACCAGCGAATATTATACAATGCACCACAAACCGCTGGACGAATACGAAGAAATGCTAAAGCAAAAAGCGATCAAAGTTGAGACCAGACAGTTTATGCAGAATCGCCGCATCTACCACCTGCCTAATGCCAAGGTCGAAACCGTGCGACCTACGGAGAGCACTGAGTTCTGCATGAATTGCACAAAATTGCGAGTGACCAGTGATGGAAAACTGAAGCCATGCCTCATGATCAACCACAATCTAGTTGATCTCCTGACACCCTTGAGAAATGGGGCAAACGATGAGGAACTGGTGAAACTGTTCACGCTGGCTAACTTCAAAAGGCAGCCATATAACAAGCGTTAAATAACGCACTCAGCACTCATTTTTGGATATTTCATGCTTGTAGACAAGAGGATCAGTGGGCGGTTTGCAGGAAAGGTGGAAGGAATTCAGGCTGCCTGCTGAACGCTCAGAAGAACGAAGTGACACTGGATGAGAATTTTGCTGTATGAGGAATTGGAGCCGAAGGATGGGCTTCTTCCGTTGCTGGATCACGCCTTTCGCTGGGCTTTCAATCCTTGGACTTTTCCAAACTCAATTGAGGCTGACCCGAGACTCAGAGGTAGTGGGGTCGGTTTCTGCGCGTTGGAGAATGGTCGAGTCGTGGGTTTCGTGGGCATGCTGGACTTGGCCACTCGAACGCTGGAGGGAAACGTCGAGTACGCTGGCGGAATCTACGGCGTAGCCTCCTTACCCGGCTACACAAGAAAAGGCGTATGCACAACTCTCATGAACCGCGCACACGAGCACTTCAAGGAAAAAGGTTACCGCTTCTCATTGCTGGGAACAAGCCACACAATCGTTGCCCACTCACTCTACGAGAAGCTCGGCTACAGAGACCTGTTTGAAGCTCAGAGTGCATACAAGGTGACCGAGACCACGAAAATTGAGCCTGTGGAGAAGCCTGCGTCGCCGAAACTTGACTTTGAGCGTCTCTTGAGAATGTACGATGGGCATGTGAGAGGTAAGGCAGGTTTCGTGGTGCGGGACGAGGATCATTACAGAATGTTTGAAAAGAACGAGGGATTAAGCGGCAGGAATTGCCTGTTCGATGAAGATGGCTACGTTCTCTTTTCGGAGATCAAGCAAGGGTCTTGGGTGAACGGCATCTGGGTCAGAGAGATGGTGGCTTCAGACGCGAAGGCGATGAACCGACTTCTGGGGCGCGTTGAGGGAAGGGCAAAGCACCTGATCTGTGACAGGGCAGTCTTGGACGGGTCGCTACTTGAGGTTTACAGATCTCGCGGCTACATGATTGTTGAGAGGAGCCACTCCGTCATAATGGTGAAGCCGTTGCTGCCGGAAGCCTCATTTACCGAGACCTACAGCAAAGAAATCCACATGACTGGCCTAGACTTCTTCTAGTCTTGCTTGACCTACGGCTTGATGGCCCGGGAAACGGTCACAGCGCAAGAGAAAGCCTAATGTTCGATTCACAGAAAGTGAACGCCAAAATCCACCCAGAATATGAATCATTCGAAAACTGAATCAGATTTCGAAACCTCTTCAAGCTGCCGTAACAGATTCTCAAAATAGCTCTTCCTCAATGGTCTTGGGCCTTTGTCTATTCCAGGGCATTCATCCGTGGCGAGAAACTCGTTTACGTGACTCTTGGTGGGTCTGAACTCGAACGGGTAAAAGCGGCAGATCAGAGGCCTGTGCTCGTAAATCGTGCACGCCTTGTTTTTGAGGAAAACGCAGTTACCTTCCTCTGAGGTTTTTCTCATTTCATATGCGTAGGGTTCATGCTCTTCAGTTTTAACGGCAAATTCCTCGATGGGTTTGGCCGTCAGTTCTGCGATGTGCTGGGCTTCGGTTTTCAGCATGAGGATATGTCTGACGTGGAGGTTCGTGTCTCCGCAGCACTGTGCACATCTGAGACATTGGAAGCTAGTGTCTTTTGGGTATTTGTGACGCAACTTGCACACGACTATGTGTTCCGTTTCAGATGCTCAAGATAAACGCTGGTCTTCACTGCGCTATCTGGTGGGACCCGAGGCAGGCAGGAACAATAGGTCAACCTGAACGTCCTTCTCCTCCATGCCCTCAACGGGGGGGATTCAGTATCAGGGTCGTGTTGCCTTTGTCCATGCTTGGACTTGGGTTGAAAACCAAAGCTTTCATCAGATCATCATGAGAGATTCAGAGCACTTGTTTAAAACAGTTATCGATCGGTTCTGTTTCGCGTGTCTGGATCTTGTCTGCAAAAAACGAAGAAAAAAAGGAGGTTTATGGGTAGTGTTCGCCGTAATGACCTGTACAGAGGACTACGTCCAGGATGTTGATTATTCCGCTGTCGTTTATGTCTGCGTTGGGATTGTATGCTGGTTGTCCGATTTGGGCCATGTAGCTTCCGGTGATTTTGACTACGTCCAGAATGTTGACTACGAAGTTGCCGTCAACGTCTCCGGGGATGGTTACCAGCACGCTGCCGTCCACGTAGGTATTGTCTGCCGTGTCTGTTTCGCCGGACACCGGAGTGGCGGTGGCGCTTATGCTGTAGTTGCCATAAGGAACGCCTATCGTGTTCCAGACGAACGTGATTACGCGTATCTCGCCCATCAGCAAGTTGGTGACGGTCTGTGTTCCGACAACTATTGCTGGGGGTAGGCTTGTTGCGTAGGCGGTCACGTTGAAAGTTTCGGTGAAGTCTCCTTGGTTTTCCACTGTAACGTTGACATGCATTATCTGGCCTTTGCCGACTGTGGGCTTGGGCTTGCATCCTTGCTTGCAGTGGGTAACGTTGGTGACGGCTACGTCATGCTCGCCTAGTGGTGATGTTGCTACTGCAGCTCTGATGAATGCATGCCATTGTGGGTTATAGCCTAATGCTTGAAGGTATCCTGTGAGTTCCCAGATGGGCTTTGCCCCATATGGTGAAGGCGGCGGAAGCATCCACAGGGAGGCAATGTACTCATCATGTGAGACATATTGTGCGTCATTGTGTACGGCTGGCGGGTGCGGGTACGGGTGTGCCACCGGTGAGCGACCTTGGACTGCGCCTGCTTCATAGGCGTCCCAGTATGGGTCGCTTATGAGTAGCTCTAGGTTTGTGGAGTTTACTCCAGCGCAGGTTACGAAGTGGCCTGCTTCCAAGCTCGGGTTGTCGTACAGTTTTATCCAAGTGGTGCCCGTCCACTGCCAGAACTCCAAGAACAGTTCGACATCTTGGCAGCGCTCGATCTCAGCCTCGATCCAGTAGAAGTCTGCGAACTCTTCAGTGTGCTCATAGAACATGCCTGTCATGCCCAAGTTCATCATAGCTGCGTTCAAATCAATCGGATCCACCATGTTGCTGATCACTATGTCGGCTCGCATGTCCCAGTTTGGCGCTCCAGGCACTGAGCCCATTGCGTTGTTTATTATGGTTATATCGTCGGGTTCGACTTTTCCGTCTCCGTCACAGTCTCCAATCGGATTTACGCCTTGTTGCTGCAAGTATTGTGAGATTCCAGTTTCCATGTCGACGTAGTTTGTTCCCTGATGGACCAAGCCAGTGCGCTGTCCGTCTGTATCCATCAAGAAGGCGAGGTTTCTGACTAGTGGGTCAACGTTCTGCGGATCGTGGTCGTCCCAGACACCTGGGTTGTAGGATGTTACGAGCGGAAAGTGGTCGCTGATTGTTGGTGGAGGCACTGGTGTTGGGAAGCTGAGTGTCTCGTACTCTGAGTCGAGCCACCATAGCGAGTTGGCAGTTGCCACTGGTCCGCACCAAGTGTAGATTCCTACACCAGGACCCCATTGGTCTTGGTGCTGATCGAAGTCAGGCATTCCGCTTGGGGCATAGTCGCTGTGTGCTGGCTTGATGTACCATGGTTCAGATGGCGTGTATTGTTCTGCAGTGACGTTCCACGGGGGTGGCACTGGGCCAGGTCCCATCTGATCCACTGAATCCACATGGAACCTGTCTATACCGTCGCTTGAGTCTACGTGGAACTGTACTCCAGCCCATTGTGTTGGCCAGATTATCTTCCAGTGAGTGCATGGTGCTGGAACCCAGCTTGTCGGGTCGATCACTTTGAGCCAGTCACACGCTACTATTCCTGTGATCTTTCTCTCGGCCACAACCTCGTAGGTGCCCGGGCTGAATACGGCCACAGGGTCTACGTAGTCAACGTGGAATGTGCCGTCAGGATTTGACAGGTCCACATGGAATTCGACATCGCCAACAACTGGATGGATCACTTTCCACCATGTGCAGGGCGTTGGAGTATTGGCCAAGTCGAAGGACTGGAACCAATCGCACTGCTGTATGATTTCCACCTTCTTTCTGGCTGGAACCAGGTCTGTTGGACCCCATGGTATAGGCGCCGGAGACATAGGCAGTACTTGGTCTACGTGGAACGTGCCGTTCGGGTATGTCTGGTCTACGTGGAATTCGACACCTGAAGGCCCGCCGATTAGCGGTATGGTCACTTCCCACCACGTACACGGAGATGGGACGAAGCCCTGAGGAGTCTCCACATGGAACCAATCACACGTCTTGATCTCCGTAACCCTTCTGCGGGCGACTATCTCATAGACTGGCAGGAACGGTGGTACATATGGTCCCGGTGTCACTTGGTCTACGTGGAATTCGCAGCTTTCGTTGGTCCAGTCGACGTGGAACTCGAATCCTGTGGGCTCTCTGGTTTCTGGGTCAAGTATTTCCCACCAACTGCATACAGCGGGATACCAGTGTGCAGGCCAATGAACGACGTAGTACTGGCATGGCTCAACTACGGTCACCTTCATTTCCACCCAGAATGGAGCTGGCTGAATCGGAACAGGGCCAGGGTACATCATGTCGATGTGGAACTCCATTGGACCTGCTAGATCGACGTGGAACTCGGTCCCTGTGGGCTGTCCTGCTTGGTCGATAACCTCCCACCATGAGCATGGCGGAGGAATGTAACCTGCTGGCCACAGTATCTGAAGCCAGTCGCAGGGCGCGAGAAGTCCATCCCCGTCCATGTCGAAAACCTGCATTCTAATTCCCGTCCCGAATCTCATATATATTCCAGACGAGAACTCCATGTTGACGGTGCTGCCAAAGTTGACGGTGTCGCCTGACGTGAAGGTCATCGTTCCAGGCGCGGCGTTGCCCACGTTGATTGGCATGAATGTTAAGGCACTAGCGATCATCAATGCGGTCAAAAGCAAAGCAACAGCATTACTACTAAGATTCCTTCTCATTCTCCTTTCTCCTTTTTAGTTCAACGTTACCTATATGCGCTATACTGCTAGTTAAGATTTTTGTGATTAAGTTCTATTCGGCAGAAGCGTTTTTCAACTACTAAGAAATCTCCATCGGGTCGACTTGAATGTTCTGAAATGAACATTTCAGCATGTCAAACATTGCTACCAATACGGGTGGTTCTTGATTCCTGTGCAGAATCTGCAGATCTAACATGTGTGAAGAAAAGGGAGTGGAGGTACGTCTATGGTGTTGTTTCTCCGAAGTGGCCCACGCATGTGACTAAATCAATTAGGTCTATCTTTCCGTAGGGTTCGGCTATGTCTGCCCAAGGATTCCATTGCGGGCCTCCAAGGTGAGAACCATAAGCTGTGGCTATGATCACTACGTCTTGGATGTTCACCGTTCCGTCGCTGTTCACGTCGCTTGTGGAACTGACCTGATTTGCATCAACTATGAGCGGATAATGGTCCACATTGTTCTTGTCAACCACATAGGACGTATCGCCTATCCCGTCGCTGCCTGTCTCGTTCTGGTAGGTTCCTCTGTACAGGTCGGTTCCGTTGTAGTCGCTCCAGTAGTTACCACCTGAAGGAAAGCCGTTGTCCCAAACGTTCTGATATGAACTGATCAGATCCACTTGCGCAGTGTTGCTAATCAGGCTATTGTGGATGAACGAGTTGAAGCTGGATGAGAACGTGCGAATGCCGTAGAGACTATTCATTAGGACGCTGCCTACAAGAAAGTTGTTGTTTGCCTCATAGAGCGAAACGGCCTTCTCACAGTCCTTGATGACGGTGTTTTGGAGCGTGTTGAGAGTTGACTCCTCTAGGCCGACGCCAACCCAGTCGTTCGTGCAACGACAGTGGTTGATAGTGTTGTTGCGGGAAGCTTGGAGGCATATTCCGTAGTTGTTGTCATTTGCGACCACGTTCTCTATGGTCGAGCGAGTGAGATTGTAGCAGAAAAGGCCATATCCGTTCTTGGTGAAGCGCATGTCTCGGATGGTCACGTTCGCGCCGCCTATTACGTACAGTGTGCTGAAGTCGTCGCTATCTATGACATCGTTTTTGACGTTGATGCGATAGGCAATCGGTTTTCCATCAGCACGATTGCTCAAATCTATGATGTTGCTGAAATGAGCCAAGTTGTCTCCGAACACGCCGAAGTTGTACTTGTTGTCGTGGATATCATTTTCCGTTAGAGTGTTGTTGCCCGAGAACCACAGCCATATTCCATCTTCGTGGTTGCTGTAGACTTGGTTGTGCTCTATTCGGCTGGATGTTGAGTAGTAGAGGTAGATGCCGATTCTGCTGCCTACTATTTGGCAGTTGGCTACGGTGGAGCCGAGACTGCGGTTCAGGAATACGCCGCAGTGTTTGTCGGGTGGGAAACCTGAGCCTCCGTTGCGCAAAGTGAAGCCGCTAATGGCCACGTTATCGGCTTCTACTGCCATGACTGTGGCTCCGTTGCCGTCTACGATTGTTGTCTGCCTGTCCTTACCTGTCAATCTAACTGGTTTGCGAACCCTGACGTTTTCGTGGTAGAAGCCCGGTTCCACCTGCAGCGTATGACCGTCGAGAGTTTCTGGCGCATCTATGGCTTCCTGCATCGATGCATATCCTGTACTTGTGTTAATGTTCAATACTGGAAAGGCGATCCACGGCTGCATCAGCGGATACTTGTCAACGTTGCCGGCGCCAACTACGTAGGGTGTGTCGCCTAATCCATCGTTGCCCGTCTCGTTCTGATCTGGACCACTGTACATGTCAGTTCCATTGTAGCGACTCCAGTAGTTGCCTCCGGACGGATAGTCATCGAACCAGATGTTACCAGTGCCTCTGAGTATAAATGGGTAAGTGTTGTTGACAAAATCATTGTGATAAATGATGTTTTCGAAGAACGTCGAGTTGTAGTTCATGGAATTGTCTATCATGCCGTCGTAAGTGTTGTTGACCACGGTGTTGCCGTTTATGGTGTTGTAGGTGCATGGTGAGTACATGCGGATGCCTTGGTCATTGTGACTGAGGTGGTTTCGGCTCACGGTGCAGTTGTCTGCAAGCTCCAGATGAATGCCTCCTATGCAGTTTGACACTTCATTGCCTATGGCCACGCAGTTTGTTGCGTGAAGAAGCCTTATGCCGTAACCGTTGCTGTCTATAACGTTGTTCATGACTCGGGAGCTTCGAGAGTAGTTGAGTCTGATGTTGTGGCAGTTGTGGATTAGATAGTTGTTTCTTATTTCGCAGTTGTCCGCTTGTACGTATATCCCGTTTCTTGTCCAGCCCCACCCACTGTCGCGAATCGTGAAACCAACGATGCTAACGTCGTCAGCAGTTATGGAAACCACTGTTCCGCCTTCGTTTCCGTCAATTATGGTTGTGGCATTGTTCTCGCCGATGAGAGAGACTGTCTTGTTTACGACAATATGCTCGTAGTAGATTCCTGCTGGCACCATTATAGTGTCGCCCAAGTCGGCGTTGTCTATGGCTTGTTGGATGGTCGTGAAAGTCTCAGCTTGAACGGTTTCGGAATTGCCAATGATTGCCATTGGCATGCTGGGTAGGAGAATGAGGATCACGAGGCAAAGCATCAGTGGCGTTTTGGTTGTCGTGGTCGTGGTCACCTGTCTGCTGTTGTCTGCTGGTGAAACATTGTCTTGACTATGTAGAATATGGGCTTCGCACCTAATATTGTTCGCCATTGAACCTATTTCATGACCAATCTCGTTGCGGGAGGTCGGAATTCCCCAGTTCTAGTTCAGGGTCACCGTTTGCTGTTGCGTCGGACAATAGTTTTTAATAAGTCTGTATAGAATCCTTCTGAGCGTGTGGTAAGGTAAGGCTCGATGGCTGGACATTCAGGCGTGAAAGTGGTGTTGACGGCTTCCGCCACTGAGATGAGTGATTTCTACAATAGCCAGTTCATCGCCTTCGTCGGTGGTTTTGCTAAGGGTCCTGTGCCTTTGTGGTTTTTGAGGAAGAAGCTGTATCCGCCTGCAGGCTATACAAGTGACGGTAGGGCAAAATTTGCGCCGTACGGTCTGAGAAAGGTTGAGGCTTTGCTGTTGCAGAATGGTTTCTCTGAGTCTGATGTGGCGGTGGTTCACTCTTCTAATCTTGACAGGTTCATTGGACCTGAGACCAAGGTTGTGGGCATATCTTCCATGGATCCCACGGGAATGGGATACGTGAGCAAAACTTACTCCTCAATCGTGGGTGGAGGCGAACCTATGAACGCTCTCGAATTCAGAGCCCTCGTGACGCATCCCGCCATCCGCGCCCACAAGCCCAAGATAATAGTAGGCGGCTTCGGCGCGTGGCAACTCGAACGCAAGAGAGTGGCTGAAAGCTACGGCGTGAACTGCGTTGTCATAGGCGAAGGCGAACAAGCGGCCGTGGAGCTATTCGGGAAAGCCGTGAAAGGAGAGCCTCTGCCTCGCGTGTTCCGCGTTGAGAAAAACTCGGAAATAGAACAGGTGCCTGCCATCAGGCACGCGGCTATTCACGGTTGCGTGGAGATCAGCCGGGGCTGCGGACGTAACTGCCAGTTCTGCACGCCGACTATGCAGAGAAAACGTGACATGCCACTGAGGAGAATCATGGAAGAAGTAAAGCTGACCGTTCGAGAGGGCAGCGACCACATCACATTGATCACCGAAGACATATTCCTGTATGGCATGAAGAACAAGTCCTTTGCGCCTAACAGGGAGTCAGTCCTCAACCTCGTCAAAACCGTTGCTTCGCATCCCGGCGTCAAAGCCATACAACCAGCACACATGAGTCTAGCACCTGTGGTTCATGACCCCCAGATGGTTAAGGAACTCTCGGAAGTGCTGGTTGAATACAGTTGGTACAGCCACGGCAAGAAACGTATCGTGACGTCTGAAACAGGCATCGAGACAGGCAGCGTGAGGCTCATGAAGCGGTTCATGGCGGGGAAGATGCTTCCGTACAAGCCTGAGCAGTGGCCGGAAATCGTGGCTCAAGCCTTCGGGATCCTGAACGATAATGATTGGTATCCTTTGGGCACGTTGATCGTGGGTCTTCCAGAAGAGAAGGAAGAAGACGTATTGGCCACGCTTGAGCTCATGGACGACCTCAGAGACTACCAAGCCTTCTACGTGCCGCTACTATTCGTACCGCTCGAAAACTGCTTACTCATGAACAAGAGCGGCGCCGAAGTTGACTCGCTGACAAAGGCTCGCTGGGAGTTCATCACGCGTTGCTGGGAATACAACGCCAGAATCTGGAAAGACACCTTTCTGGAACAGAGAATCCACAACCCTCTGCTGTTCAAGCTTGTCAAACAGGTGGCTATCCCGTTCGGAGCCAAAGTGGCTGGAATCTACTACGGCATGAAACACGGACCAGAAATGCAGGAAGCCATCCAGAAAATGGCCAGCGCCTAGCCTAACCTGAAACGCCTCAAGTCTTCGTCAAGAAAAGAAGGTTGAGAGTCTGGCTCAGATTGGCCTAGCTTATGCGCGTGGCTGGGGAAGTAGGATTAAATCAAAGGTTCTCCGCAATCCATAAAAACCCAGACAAACGATAAGGAGAACCAAATCGTAACTGAATTTGTTTGGAGTTGTAGCGGAAGATGGTGGACAAGAGGGTCGAGAAGCTTGCGCAGCTTTGTGTTCAGTACAGTGTAGCGGTCAAGCCTAAGGAAAAAGTGATCATTCGAGGCCACGCGGCTGCCGCGCCATTGATCGGCGAAATCTATAAAGAGTGCCTTTTACGCGATGCGTATCCTTGGCCGCAGACAAGCCTCGGCATAGACTACGTATTCTTCAAGCATGCCAAGGATCACCAGCTCAAGTATGTGTCACCCTTTGACAAGTTCATCTACGAAAACGTGGACGTGAACATCAACATACTCTGCGAGATGAACACGAGAAGACTGACGAATATTCAGCCGTCAAAAGTGAGGACTCAGAGAGCGGCTCAGCGTGAGATGATTGAAGCCTATTACAAGCGTGTGGCTGAGGGCAAGGCCAGATGGACGTTGTTTCCTTTTCCAAGCGAGGCTATGGCACAGGAGGCTAGCATGGCCATTCAGGAATACGAAAACTTTGTCTACAGCAGTTGCCTTGTGGACAAGAAAGACCCCATAGCCGAGTGGAAGAAAATCCACAAAGAACAGGAACACATCTGCAGCTTTCTGGACAAGGCCACCAAGATACGCATGGTGGGCGAAGACACTGACCTATCCTTCAACGTGAAAGGCCGCAAGTGGATCAACTGCGGAGGCGACAAGAACATGCCAGACGGCGAAGTGTTTACAAGCCCCCTGGAAAACTCGGCCAACGGCACGATACGCTTCACGTACCCGGGCATATTTATGGGCAGAGAAGTCGAAGACATAACACTCAAATTCAAGAAGGGAAAAGTCATCAAAGCCACGGCAGCGAAGGGCGAGGAACTCCTGAAAGAGATACTGAAGATAGAGGGCGCCAGCCGAATCGGCGAAACCGCCATAGGCACCAACTACAGCATAACGCGGTTCACGAAGAACATGCTCTTCGACGAGAAGATGGGCGGAACCATCCACATGGCCTTAGGCAACGGCTTTCCAGATGCAGGCAGCAAGAACAAATCCGCTATTCACTGGGACATCTTGAAGAACATGAAGAAAGGCGGCGAAATCTACGCAGACGGTCACCTATTCTACAAGAACGGCAAGTTTCTGAACTGAACACGTAGAGCATCTTTTTCTTAACAATTTCATTGCTCTTTGAAGGCGAATGTGTTGCGATTGGTTGCTTTGAACCGCGTTTTCCTCAGCGCTGGCCTTGCTTGCGCGTTGCGATCGATCGATCACTTCACGTAACGCTGGTCGGTTTTCCAAGGCTTCGCAATAAACTTGGGCGACTATAGCAGGTGAGGCTTCGCATCTTCTGGGAAGCCTAATCCTATTCCAGTGCGAGACGAGGCAGAAACCTGCCAGTGTGTAGCATGTATGTGCGGTATTCGTCGCCGAATTTTTCCAGCATCATCTGTTCCTCTTTGGCGATGCGCGTGTAGTATATGGCGAATTGCGTGGCCTCTATGAGCAGGATTAGCAGGTTGGCTGTGGCTAGAGCGATGGCCAGTCTCGTTACGAATAGCACGGTGTACATGGGGTGTCTGATCCAGCGGTAGAGGCCGCTCGTCACGAGAGTGTGATTCTCTCTCAGCCTCAACTGTGTGGACCAATGCGAGCCCAGAGAATGCTGAACCCAAACGAGAAACGGTAAGCATGCAGCCACAGAACACAATTCTAGCCAGGGCAGCCACATGGGAAATGGCAAAGAAGCCCAACTCAGCCAAGACGGAAACGCTATGAATATGAACAAAGAGCCGATCCATAAAGGAAAAATCGCTTTGCGCAATACGACGCTGAGCTTGCCCTCATACTTCACCAATTCGTCCCAGCTTTCACGCCACGAGGCCTTCCTGTTCGCAGGCCTTCCTTTCGGAGTGTAGTATGCCCTAACTGCAAGCACCAGAACACACACCGTCAGGAAGGCTCCTCTGAAGCCCAGTTCTTCATTCATCGTCGTTTCCAACAAGGTGGACCACCTCTTCGCTGAATCATATTTAACGCTTTGTAGGTATGCGGAGGCTCCTCACACCACAGGTAAGAACGATAGTGGATTCTGCAGAACATGAATCAACCATTCGATCGATCGAATTCCGCCGAAACCTAGCATATAGAAAAGCATTCAACGACCGAAGCTACGACAATTACCCCAGCTGGTTTGAGACAATACGCTTCATCCATTCGGAACCACGAAGCACGCGGCCACTGCAATTATATATGACAAGACATCAACCAAGAACACAGGTGAACGCCTCAGTGTTTACACACACCAGTATTCGAACAAGCAACATGGACAGGTCGATAAACTTCTACACAAGACTGTTAGGGCTCAAGTTGCTGAGCCGCCGCGAGATACCCCAGAACAATGCCGAAATCGCATTCCTGCAAGACCCAGAAGGCAAAGGCACCAGACTTGAGCTCACCTTCTACAAGAACCAGACAGAGTTCATACAAGCTGACTACGAGAACCGCGTGTTCGACCACGTAGCCTTCGACATCAAAGACATGGAGCAAACCATCTCCGCTCTTCGCAAAGAGGGCATCACGATTACGGATGAGCCTTACAGACTTGGTCCAGACGGACCACTGATAGCCTTCGTCGAGGACCCACAGCTACTTCGTCTTCCTAAGTTCTTCCAGCAGGTCCTTCTTGCCTATCGGACGGTACCCGAGCACCTCACCGTCTAACAGGACGCAAAAGGTTCCATGTGGATGGACGCCGTTTTGGGCTTGTCTGCAGTTTTCAACTGACTCTCCGAAGGCCAGTCCATGAGTTCGTTTCGGACGTAATAAGTCTGTTCGCAGTAGCCTCGAACTTGCGATCGGGCTTGACACCGCGTGTTCTGATGCATGGTTTTATATACCGCATGTTGTTTGTAATATTATTTTAGAGGTGGGCACTCTATTGTGTGTGATAGCTGATTTCTTCGCGACATTTGGATCATTGGTCTCGGTGCTTGCTAGCCTGGTTGGCGGTGGACTGATCGTCTGCATGGTCTACTTATTTTCGAATGCGCAGATGTGGCCTGCTGGATCCGGCCAACGAATAGCAATGAAGGCCACTGCAACATGCGCTCTTCTCTGGACTGCAGTTGTAGCCACGGCATTGCTGTTCCATAGTCGCATTGAAGCCGTCCCAAACACTTTCTGTTTGCGACAAGTCGTTGATGAATGGTGGGCACCCACACTCACAACCTTCACTGTTTCAGCCGTTCTGGGCACCATCTACGCTGGTTTCTATTACGCGAGGGGCAAGGCAGAAGCCTTGACCATGATGATAGCCTAGCCTTTCCTTTTCTGTGGATGGACTACTCCGTAGTGGAGCCACGTACGTCCGTCAGGTTGGATTTGCGCCAGATCAGTTTCAGCCGATTTCGCCGAAATACTTCGACAGCTTGGTTTTCAAGATTCGAGCCAGTTCTGGATCATCTTTCAGATAGCGGTCCTCGATGTTGAGCACGATGGTTTTTCCCGCAGCTTTCTGGTCAATCCGTGCCAATGCCTGTTTGTGGTGTTCTTCCATCACGAATATCATGTCCGCCCATTCGATCAATTCCTTTGAAATCACGGTGCGGGCGCCTTCCCACGTTCCAGCGGACCGTACTTCCAAACCTTTCCTGCCTTTCAGCAGAGCCTCAGCAGTCGGACTCCTATCCACGTTCCCACTGCAAACGAACAACACTCGCGTCATTGCACGTTCCTCTTTACTGTCTTGCGTCTTCAATTCTTGTTTGCGGAATCTCTATAAGGCTATTTCTGATAGTCGAAGGGTGAGAAAGGCTCATGCACTACAGACGCTTTGGCAGGCTAGATTGGGAGGCCTCGGTTCTGGGATTCGGAGCGATGAGGCTGCCAATCATAGGAGACGATTTTGGCAAGATCGACGAGGCAGAGGCCACGAAGATGATAAGGTTCGCCATAGACCATGGCGTGAACTACATTGACACCGCATATCCCTATCACAGCGGCAACAGTGAAGCTTTTCTGGGCAGAGCATTGCAGGATGGCTACCGCGAGAAAGTGAGGATAGCCACGAAGATGCCCACATGGCTAGTGCACGCCAAAGAAGACATGGACAAGTACTTGGACGAGCAGCTCGGCAGGCTCAAAATGGACCATGTTGACTTTTATCTTCTTCACGGAATGAACGCTGAGCGGTGGCAGAACCTGACGAAGCTCGGCGTTTTCAAATGGGCAGAGCGAAAAATGGACGAAGGTAAGTTTGGTTGTCTGGGTTTCAGTTTTCACGATGAGTACTCAGTCTTCAAGAATATGATAGATGCCTACGACGGGTGGGCTCTCTGTCAAGTCATGTACAACTATATGGACGCTGACTATCAGGCCGGAGCCAGAGGAATCAGATATGCGGCTTCGAAAGGGCTGGCAGTCGTGGTCATGGAACCCATCGCCGGTGGAAGACTGGCCCTCAAGTCCCACAAGGAAATTGAGGCAATCTGGAAAGGCGGAGACAAGAAACGGAAGCCGGCAGAGTGGGCACTGCTGTGGGTTTGGAACAATCCTGATGTGACTGTGGCTTTGAGCGGAATGAGCACCATGAATCAGGTTAGAGAAAACGTTCGCACCGCCAGCTACGCAAAACCTAGATCACTGTCCCCCAAGGAACTCACCCTATACACACAAGTTGCGGACAAATACAGGCAATACGGCTTCATACAGTGCACAGGATGCCGATACTGTCAACCTTGCCCAAACGGCGTAGACATACCCGAAATCATGAGTCTGTACAATGAATTCTACATGAAGGACAGAAACGACGAAGTCAAGGCTAAATATAAAGCACATATCACTCCTGAGAAAGGTGCAAAGAGATGCACGAAATGCGGGAAATGCGAAGAGCTTTGCCCTCAACACCTACCTATCAAGGAAACCATGAACAGAGCATCCTTCATCTTTGAACAAGAAGACTGAGCGATTGACACAGAATACTCTGATCTTGAGTTGGGTGCTGGAAAAGCATTTGAACGCGTCACAGTCAGCAAACTCGACTCTGGGCGATGCTTGGACGCTCAATCATATACTACTAGAACTCGCACAAGGGTCGGGTGAATAGCATGAGCAAAGCTACGAGAGATAAGATTAAAAATGCCGGAAAAAACACTTTCAATGACGAACTAAGTCAGAAGGAAAAAGCCTTCGTTCTTTTCTACGCGACTTGGTGTCCTTTTTCCCAGCGGTTCTTGCCAATCTTTGAAGAGTATGCAGAGAGCAATCCGAAGGAGTGCATAAGCGTGATTGTTGACGACCGGCCAGATGTTTGCGAAGAATACTCGATTGAATATTATCCTACAGTGATTCTTTTCAGGAAAGGGAAAATGTATAAGCGGCTCGACGCCGAGCCAGGAATCGGATTAGACAAAAGGCAACTTAAGGAACTTACCGAACAATAATGGATGTTTTTCGGCGTCTATCAAAAGGCCAGCTTGTTTGTCAGAGTCATTTCAAGGATTCGTCGCCGTCATTGAAGCCTTCGTCTATGTGGGAGCCGTCGCAGAAGGGCTTGTTCTGGGACTTTCCGCACCGGCACAACGTGGCACGATTGCGGACTTCGTAAGTGCTCCCGTCAGACGATTCTACTGGCACGTTGCCCTTCAGCCATATTGGACCGCTCACCTTGTTCTGTGGGTCTTCGACTAGGCTTATCGACTTTTCAAACTCTCTTTCGAATACTTTTCCAGTCTTCTTGTCGCATTCAACCAGTCTTCCTGAAGGGCAACTGCAGGCTTCTTCAATAGCTAATTCTCTTGCCTGTGGGTCGTCAGAATGATGGGTTAGCTCCCATGTTCCCACGCCTCTGTGGCAGAATCTTGCAGCAGCGCATAATGTCTGCGCATCTTTCAGCCTCAAGGTCGGTCCTTCCGTGACTTGTGCTTGCTTGTCATGAGATTCCCTGTTTGCGGTTTCCGTTCCATCGAATCTGATCTTTCCATGTATGCCGTCACAGAACGGTTTGTTTTTCGATTCTCCGCAGCGACACAACGCACACGTTTCGCTAGACAGTACCTTTTTTCCTTTGATCCACTTTTCAGGTTCGCCTTCTTGTCCGATTCCGATTATCTGTTTGCCAATGGGCAAGCCTCCAGAGACAAGATAAGGCCCGTCCTTTGCAACCACTATTTTCGGTTTCATTTCCTTAGCCACAAGCAAAAGTGCTGTGGTTTGCATATTTATGTCTGATGTACTGATGTACTCTTGGATTCTTGGGAGCGCGCTAAAGAGTTAGGCGAGAAGAGGATAGGTGAACTGCATCATGGAAAGCTTTGATGTTGCCACCCGTTCTCGTTTCCACAGAGTTTATAAATCAACCAATCAGAAATATGAACAGTGATTCTGATGTCAGCAGATCAAAAAATGCTTGACGAATTGAAGAAGATACGGGAACTGCTGGAGCCAAAACCAGCTCCACCAACGCCGCCGCCTCCGAAAGGATTGTGGAAAGAATTCATCGATTTCTTGTCTAAGTACAAGATCATGGGCTTGGCTGTGGCATTCATCATAGGTGTCTACCTAGGCATACTAGTTCAAGCGCTTGTCAAGGACTTCATAATGCCAATAATAGGCCTCGCATTATCTGGTGCAGGAATAGGAAACCTGGCAACACTCAAGTTTGGAATCCCATCCACGACCTTTGATGAATCTGGAAACCCACCTCTCGGCTATACTGGACAGATATTCGGTATAGGAGACTTCTTGGTAGCATTGATCACATTCGTAATCGTGGCCTTTGTGATCTTTGTGCTTGTGAAGATCACCAAGAAGTGGGGCATAGAATAGCAAAATTCATTCCCATCTTTTTCTTGTTTTCCTGCAGATTACTTCGGAAAATCTGAAATATCCGAAGAACACCTGTAAATTCGTGGTAAGAATGGGACTTTTGAAGAAAGCTAAAGAGAAGGCGGAAGAAGCCGCGAAGAAGACTGGTCAAGCAGCTGAAAAGGTAGGAAAAGAAGGCGTCGAGCTGGGAAAGAAAGGAGTCGAGAAAACCGAAGAGGCTGCCAAGAAAGTCAAGAAGAAGCTTTAGACAACAAATCTGTTGACCATCTTCCCCTTTCTTTTCTTTGATTATGTTCTCTGTATGGCGTCTTGTGTTTAACCGAAGCACTTTTTAGCAAGTTGTGTTGACAGAATCAGTCAGGTGACGTAAATGCCCGAACCGAAGTTTGAATGGTTCAAAGACAAAGCTGGGAGATTCAGGTTCAGACTAAAGGCAGCAAACGGAGAAATAGTAGCTACGGGCGAAGCCTACGAATCAAAGCAAGGATGCTTAGACGGGATAGCATCAGTTAAGAAAAACGCTCCCATCGCAAAGATAGAAGAAGCCAAAGAGTAGCAGCTTCATCTGAACTCCATTTTCTTCTTTTTTTCTTTGTTATTTGGAGTAAAGCCATCGATTGACCAAAGAAAACCTTTTAAACACAAGAGAAGCAATAGCTATTCTTTAGGAGTCCAAAATGGCTCAGAAAGTTGTTTCTACTGGAAAAGAGCTTCTGATGACGTTCATAGCTCTGTTGATAGCCTTGTTGTTCAGTGCCCTTGCTTTGGGAATTGCCAACTGGGGAATAGGCTTTTTCGGCATAACCGGAGACACGCCAAAAGCCGCTGCAATAATAGCCGTGGCCATAATCATAGGACCAACGATAGCAGCCTTCGCAACCAAGAAGTACTTCTAAACCTGCGACACCCCTCTTTTTTTCCTCTGAAGAGTTGCTTATTCTTGAGGCTTTTTAGGTCTTTTGTCTTCTCCTTTGTGTGAGGCGGCAAAATGCTTAGCGATCTGGGACATGCTGAGGAGCCTGTAGTTGTTCCGGTCTGCGACGCTCACGAGGAAAGTCTCTATGTTGTCCAAGTCAGCGAAGGATAGTCTCTTCGTTAGTTCCATGGCTTGGGCGAACGCTGAATAGTCCCTGTAAAAGGTGGCAAAGAGCACGTCCTTACCAAGACCCAAACCGTTGACCGCTATAAGGCTGGCGTGAGGGTTCGCCTTCTCAATTTCGCTCGTTGCCTTTCTCACTTCTGCCAGCTTCTCTGGGGTTGCGGTTTTCTGTTTGATAAGTGTGAAACCTAGCAAGTTGTAGCCAAGTTTCTCGAAGTCGGGGATTATTGTGTATTCTTTGATGTAGCCTTCTTTCTCCAGTTTCTTTATCGTTCTGCTGAGTGTAGGTTGAGAAACGCCAACTGCTCTAGCAAGTTCCCTGTCGCTGCGCCTAGAGTTTTTCATAAGCTCTGAAATGAGTTTGGCCTCGATTTCTTTCAGGTTAATCCCTCGTTTCTTTGTCTAGTATTTGGCTGCTTCAGATAAAGCACTTGCCGTACTTTAGCTCTGGCATACGAATCTGGAAGCTTCTAGGCAGTCTGGCTTTCGCCCTTGCTCGTGTCTGATTCGTCGTGAGGCTTGCTTCCTTTTCCGGCTCTGGCTTTCCGCGCCCTCTGCCTGAGCTCCCTCTCAGCTGTTATCATGTCTTCTGGATCTTGATCGATCAAATATAGAAAGAAGATGGGAGCTAGAGGGCGAGTGGCTTATCTTGGAGGCGTTCTAGGCTCGTTGCCTTCTTCTTTGTGCAAGGCGATAGAGTGGGTAGCTACCTTGGACATGCTGAGAAGTCTGGAGTTCCTTGGATCTGAGGTGTTCACGAGGAAAGTCTCGATCGTGTCGATATCGGTGACGGGCATTGTCTTAATATGATCCATGGATTTGACGAACTCTGCATAGTCTTTGTAGAACGTGGCAAAGAGCAAGTCTTTGCCGAGCCCCATTCCATGAACGACCGTGATCTTGGCGAACGGGTTCCTCCGCTCCAGTTCGGCTGTCGTCTTCTTAACTTCCTTGAGTTTTTCGTCGTCTATGTGACGCTGTTTGACGAGCGTGAAGCCCAGCAAGTTGTAGCCAAGCTTCTCGAAGTCAGGTATCATCGTGTATTCTTTGATGTAGCCCTCTTTCTCAAGTCTCTTTATCGTTCTGCTGAGTGTAGGTTGAGAAACGCCAACTGCTTTGGCCAGTTCCCTGTCGCTGCGTCTAGAGTTTTTCATGAGCTCAGAAATGATTTTGGTCTCAACTTCTTTCAGGTCAATCCCCCGTTTCTTTGCATAGTATTTGGCTACTTCAAATAAAGCACTTGCTGTACTTCAGCTCAGGCATGTGAATCTGAAAGTCTAGGCAGCCTGGCTTTCGTTCTTGCTAGTATCTGATTCGTCGTCAGACTTCCGAAAAACCAACTAATCATAAGGTCTTCTCCAGGTAAGTCCCGCAACACCTCATTTTTCTATTCAAATGGGTACAGTCTTCTTCTGGATTTGAGGCTTGCGTCTCAACGGTCATTCAGTTTCTTCCGGATTTTTTCCAGAATGCTCTTCCAAGTAGATGTTCCATGTACGCTTTCGAATTCTTTACAGCTTGTCAAGAAGTCCACGTAGAGCCATCCACTGTCTACTGCTCTGTCAAGATACTTGAGGGCCGCATTGTCTTCTCCGATGGCAGCTTTAGCAAAGGCTACGCGAAAGTAATGTACGCCGAGTTCCTGAGGAAGTGCCTCACGAAGCCATTTTGGCAGTTCCTCCTGTGGTGTCGCAAAGAATTTCTCGTAGCTTTCGATGGCTTCTCTGTATCGTTTTGCCCTGAAGTGGGCTTGAGCTGTTTCCTCAAGATGATGGGCCTCGCTAGAGCATGCGTAGTACTGGACATACTTTCTTTCCTGTTTGAACCCTACTTTCTCGGCAACTCCGATTGAGCCGAGGTTATGTTCGTCACAGTGCCAGCCGACTTGTCTGAACCCGCTTGACAAAGCGTAGTCGACCGCAGCCGCAGCTGTAAGAGTGGCCAATCCCTGTCGCCTGTAGTCTGCATGCGTGTGTATGCCAATCTCGCAGGCGTCGCCACTTACGCAGTCAGCAATGCTCCAACTGACAATCCGCTTGTCATGTAAAGTGTAGAAGCCAAAACCTATTCTCATGAAGTCGGAGATGGAGCCCCAGTTTGTCTTCATCCAGCCCGTCACGTGTTCTGGAATATCCAAGTGGGGCGTTCGCAGGAGTTTCTCATCTATGCGTCGGACTTGAAAT
>Ga0315280_10002517_pt1 | contig 29647 bp, 22 predicted proteins | sample YL17G06_40_MG_FD_203697 | JGI IMG/M metagenome (GOLD analysis project Ga0315280, IMG submission 203697) | Sediment microbial communities from Yellowstone Lake, YNP, Wyoming, USA - YL17G06_40 | ecosystem: Environmental > Aquatic > Freshwater > Lake > Sediment | place: USA: Wyoming | collected... | reverse complement strand
ACACTAAAGCTGTGGTTAGAGGTACCAAGCAAGCTCTGGTAATAGGTGACATGCCATTTATGACTTATCATACAAATATTTCTGATGCCCTGCGTAATGCAGCGCGGTTCATTCAGGAGGGAGGAGCGAAGGCGGTTAAGCTGGAGGGCGGGGTAACCGTCGCTGAGACAGTAAAACGGATTGTTGAATGCGGAATCCCCGTCATGGGACACATCGGACTGACGCCACAATCCATTCATCAACTCGGCGGCCACAAAGTGCAGGGCAAAACCCCCGAAGCTGCCGAGCGATTGCTGAAAGATGCGCGAGCCTTAGAACAAGCTGGCGCCTTCGCCGTTGTCCTCGAACTGGTGCCGGCGCCGCTTTCCAGGTTAATTACCCAGAAACTAACTATCCCCACCATCGGCATCGGAGCTGGACCTGACTGCGACGGCCAGGTACAGGTAATCAGTGACCTCCTTGGCCTATTTTCTGACTTTGTGCCCAAACATGCCAAGCAGTATGCCAAGCTGGCTGGCACAATCAAAACTGCTCTGGCTGACTATATTGCCGAAGTTAAAGCTGGCAGTTTCCCTACCGCCGAACACAGTTCAACCATCGATGAGAGCCTGCTCGAAGAATTAGCTCGTGCTTGAACAGCCATGCAAATAGCTAAAACCATTGCCGAAATGAAAGGCTTGAGAGTGAAGAGCCTCGGCTCAGTAGGCTTTGTCCCCACCATGGGCTATCTTCACGACGGGCATTTGGCTTTAGTCAAGCAAGCTCGAGATGATAACTCGGTGGTTGTAGCCAGCATATTTGTCAATCCCACTCAATTCGGTCCCACCGAGGACTTCAAAACTTATCCCCGCGATACAGAGCGTGATTTAGCTATGCTGAGAAAAGAGAGGACAGACATCGTCTTCATGCCTTCGGCTGAAGAGATGTACCCTGAAATGTTCAGCAGCTGGGTAGAGGTAGAGAAGGTCACTGACCGACTTGAAGGGAGCTGCCGTCCGGGGCATTTCAAGGGGGTGGCCACTGTAGTTGCCAAGCTATTCAATATCGTCGAGCCCACCCGCGCCTACTTTGGCCAGAAAGATGCCCAGCAGGCGTTGGTCATCAAGAAGATGGCCGCTGACCTCAATATGAATTTAGAAGTAATAGTGGCGCCTACTGTTCGGGAGAGCAATGGGCTGGCGATGAGCAGCCGTAACATTTACCTAAACCCTCAGGAGCGACAAGCGGCTATCGTCCTGTTCAAGGCTCTCACCCTAGCTCAAAACCTGTGGGGAAAAGGCGAAAGGAACGCTGAGACCATACGCCAACAAATGACTTCTCTCATTAGCAAGGAACCCCTGGCTAAAATCGAGTATGTCAGCATTGCTGATACACAAACCTTAGAAGAGCTGTCAGAAATTGACAGGCCAGCGCTAGCTTCCCTAGCAGTTAGAATCGGCAAGACAAGACTTATAGATAATATGGTGCTGAAATAAAATCACTCACGAACCAGCACTAACAATCCAATCATTGCCAGGAATGCCAGACTAGCTCCGAAATAAAATGGGGCAGCAGGACTGATTACCTGCCATAACCAGCCGGCGGTAACACTGGCTGGCAAAAGAGTAATGCCGACCACGCCGTGGAAAAGACCGTAGGCGGTGCCTCGCCTGTCTTCCGGTACTAAATCAGCGACAAAAGCCCGAGCTACACCCTCAGCCAACCCATAATAAACCCCGTAAAGCGCAAAAAGCAGCCATATCTGCCACGAAGCAGATGTCATGGCAAAGCCAAGATAAGTAAGAGCATAGACTAACCACCCCAGAACTATGATTCGCCGCCTACCCAACTTGTCTGATAGTATCCCCGCTGGTATCGCCACAGTCGAGTAGATGATATTGAACAGGACAAGCATCAAAAGTATATAAAGGACGCAGTTACCCAGGTTCTGCGCCCGTAGAATGAGGAAGGCATCGCTTGAATTTCCCAGAGTGAACAGAAACATGATGCCGAGAAAAAGCTTGAAGCGATTATCAAAGCCGGCCTTGGCATCCCGTGAGCTCCTATCCAAATATGATTCAGTTGTCTTTGAATCAGAGCGGCTTTGTGGGCTTGAACCTTTCCTGGCCTCATGGACAAAGAAAAACATAAATAAAGCCAGTACCGCCGGGATAATCCCGATCAGCACCAGCCACTGGTAAGTGTTTCGAACCAGCTCCAGAGTACCTTTTTGGAGCAAAAAGACGACGGCAGCGGCAGCAACAAGCCCCAAGGCAGCGCCAGAGGTATCCATAGCCCGATGAAATCCAAAGGCTTTGCCCCGCTCCTCAGCCGATACAGAATCGGCTACCAGAGCATCTCGTGGTGCCGTACGCATCCCCTTACCAAATCGATCGGCGAATCTCACCCCCAGTACCAATCCCCACGTTGTGGCTACATACATGAAAGGTTTTGCTAGGGTAGACAATCCATAGCCGATAATAGCTAAGGATTTACGATTGCCCAGCCTATCGCTGAGCCAGCCACTTAAAATCCGGAGCAGAGAAGCAATGCTCTCGGCCACCCCCTCAATGAAACCGATGACAACGGCAGCCGCTCCTAAGATGTTGGCGAGGAACAAAGGAAGGAGCGTGAAAATCATCTCACTACTGACATCGGTGAGGAAGCTAACCAGCCCCAGAAAAAATACGTTGGGGTTAAGACCAAAGATACGCTTTCGCTCAGCGACTTGTAGCTGCTTTTCCATCAAACCGTAGCCAAACAGTATAGCATTTTTACCAAACACCCTGCTTAAGGTCTGACCTATTTAAAGCCCACCATCACCATCCTCTCTCGCCCGTCAAGGGAGAGGAAAACTTAATTTAGGTCGGGCGGCGATTGACCAAGGGCGCTTTTTTTGCTAAACTACGACTTTGGTTATTCAAGTCCGCGGAGAGCTAAGTGTCTGGTGAACTAGCTAAAATAGTGGCTGAATACAAGGGGGAAAAGGGAGCATTAATTCCAATCCTACAAAAAGTCCAGAAAAAATTCGGTTATCTCCCCGCAGAGGCAATTTCAAAGATAGCTAAATTCTCCCGAATGTCGGAAAGCGAAGTCTTTGGGGTTGCCTCTTTTTATGCCCAGTTCTATTTCACCCGCCGCGGTCAGCACACCGTGAAGGCCTGCTTAGGCACTGCATGTCACGTCCGCGGGGGCGAGCGAATCCTGGACGAGATAAAGAGAGAGCTGGGCGTCGAATCAGGAGGCACAACTAAAGATTATAAATTCAGTTTGGAAAGGGTAGCCTGCTTCGGTTCCTGTGCCTTAGCCCCAGTACTGGTCATAAACAAAGATGTTTATGGCCGGATGACAGTTGCCAAAACAAAGGAAACTCTCAACAAATATCGATGAAGGCCTAGTGTCGTGACTTTCGAGAAAATTCACAAACGAGCAGTTTCAGAGTGGGAAGCGCTACAATCAAGCAATAAGCCGCGACTTTTGGTAGGTGCCGGTACCTGTGGTAGCGCTGCCGGGGCTCTTGATGTCCTAAAAGCCATTAATGAAGAACTAGCACGACAAAACATCGAGGCTATTGTCATCCAGGTCGGCTGCATGGGGCTATGTTTTGCCGAACCGATGATTAGCATAGTAAAGCCGGGGCGTCCACAAATCATCTACGGCAATTTAACCCCTGAGATTGCTACTCAGCTTGTTAAGGACTACCTGGTAAGTGATAACCCTCGGCCCGACTTAGCTCTAGGTTACGCTGGTGACGGCAAGGTTGACAGCATTCCCAACTTCTTCGAATTGCCGGTGCTCAAGCCCCAGGTCCGCGTAGTCCTGCACAACTGCGGTTTCATCGACCCCGAGAACATCAACCATTATATCGCGAACGGTGGCTACAGCGGCTTGGTCAAGGCACTAAAGATGTCCCCAGAAGCAATAATTGAGGAGATTAAGAAATCGGGTTTGCGTGGCAGAGGCGGCGCTGGTTTTTCGACAGGGCAAAAATGGGATTTCTGCCGGAAAGCACCGGGGAGGGAAAAATATATCATTTGCAATGCTGACGAAGGTGACCCGGGAGCTTTCATGAACCGTTCTCTATTAGAAGGTGACCCCCATTCAGTCCTGGAAGGGATGGCTATCGGGGCTTACACTATAGGAGCTAACCAAGGCTATATTTACTGCCGTGCCGAATACCCACTGGCTCTGGAAAGGTTAAGATTAGCTCTCAAGCAAATGGAGAGGTATGGTTTTATCGGAGATAATATTCTTGGCTCTGGCTTCGATTTTCATATAAAGATTAAAGAAGGGGCTGGAGCTTTTGTTTGCGGCGAAGAAACGGCTTTGATGGCTTCTATCGAAGGCAAGCGGGGAATGCCACGAGCACGACCTCCTTTTCCAGCGATATCGGGGTTGTGGGGCAAGCCCACGAACATTAATAATGTAGAAACCTGGGCGAACGCAGCACGTATCTTACAAAAAGGCAGCGAATGGTATACCCAGTATGGCTCGGAAAGAAGCAAGGGAACAAAGACTTTTGCCCTTGTAGGAAAGGTAGAGCGCACCGGGCTTATCGAAGTGCCCTTAGGCATTACCTTGCGTCAAATTATCTACGAGATCGGCGGCGGCATCCTCAAAGGCAAAGAATTCAAAGCCGTGCAGACCGGCGGCCCTTCAGGAGGTTGCCTGCCATCATCAATGCTCGATTCACCTGTTGACTATGAATCGCTAGCTGCTGCCGGCTCAATCATGGGCTCCGGCGGCATGATTATTGCCGACGAAGACACCTGTATGGTTGACCTGACAAAATACTTCCTTACTTTCACACAGGCTGAATCCTGTGGCAAATGTCCGCCCTGCCGGGTTGGTACACGGCAAATGCTAAGTATTCTAGAACGTATAACCCAGGGCGAAGGCAAACCTGAAGACGTACAGCAACTTGAAAGAATAGCCAACACGGTCAAGCAAGGCTCGCTCTGTGGTTTAGGCCAAACCGCCCCTAACCCGGTGCTGACTACCATTCGCTACTTTCGTGATGAGTACGAAGAACACATCAAAAGGCACCATTGCCGGGCAGCAACATGCAAAGGGCTGGTCAAGGCACCTTGCAGCCATACTTGCCCGGCCGGAATAGATGTACCACGATACGTTCGGTTTACCCTGCAAGGTAAATTCGGTGAGGCGTGCGCCGTGATTAGAGAAAAGGTTCCCTTCCCTGGTGTCCTTGGTCGTGTTTGCTTTCATCCGTGTGAAGCCAAGTGTCGTCGAGGCGAACTAGACGAGGCGATAGCCATCAAAACTTTAAAGCGGCTAGCCGCCGACCACGATACCGGGTTGTGGAAGCACAGTGCTACGATAGCACCACCAACCGGCAAACGAGTGGCTATGGTGGGCTCAGGGCCAGCCGGACTTACTGCAGCTTATTACCTGGCTAAGCTTGGACACTCAGTGACTATGTTCGAAGCTCTACCTGAACCTGGGGGAATGATGCGGGTAGGTATCCCCGAATATCGGCTGCCGCGGCAGGTCCTGCATGCTGAAATTGACGAGATAAGAAGGGTGGGAGTCGATATAAAGACAAACACCAGAATCGAATCATTACAGAAGCTTTTCGACCAAGGATACACCGCTATTTTCCTGGCTATTGGTGCTCACCGTGGTATTAAAATGGGAATTACAGGAGAAGATAATATTAGAGTTATGGAATGTGTCGATTTCCTAAGGAGGATAAATCTTGGTGAGACAGTAGTGATCGGCAGTCGGGTAGCAGTAATCGGTGGGGGCAATGCTGCCGTTGATGCAGCACGTAGTGCCCGACGGCTTGGTGCCAACGAAGTTACCATATTATACCGTCGCACGCAAGCCGAAATGCCAGCTAACAGTGAGGAGGTAGACGAGGCGCTCAGGGAGGGCATCAATATAGTATTCTTAACAGCGCCAAGCCGAATAAGCAGAGAGAACGGTAGATTAGCTATGGAATGCATTAAAATGGCGCTGGGCAAGTTTGATGCCAGCGGGAGACGTCGACCCGAACCGATAGAAGGCAGTGAATTTGCCACAGACTTCGATACTGTCATAGCTGCCATCGGTCAGATGCCTGATATCCCAGCTCAATTTGGTTTGACTACCAGCCACGGCAACGTTCTTCAGGTTAACCCTGGCACTTTAGCCACCAGTCAAGAAGGAGTTTTTGCCGGCGGTGACTGCATCACTGGACCAGCTTCGGTTATTGAAGCTATAGCTGCCGGAAGACAGGCGGCTATTTCAATAGATAGATATCTGGACGGTGACGGAATTATTGATGAAACGCTTGCCCCTAAAGAAGATGCATCGCTGCCTCCTATGGGGGAGGGAGAGAAATACCGTCCCCCAGTGGCTTTCTCACCACTGAAGGAGAGATTAGGTGCCTTCGATGAAGTTGAGCTTGGCTTCAGCCCAGAGTCGGCTATCGAAGAATCGAAACGATGCCTAAGATGCGACCTTGAGGAGAGATAAACTGGGTACTAATCTATTGGCTAAATAAGATTAGTGTGTGGAAGTACTAATGGATACTTTCAGAAAATGACAGGAGATAAGCATGGTTGTCGGTGAAGAGACCAAGATCATTAACCTGACCATCGACGAGCGGCCAGTCAAGACAAAGGGAGGAGCTACAGCCCTCGAGGCAGCTCGAGAGGCCGGTATCTATATTCCAACCCTGTGTTATCATCCCAGCCTAACTCCATACGGAGCCTGCCGCTTGTGCATTGTCGAGATTGAGAACCTGCGGGGGTTTCCTACCGCCTGCACTACGCCGGTGACCGAGGGCATGGTAATAAAAACCAATACACCACCGCTCCATGAATTAAGACGCAACATCTTTGAACTTATTCTGGCAGAACACCCCAGGCAATGCCTTACCTGTCCCAAAAACCTGCGTTGCGAGCTACAACAAGTTGCCTCCCGCATCGGGGTGGAAGAAGTTACCCTCCCCCTTATCCGCAAAGAGCTACCGGTTTACCAGGACAGCCCCTTTTTCGACCGTGACTACAACCTGTGCATACTATGCGGTCGCTGTGTTCGTGTATGCCAGGAAGTAAGAGGAGCTGGAGCAATTGCCTTCACCTATCGAGGCAGCCAGGCTTTAGTTGGCACTGCTTTTGACAAGACATTGGAAGATTCAGGATGTCAATTCTGCGGGGCTTGCGTTGATGTCTGTCCCACCGGTGCTCTGATGGACCGCTCCAGCAAATGGCTGGGGTTACCTGAACGCTCAGTAATCACGACATGCCCCTACTGTGGAGTTGGCTGCCAGCTAAGCCTCGAATTAAATGGGGGTAAGGTTGTCCGCTCGGTACCCGTCCTGGAAAATTCGGTAAACCAAGGACAGGCCTGTGTTAAAGGTCGTTTTGGCATTGCCGAGTTTGTCCATCATCCTGAACGCCTGACCACACCTTTAATACGAAAGAACGGTGAACTTGTTGAGGCAAGCTGGGATGAGGCCTTAGACTTAATAGCAGACAAGCTGGGCAGATACAAAGGAAACCAATTCGCCTTCATCGCCTCAGCTAAGTGCACCAACGAAGAAAATTATCTGGCACAGAAGTTCACACGCATGGTGATGCAGACCAACAACGTGGACCACTGTGCCCGTCTCTGACATTCCCCTACGGTGGCCGGTCTGGCCGCCAGTTTCGGCAGCGGTGCTATGACTAATTCTATCAGCGAGCTCAAAGATGCTGCCTGCATCTTAGTCATCGGCAGCGATACCGGCGCAGGTCATCCGGTTATCGCTTTAGAGATAAAGAAGGCGGTGCGTAACGGTGGCAGGCTCATCGTAGCTAATCCCCGAGACACTGAGCTCTGCCGCTACGCTGATATATGGCTGAGGCATCTGCCGGGCAGCGATGTTGCCCTGCTTATGGGCATGATGAGGGTTATCTTCGACGAGGAACTAGCTGATTTAAGCTTCGTCGGAGAATGTTGTGACAATTTCGATGCCTTCAAGGAATCATTGAAGAATTTCGACCTGGACTTTGTGGAAAGGACCACGGGTGTGCCCCGCAATACAATAGTCGAAGCAGCCCGACTGTACGCCACCTGTAAACCAGCCACCATTGTCTACGCTATGGGCATTACTCAGCATAGTCATGGCACAGATAACGTATTCGCCGTCGCCAATTTGGCTATGCTTACCGGCAATATCGGGAAGCCGTCAACGGGCGTAAACCCGCTGCGGGGACAGAATAATGTCCAAGGTGCCTGTGACATGGGTGCTTTGCCCAACGTTTACACTGGTTACCAAAGGGTTGACAACCCCGATATCCAGAGAAAGTTTGAGATCGCCTGGAGATGCGATTTGAGCGCTACCCCGGGATTAACCCTGACGGAGATGCTTGATGCCGCTTACGATGGGAAGATTAAGGCAATTTACGTGATGGGTGAGAATCCAATACTGAGCGATGCTGATGCCAAGCACACTGAGAAGGCATTACGTAAGCTCGAGTTCCTGTTAGTTCAAGACTTCTTTCTCACTGAAACTGCCCAGCTAGCTGACGTGGTCTTGCCCGCCACCAGTTTTGCCGAGAAGGATGGCACCTTCACCAATACCGAACGGCGCATACAGCGAGTGAGGAAAGCAATCGAACCTATAGGCAACTCCAAGCCTGACTGGTGGATTATATGTCAGCTAGCCATGAGCATGGGTGCCCAGAATTTCGACTTCGAGCATCCCTCTGAGGTGATGGACGAGATCGCTATGTTGACACCCAGCTACGGAGGTGTTATCTACGAACGTCTGGAAGGATGTGGCCTGCAATGGCCGTGTCCAACCAAAGACCACCCCGGAACATCTATACTGCACGTGGGCAGATTCGTCTGCGGTCTAGGAAGATTCACGCCGCTCCAATATAGGCCTCCAGCCGAATTGCCTGACAAAGAATATCCGCTAATACTCACCACCGGACGCAGCCTGTATCATTATCATACGGGTACGATGACCCGTAAAGTTACCGGACTCAATGCCATTGAACCGGAGGGAGTGGTGGAGATAAATCCGTCGGACGCTTCTTACCTAAAAATTAAAGATGGCGATAAAGTTAAGGTGATTTCCCGCCGCGGTGAGGTAATAGTCAAGGCAAGAGTGACTGAGAAATCACCGCCAAAAGTGGTATATATGACCTTCCACTTCGCTGAGAGCGCCGCGAACATATTGACCAATACTGCATTAGACCCAGTAGCCAAAATTCCAGAGTTCAAAGTGTGCGCTGTAAGAATTGAGCGGGTTAAGGGGAAATAACCGAGCTTATATGGAGACGTCAAGCAGAGACCATGGCTATTGACCTGAGAGAACAGATACACGAGATACTTGCCCCATTTGAGGGGCATAAAGTCGTACTGATACCAGCCCTCCAGGCAGTACTTGAGTAAAGCAGATAAATTGGTCCAACTTCGGGGGCAGTTATGTATAAGATTGTGGTTAAAGAGAAGCTCTGTCCTGTAGTTGACTTTATGAAAATCGAGGCGCCGGAAGTAGCCAAAAAGGCTAAGGCAGGACAATTTGTTGTCGTTCGTGTTGATGAAGTCGGCGAACGCATTCCACTTACATTGGCCGACTGGGATGACAAAGAGGGAACTGTCAGCCTTGTAGCCATGCAAGTGGGCACTACCACTTATAAACTAGCCTGTCTTAATGCTGGCGACAATATATTGGATTTGATTGGCCCTCTAGGCTTACCTTCAGAAATAGAAAATTTCGGCACTGTGGTCTGCGTTGGCGGCGGTGTGGGTGTAGCTCCGGTATATCCAATAGCCAGGGCTCTAAATCAAGCCGGGAACAAGGTTATCACCATAATGGGCGCTCGAAGCAAAGATTTGCTTTTCTGGGAAGAGCGCCTGCGCAGCGTCAGCCATGAGCTGATAGTTACCACCGATGATGGAACGTACGCCCGCAAAGGTGTGGTAACCGAGCCTTTGAAGGAGGTGCTAGAAAGAGACAAGCAAATCAGCCGTGTCATCGCCATCGGCCCAGCTATAATGATGAAGTTCTGTTCTTTAACTACGAAGCCTTTTGGAGTCACCACTATTGTTAGCCTTAATTCAATTATGGTCGATGGCACCGGCATGTGTGGCTGCTGCCGTGTTTCCATAGGAGGTGCAACTAAGTTCGTCTGCGTTAACGGCCCCGAATTCGATGGGCACCAGGTTGACTGGGAGCTTCTGTTTGCCCGCCAGCGGATTTACTACGATGAAGAAAGGCACTCACTGGAACTGTGGAAAGCCCACCACTGCAAAGATGCTTGAGGTGCTAATGTTTAGAAACCCTGCCTGTTGCCATTCCGAGCCCCATTTTCTTGTCATCCTGAGCGGAGCGAAGGATCTTACTACACCCCCCACCAAGATTGCCACGTCGCTGGCGCTCCTTGCAATGACAGTATAGAAAAGAATGCCAGAAGAAGAAATGCTTAAAATCGGAGAGTAAAGGTGGCGGAAAAAGCCAAACCAAAGCTCGATTTAAATAGAGTAGCCATGCCCCGCCAGGACCCGAAGGTCAGGGCAAGAAACTTCAATGAGGTGGCTCTGGGCTACACCCATGAGATGGCACTTAAAGAAGCTAACCGCTGCATTCAATGCCCCAAGCGCCCATGTATCGATGGCTGCCCGGTGAATGTGGATATCCCTGAATTCATCAAGGCGGTGCGAGACAATGACATGCCTGAGTCGGTGAGGATAATGAAGGGCAAAAATGCCTTGCCGGGCATCTGTGGCCGAGTTTGCCCACAGGAGACGCAGTGTGAGCAAGTCTGTACCTTAGCCAAGAAGGGCGCCCCAATAGCCATCGGCCGCCTGGAACGATATGTAGCTGACTGGGAACGGGAACATAGCTCCGATTTAGCTTCGTCTCCCAACCTGCCACCAACAGGCAAGAAAGTGGCCATAATCGGCTCAGGGCCTGCTGGATTGACCTGTGCCGCCGATCTAGCCAAGCTGGGTCACCAGGTAACCATCTTCGAGGCGCTACATGTTGCCGGTGGCGTATTGATGTACGGCATTCCAGAGTTCAGGCTGCCCAAGGCTATCGTCCAGGGCGAAGTGGATTATATCAAGTCACTGGGTGTAGAGATCAAGCTCGACTCGGTGATGGGCAAACTGGCCACCGTGGACGAGCTGTTGGAGGGCGGCTATGAAGCCGTATTCCTAGGCACCGGTGCCGGGCTGCCCATGTTTCTGGACATACCCGGTGAGAACTTCAACGGCGTCTATTCAGCCAACGAATTCCTCAGCCGTGTAAACCTGATGAAAGCCTATCTCTTCCCCGAGTACGATACTCCAATAAAGATAGGAAGGAAAGTAGCCGTTGTCGGCGGTGGCAATGTAGCTATGGACTCTGCCCGCTGTGCTTTGAGGCTTGGTGCCGATGAAGTTTACATCGTCTACCGTCGGTCTCGGGTTGAGATGCCAGCGCGGCATGAGGAGGTTGAAAACGCCGAAGAGGAAGGGATTATCTTCAAGTTCCTCACCAACCCAAAGCAGTTCATAGGCAACGACCAGGCCTGGGTGACCGCCGTGGAATGCTACGAGATGGAACTTGGCGAGCCTGATGCCAGCGGTAGACGCCGTCCCATCGTCAAGGAAGGCAGCGAGTTCGTCATAGATGTTGATGTTGCCGTTGTGGCACTGGGGACTACCCCCAATCCTCTGGTTCCATCAACCACGAGAGGACTGGAGACAAGAAGAAACGGCACTGTGGTGGCTGATGAGGAAACCGGCAAGACGGTAAAGGACGGGGTCTGGGCTGGGGGTGATGTCGTCACCGGTTCCGCCACGGTCATCAGCGCCATGGGTGCTGGCAAGTGTGCCGCCGCCTCTATAGACGCCCATCTCAAGGAAACCTAATACCCCAGATGAATCCCCAGCTCAAAATATCAAATCCTAAGCTCCAAATACTAAAATCAAATTTTTGATAGGGTGAGAGTAAATCCTCAGTAAAACTTGACAAGTTTGAAAAAGATGGTAAAATGTATAACTAACTGAATAGAGCAAAGGCTGGGAACAGGACTAGTAAGCCTTCAAGCGCGGCTACAGAGAGTCAGGTGGGTGAAAGCTGACGCCAGCGCAAAGGCTGAATGGACCTGGGAGCTGCAAACCGAAAGGTTGGCTTAACTAACGCGAGTAGGCTTTGACGCAGAGGGTAGCGTTATCAGAACCCAGGGTATAGCTCTAGCAGATAGAGCCGTACCTGAATGAGATGGTCGCCAAGACCAACAAGGGTGGCACCGCGAAGCTAAGCCTCTCGCCCCTGAGGTGAGAGGCTTTCTGTTTTTAGAGAGCTTTTGAAGGAGGTTATGAGATGTCAATGACGGCATGGATGTGGCCCTAGAGGGCCGAGGACAAGTTTAGTCAGCCTAAACACGCTTCTCTATTGCTCAAAAAAATTTAAAAGGAGGAAAAATGAAAGAAAAAGAAACCAAAACCATCTTGACTGAAAAGGAAATGCCGACATCATGGTATAACGTCCTGCCTGACTTGCCAAAACCGCTACCACCGTTATTGCACCCGGGGACTGGGCAGCCTACCATACTGCCTCCCCCGTTGTTCCCCGCAGGGATGAGAGACCAGGAGTTCAGCAAGGAGCGGCACATCGAGATCCCTGAAGAGGTGCAGAACATCTACAAGCTGTGGCGGCCGACCCCCATAATCCGAGCCTATCGCCTGGAAAAGGCGCTGGATACACCAGCTAAAATCTTCTATAAATACGAAGGGGTAAGTCCGGCTGGCAGCCATAAGCCTAACACTGCCGTGGCCCAAGCCTACTACGGTAAGAAAGATGGAATAAAGCGCTTTGCTACTGAGACCGGCGCCGGCCAGTGGGGCAGTGCTCTGGCATTGGGCTGCGCCTTCTTCGGCCTCGAATGCAAGGTGTACATGGTCAAGGTGAGCTATAATCAGAAGCCATATCGCCGTATCCTGATGGAGACCTGGGGAGCCAAATGTGTGCCCAGCCCCAGCCAGGATACAGAGATAGGGCGCAAAATACTGGCTGAAGACCCCAATTCGCCCGGCAGTCTGGGCATCGCCATCAGTGAGGCTATAGAGGACGCCTTCGGCCGCGAGGATACCTACTACTCCATAGGTAGCGTCATCAACTCCGTCCTGCTCCACCAGACCATAATCGGACAGGAAGCCAAGAAGCAGATGGAAAAGTTGGGCGTCTACCCCGATATCATCGTCGGCTGTATCGGTGGCGGCAGCAATTTCGCCGGGATGTTCTTGCCTTTCGTCAAGGACAAAATCGAAGGCAAGCAGCCAAAACTGCGCATCATAAATGTAGAGCCTGCAGCTTGTCCCAGCGTGACCAAAGGGCCTTACACCTGGGACTACGGAGATGTAGCTGGAATGGCGCCGATAGCTAAAATGTACACCCTGGGCCATACCTTCATACCACCGGGGATTCATGCCGGCGGTCTCCGCTACCACGGCATGGCACCGATAATCAGCCACCTTCATAAACTCGGGTACGTGGAAGCCAAGGCTGTGCACCAGGTAACGACCTTCCAAGCTGGAGTGCAATTCGCCAGAACTGAGGGCATCGTCCCAGCTCCCGAGCCGAACCATGGCATCAGGGTAGCCATAGATGAGGCCTTGGCTTGTAAAAAGTCGGGTGAGTCCAAGACCATACTCATAGCTTTGAGCGGGCATGGGCACTTTGACCTGGCAGCTTACGACGAATATCTCACCGGGAAGCTCCAGGACTACGACTATCCTGCAGAGAAGGTGAAGGAAGCCTTGACCCATCTGCCAAAGGTAAAGTACGTAGAGGCATAGTTTCCAGAGCAAAGGAGCTGTTTGCATTTCCCCTTCCCCCTAATACCCCTACCAGGGGAGGGGGAAGTGCAGACCTTTAAATTCTAAATCCTAAGCACCAAATCACAAACAAATACAAAGCACAAAATATCAATGCTCAAAACGTTAAAGTCTTCGGATTTGGAGAATTTGAATTTTGAGCTTGTTTCGGATTTAGAAATTTAAATTTGGTATTTGGGGCACCTTTTTGGGGTTGCAGGATCTATAGGGTAATTTTCATGCCTTCGTAGCCAATATCAATGCTGATCCCCAGTTCTCGAGCTACTTCTTCAACTTCCTGCTCGACTTCTCTCTGAAATTGGGGCGGAATATGGATAACTACAACACGAGGCAAATACCATTTCGCCTGGCGGAACTGGACAAGCTCCTCTTTGAGAAGCTGAGCCGACAGATGCCCAACGCTTTTTAAAAAGTCTTGAGCCTTATTGATGCCGGAGACCTCAATTATGAGCAACTGAGGTGATATGTGCTGCCAGCAAGCCGCCAGCCCCGGGCCAGTATCGCCGGTATAAAATAAGCTCTTGCCATCTTTAGACATGACCTGGTAGCCGACAGAAGGCACCACATGTTGTGCCGGCACAGGCAACACATCATAACCCTGGATAATTTGTCTCTGGAATGGCTCAATAACTTTTAGCTGTAGAAAAGGCTTCTCCTTAGATGGCCATTTAGAGAAGTCGGCATACATCTTGCCGTCGAGCAGGCAGGAGACAACAATGTCAAGAGTCTGGCTCAAGGCATAGACATCTACCGGGTCTGGGAACGTAGCGCCGTTGGCTCCAAAAGTGACCAAATCCCGTGTATGGTCGAAATGGTGATGCGTCAGGAGAATTGCCCTCACCTGCTGCTGCTCAGACAGCGAGAGGCTCGAGGTAAGACCGCCAGCATCTAAAGCCAGAACACTGTCAATGAGAAAGGATACCAGCCGCAGCCCTTCAGCCTCGGTGCTGTGAGCACCCAGAATTCGTACCTCCATTTTTCGTGCCTCCGACTTACAGATTTGCCTTGAACCTGATCACTTGTTGCACTGGTCTATTACCTTGTTAGCCAATCACACATTATGACCCAGCTAACCATAGGAATCAAGCCTACTTTTGCCCGCAAATAGAGCTTTGTGCTAGAATTTGACACGCTTTTAGTGGAGGAAGACAGCAATGAAACGTATCTTTATTGCCCTATCACTGATGAGTTTGGTAATAAGCATGACTGGTTGCCTATTACCTCTGCCCATCACCCCGGCACCATCACCCCCAGAGAATGAAACGCCAGCCGCTAATACACCGGGGCCACCAATAGACACAAGCTGGTCACCACCTCACCTAAAGACCGAAGCTCCAACACTGCCCAGTATTGCCGATGTGGTGGACAAGGTTTACCCGTCAGTGGTAGCCATAAGTACCGAAGTAGTGACTTTGGACATCTTTCGCACACCACGAACACAAAAAGGCGCTGGCTCAGGCTGGATTATAGACAAAGACGGCATCATCGTGACCAATAACCACGTGGTCGAGGAGGCCAAGAAGGTAACAGTAGAACTGAGTGACAGCAGAATCTTTGAGGCAGACCCAAAAAATATACACACAGACCCATTAACAGACCTGGCAGTAATTAAAATCAATGCCACCAATTTGCCGGCTGCCAGCGTGGGCGATTCAACACAGCTCAGAGTCGGAGATTGGGTAGTAGCCATCGGCAATCCTTTAGGCCAGGGAATAAGGGCTAAAGAAGGTACTGTCAGTGGTCTGAAGGTATCCTTAGATGTAGACCAAGGTCAGACTTTGGGTGACCTTATTGAAACTTCGGCGGCAATTAATCCAGGCAACAGCGGCGGGCCTTTGGTGAATATGAAGGGAGAGGTCATCGGCATCACCAGCGCCAAAGTCGCTGGCGTTGGCGTCGAGGGTATGGGCTATGCCATAAGCACCAAAACAGCCATACCAATCATAGAGCAGTTAATCAGAAATGGCTATATAACCCGGCCATACCTTGGAGTCCAGCTGTCCACTGTTGACCAATATGTCGCCATGGCAAACCGCCTGCCTTTAGATAAAGGAGTAGTTATTACATATGTGGACCCAGGCAGCCCGGCTGCAGAGGCAGGCTTACAGCAGTTTGATATAATCATCCGCTTCAAAGACAAAGAGGTAACTACAGCTGAGGAACTAATAGACGCTATACACGCTTCCAAAATTGGAGAGGAAGTCAAGATAACCTTCGTCCGAGGCAAAGAGACAAAGACAACCTCTACCCGTCTGATACAAAGTCCGCCCCCAGATAGATAGGCCAGCTAACTTCAGCAATAGCCTCTCAAGCTGCTTTTTTAATACCAAGTGAGATTTCGTAATTGGAAATGCGAAACTTCTCGGTATGGCTTCCACCGGGAGATGCCGCTGGAATCAGCTTCCGGGACAACGTTTCCTGCCTAATATAGTCGGCAAACTTAGTCATAACCTGTTGAATCGAATCCCCACCTTGATAATAAGTAACAATATGGTCAGCGATGTCCAGACCCGCTGAGCGGCGCATGGTCTGTAAACGCCGTACCACCTCACGGGCGATTCCTTCAGCCTCCAACTCTGGCGACAATCCAGTAGCTACTGCCACCCAGTAGTCCCCTTCTACAGCAGAAGTATAACCAGGTTTATCGCTAACCTCTTCCCCCCCATGAAATTCCACTTCTTTGACATTAAGTTCGTCTAATATCTGATAGGTTAGCTTTTGCAAAGCCTTCTTTTCGCCGGCTGACCTTACTTTGACCAATGCCTTGGACAGGGGCTGGCGCACTTTTATACCGGCTTTAGCTCTAGCGGCACGCCCGAGGCTGCACACCGTCATAGCCAGGCGGGTGGCTTCAACCAGTTCCTCGTCTATTTGAGTTCGATCCGGAACAGGAAAATCAGCCAGATGCACGCTTTCCACAGCTTTGGAATCAATGGAGCACACCAGATTCCGGTACATCTCTTCGGCAACAAAGGGCGTAAAAGGAGCTAGAAGCTTGGACAAGGTAACAAGACAACCATACAGCGTGGTATAAGCTGCCAGTTTGTCAGCATCGCTCTGGCTTTTCCAGAAGCGGCGACGGCTCCGCCTGACATACCAGTTAGAAAGCTCATCTACAAAAGCTTCGACCTTCCGTCCTGCTGATGTAGGGTCATAATTGCCCAGAGCTTCATCTACATCAGCTATAAGCTGGTTCAGCCTAGAGATAATCCATTTGTCCAAGTCAGAAAGCGATGGTGTCCCTGCCGATTTAGGGTCGAACCCATCGATGTTAGCATAAATGACAAAAAAGGAATAGGTATTCCACAAAGTAAGCAGAAAATTACGCAACACTTCGGCCACTGCATCGCTTGAAAAGCGGCGGACATTGCCCGCCGGAGTGACCGTAAATAGGTACCAGCGTAGAGCATCAGCCCCATAGTTATCAAGCACCGACCACGGGTCAACCACATTGCCCTTGGCCTTGCTCATCTTCTCACCTTCGGCATCCAGGATATGCCCCAGGCAAATGACGTTCTTGAAGCAAGGGCGGTCAAAAAGCAGGGTGGATATGGCGTGCAAGCTGTAAAACCAGCCGCGGGTCTGGTCAACTGCCTCAGAAATGTAGTCGGCAGGGAAGCTCCGATTAAAAGCGTCCTGGTTCTCAAAGGGATAATGCCACTGGGCAAAGGGCATAGCCCCTGAGTCAAACCAGCAATCAATCACTTCAGTCTGCCGCTTCATCTTACCGCCACACTTGGAACAAGAGAAAGTAATGTCATCAACAAAGGGACGGTGCAAATCCAGCGGCTCAACCAGACCTTCGAGGTTCGGCTTGGCTTTTAGCTCGTCTAAACTACCGATACACTCATAGCTGCCACAATTTGAGCAGCTCCAGATATTCAGCGGCGTACCCCAGTAGCGCTCTCGGGAGAAAGCCCAGTCGACATTGTTCTCCAACCAATTACCAAAACGACCATACTTTATGTGCTCTGGATACCAGTTGATTTCGGCATTTCCAGAAAGAAGTGCCTCTTTCTTAAGCGATGTCCTGATGTACCATGTTCTTTTGGCATAGTAGAGGAGTGGCGCTTCACAACGCCAGCAGAACGGGTAAGTATGAACTATCCGCTCGCTACGGTAGAGCAACCCCCTTGATTTGAGGTCTTCAAGGACAAGAGGGTCGGCTTCCTTGACAAACTTACCGGCAAAACGATAAGTGCCAGTCATCTTACCATCTAAATCCACAGGTTGGACAAAATCCAAGCCTTCACTCTTCCCAGCCTCGAAATCAACCTCACCGAAGGCTGGAGCAATATGAACGATGCCGGTACCCTCTTCCATAGAGACGAAGTCGCCGGAGATCACATGATAGGTCAAATCTGTCTTCACTGGCTGCAGGGTCAGCATTTCATAGGACAGATTCTCTTCAGCAGCACGGATGTCGAAACGCCTTCTCTCAACACCGAAATCGTGGGGGTTAAATAACGGCTGGTACTCAAGTCCAACGAGGTCTTTGCCAGAAACAGTAGCTCTTGATTTATAGTCGTCAAGCCCGATTCTTTCTTCGAGCGCCGCAGCCAAAATCAGATAATCCTCAGAACCCTCCATTATGCTGTATTGAGCTTCCGAGGCTACAGCTAAGGCTGTATTACCTGGCAGCGTCCATGGAGTCGTCGTCCAGGCCAATAAAAATACAGGCTTATCTGATGCAGATAGAGCAACAAAAAGCTTAAATTCGTTCACCGAGCTATGATCAAGCTTGAACTTTATGTAAACTGAATGGTCTTCAGCATCATCCCTATAGCCCAGAGCCACCTCATGGGAGCTGAGAGAGGTGCTGCACCGTGGGCAATGGGGGGTAACCTTATAACCCTGGTAAATCAAGCCTTTATCCCACAATTGCTTCAGCGCCCACCAGCAAGACTCAATATAACTGTTTTCCAGTGTTCTATAAGCATGCTCTAAATCCAGCCAGAAGCCGATGCGCTCAGTCATAGCTTCCCATTCCTTAAGATAGCTGAACACACTCTCCCGACAATGTGCATTAAATTTAGCCACCCCATACTCCTCAATCTGAGCTTTGCTACTAAAGCCGAGCATCTTCTCTATCTCTAGCTCCACCGGAAGCCCATGAGTGTCCCAGCCACCCTTGCGCGGAGCATAGTAGCCTTTCATCGTCTTGTATCGGGGGATGACGTCCTTAAACACACGGGACAGCACATGATGAATCCCTGGGCTACCGTTGGCTGTTGGCGGTCCCTCATACAAGGTGAATTGCGTTGCGCCACGCCGAGTCTCGAGGCTCTTTTCGAAGGTCTGGTGCTCTTTCCAGAAACTGAGGATGTTGTTTTCTAACTGGGGAAAATTGACTTTGCTGCTTACCGGTCGGAACATGCCTAATGCTTCTTCAACAGAATAGCCACCTTCCGCATTTCGCCTTCACCCATACTTTGGGTGGTGACATCCGGATGGTCAGCCAAAGCTAAATGAATAATCCGACGCTCATCAGCTGGCATAGGCTCAAGGGTTATTAAGCGTCGGTTCCTTTTCACCTGCTCTGCCAAACGCAAAGCCAAGTTCTGCAGCGACTCGTAGCGACGCTTCTTATAGCCAGCGACATCAACATTTATCGGCACCCACACCTTCAGCTTTTCAGCGACTATCAGCCTGACAATATACTGCAGAGAAGCCAGGGCCTGACCACGGCGACCGATCAAAACACCAAGGTCATCACCCTCAATATTCAACGTCACCGGCAATTCACCGGTGGCTGATTGGGTTGCAGAGATATTGGCTGCTATTCTCATGAATTTAATAAGCGCCTCCATGACCTCATTGGCCACCTTAACTACATCGGCCTTCTCACCAGGCAGAGGCAAAGGTTTCACCTTAATCTTGGCTTCCTCAGCCCCCATCCCCAAGACCCCAGACCTGCCTTTCTTTAAGACAATCACTTCCACCTGGTCTTCGCTTAAGCCCAATCGCTCCAGTGCTACATGAATGGCTTCATCGACTGTCTTAGCGCTTACTTCTAACTCTTTCATCTTCCAAAAAGACCTCTCCTCTTCTCTTCAGACGCCTTCTTTACCGCCTTAGACTCTTCGGTCGCTTTTTGCACCGTCTTGGATGGCTGCACCGCTGGTGGTGCTATCTTCTGGGTCGGCATTGGCTTTTGGGCTGGTGTCGGCTGTGGAGCCGAAGGAGCCCTCAAATAGCCCCAGCCACCACTAACGAAATACTGGATTATGATGCCAAGTATGTTTGAAACCACCCAGTACAGAGCCAGGCCACTGGGAAAAGACAGAGTAAAGAAACCAAACATCAACGGCATCATCATTGTAGTCATGCTGGTCATAGACCGCTGTCTTGGGTCAGCTGTAGGTGGCGTCACCATCTTTTGTTGCACCCACATGGTACCACCCACCAGTATAGCCAAGATGAGATTGGGATCTGGCCGCGACAATCGAAGCCAGAGAAAATGCTCATTCAGCGGCACTGCCTGACCAACTGCCGCCCAGGAGTAAAGATGCTGCGACAGGTTCAATAAGTTCTCCGGTGTAGCCGCCAAGGCCTGCATAATAGACTGGTACAGAGCAATCCAAATAGGCAGCTGAATAAGCATAGGCCAAAGACAGCCAAGGGGGTTTATCCCGGCTTCCTTATAAAGCTTCATCATCTCCTGCTGCAGCTTCTGCTGGTTCTTGGCATATTTCTTCTGGAGCTCCTGCATTTTCGGCTGCAGCGACTGCATGGCTTTAGTGGATTGAGTCTGTCTTACGGTAAGCGGGAACAATATCAGGCGGACAACAACCGTAAGCACGATGATTGCTAATCCAAAGTTGCCACCGAACACAGTACACATAGCAATCAAGCTATTGAGTACCGGCTCAAGGATAATAGTATTCCACAGTTCAGCCATAGTTAGCCCTACTTAATATCAGAATAACAAAAGTCCCAGACCTTCTCTCCACTTTGAACATCTATACCATAGACACAGCGATTTCTAGCATGAACATAAACCATGTTTTCTTCGGCGTAGAGCGGAGCCATTACTGAGTACCCAATATCCACAGTCCGCACCAAGTCCCCGCTGTCAGATTCAAGCACATACATTTCCCCTGATTTTGAAACCATTACGAGTAGATTATCCACCAGAACTGGGTTGGACACAATCAGGCCATCAGCAGTAAATTGCCACAGCTTCTCACCCGTGCTGGCGTCAAGAGCATAGACTTTATGGTCAAGGCAACCGGCATAAACCACACCATCTTTAACTACTGGTGTTGACCAGAACCAGTTACTTCCCTCAAACGTCCACTTCACATTGCCATTGGTACCATCAACAGCGTAAAGCTGATTGTCGAAAGTGCCGAAAAAGACTTTATCTCCAGCAACTACCGGGGACGAGGCAATAGTTGCTGGTAATTCAATCTCCCATATAAGGCTACCATCCATACTGGACACAGCAAAAAACTTGTGCTCATAGTTACTAATATAGACAACGTTGTCTTTAATTGCTGGAGATGTCCATATCTTGCCCCCAGTGTCAAATTCCCACCTTTCGTTCCCCTTAACCGCGTCTAATGCATAGACTTTACCGTCAGAGCTGCCGAGATAAAGAGTGTCTTTAACCACTATTGGGCCACCAACAACAGCCCCAATAGACTTATTTTCTTTTCGTGGATAAAACCACTCTCCCTCGTTCCATGACGGGATGCCTTCTTTATCATAACCAGGAGCCAACCTATTTATAGCCATCACTTTGCCACTATCACCGGCGTAGGTAGCAACATAAACTAGATTACCAGCAACTACCGGCGTGCTGTAAATGGTCGTCGGCTGTGCTGACGGAGCACAACCCAGAGGACCACACATTCCGCCTGGGGCAGCCGGTGCTTTGACAGGAAGAACCCACTCCCCTTCGCTGGGAAAAGATTGCTTTTGACTCCGAGCCGAAGGGTTTATTGCCAACACTTTGCCATCCATCGCCCCAAAATAAAGAATGCCGTCATAAGCAGTAAACCCCGACCACCCTTGCCATGTTGGCCCAGCACAACCAAGAGCAAGCAGGCCTAGAGCAGTGACTGAGAGTATTATTAGACTTAATTTTTTTGTTTTGATTTTAAAGAAACTGGTCACCTCATTCACCATTAACAGCAAAAAGCTAAGAAATTTATGGTACTGGGTCATAGCCACCAATGGACCGTGGGTGGCAACGCGCTAAACGTCTAGCTGCTAGCCAGCTCCCTTTAAGAAATCCGTATCTCTCAATTGCCTCGTAAGCATAATGAGAACACGTGGGAGCAAATCGACAAGCAGGTGGAGTAACTTGCGATACCGTAGACTGATACAGCTTAATTAACTCCAACACGAAGCTTTTCATCTTTATCTATTAAATGAGCTCGGAGTAGCAGCTTTTCCATTGACTTTTTGAGCTGATGATAGTCAGCAGCCGCTGCAGTTGGCCGAGCAATAAACACTATATCCCATCCTGGTTTTACGTTTGTTACGCGAGCAATCTCTTTGAGCAAACGCCGCACTCGATTACGAACCACCGCTTTGCCGATCTCCTTAGCTACCGAAAATCCATACCGGCTAAACTCAAGCTTGTTAGGTAATGTCTTTATAACTATGAGACCATCTACCCAAGCTTTACCTGATTTATAAACGGTCAAATACTGGGCTCTTTTTGTTAAAGCCCATCTTTTTGCCATGCTGCTAAACTGGCGTCAATTGCCACCGCCCCTTGAGCCGCCTTGACTTCAATACCTTCCGCCCTCCTCGGGTTGCCATCCTGGCCCGGAAGCCATGCTTACGTTTTCGTGAGATTTTCTTAGGTTGGTATGTTCTCTTAGGCACTTTACTCTTCCTTAGAAGCTATGCTTTATTTTCAGAGACTCCCTTAGGACTGGCATGATCTGGAGTATAAGGCAATAAAGCTAGGTAGCGCGCCCTCTTTATGGCTAATGCCAATCGTCGCTGGTGCTTGGCACAAACGCCTGTCCGACGGCGTGGCTCAATTCTAGCCCGGTCAGAAACATAGCGCCGCAATCTGGAGATGTCCTTATAGTCTATCTCAGCCTTGTCAGTGCAAAAGGGGCAAACTTTGGGCTTGAAAACAAAGCGACGCCCCTTTTCTCTTGTCTCTTTAATCCCCTCACCTTCCACCATACTCTAATCTATGCCTCCTTCTTAATTCTAAAAAGATGCACCGCTAAAAGGGTAGATCTTCAGGCCCCACCTCCTCCTCACCAGTCTCCACAGGAGCTTCCTCACCAGGGAGCGGGGCTACCGCCTGCCTATCAAGGAACAGCACTCTATTAGCTATCACCTCAGCGGTAACGCGTTTCTGACCGTCCCGCCCTTCCCAGAAACGAGTTCGTAAACTACCTTCAACGTAAACTCGCTGTCCTTTAGTCAAAAACTGATTGCAACTCTCAGCCTGCTTCTTCCAAGCAACTACAGTAAACCACTCTGTCTCTTGTCTTCGCTCCCCTTCAGATGTCGTGTAAACTCGACTAGTTGCAACACGGAACGAAGTCACCGGGTTGCCACTCGGTGTGAAGCGCATCTCCGGGTCAGTGCCCACGTTCCCAATAAGCATAACTCTGTTTAAACTCACCATAGCTAACCTCCTTACACCTTAATCCCCCGATCTTATCAAGAGATGACGTAGAATCTTCCCGGAAAGTCGAAGATTTGCTTCTAGTTCCTTAGTCAAAGCTGGCTTCATTTTAACCTTAGTCAACACATAATTCCCCTCCGTAGACCGCTTTATAGGATAAGCCAGCTTTCTTCTACCCCACTGATTTACCTCATCTACACTCCCACCGACCTTATTAACTAGCTCGCTCAGCTTGGTTATAAAGTCAGGCATTTCTTCGTCAACCACTTCAGGACTGATTATAAGCACCAGTTCATAACTGGGCATTAGTATTACCCTCGAAGTTCAAAAGTGGGCACATTATAGCATATCAAGGAAAATAGCCGCAAGCCTACGAGCAAAGCCAGCCGTCCCTTGCATTTTATTCGGTTCTGGCTTATATTTCTGTTAAACAAGGGGACATTCTTGGAAATCTGCATTATCGGGCTGCCCAAGAGCGGCAAGACAACGATTTTCAATGCCTTAACCAAGGGAAAGGCTGACACTAAAGCGTACGCCACAGCTGCCGTGACTCCTAACTTTGGAGTTTCTAAGGTACCAGAACCTAGATTACAAGTTCTGGATAGAATATTTCATCCGAAGAAGATAATGCCGGCTGAGGTCAAATATGCTGATATTGCCGGTGCAGCCAGAGGCTTCGGCAAGGGAGAGGGAATAGGTGGCCAGTTCCTGAACTATCTAAGTAACGCTGATGCATTGCTCCAAGTAGTCCGAGCCTTTGAGGATGAAAACGTGCCACACGTAGACGGTAGTATCGACCCGAAACGCGATATAGCTACCACGGACTTGGAGCTTGTCTTCTCTGATTTAGCTATAATTGATAGAAGACTGAAGCGACTTGAAGATTCTTTGAAGGGCGCCAAGCCATCCGAACGCGACCTGCTCCTGAAAGAGCAAGCTCTACTTCAAAAGATTAAATCAAAATTAGAAAAGGATGTACCGATCTGGCAGCAAGGTTTAACTGCTGAGGAATTTAGAAGCCTGGCCAACTATCAGTTTCTCACTGCCAAACCTATGCTATTGGTCATCAACATTGGAGAGAACCAGTTAGCACAGGCTTCTTCCCTTGAAGCTGAGATACGCTCAGCCTATTCCCACTCTCAATTCGAAGTAGTTGCCTTATGTGGGAAGTTAGAAATGGAATTAACCCAACTCAGCGATGATGAAGCTGCAGAATTTCGCAATGCTCTGGGCCTGACTGAGCCGGCAGTTGACCGCATCGTCAGACTTTCCTATCAACTCCTGGGACTAATCTCTTTCTTCACCACCGTCTCCGAGGAATTAAAAGCCTGGACAATCACCAAAGGAACAGCCGCTTTAAAAGCCGCTGGCAAAATCCATTCCGACATTGAAAAGGGATTTATACGGGCGGAAGTTGTGGGTTTTCATGATTTAGATAGATGCGGCAGTCTGGCTGAAGCCCGAAAACACGGCCTGCTCAGACTCGAAGGCAAAAACTACATCGTGCAAGACGGCGATATAATAACATTCCTGTTTAACATTTAGAGAAAACCGCCCTCACTCAAAACTATGTCACTTCAAGAGAGCTATAAGTGGTGTCACTGCCTTCAACATCCTTATTTTAGATGGTATAATACTCCCACAGAAGGCAATTCGAACAACAAGGAGAGGTATGAAACAAGGGACAAAGGTTATAGTTTGGTTTGACGAAGTAACCAAGGACGACATTCCTCTAGTTGGTGGCAAGGGGGCAAACTTAGGTGAGATGGTTCATGCTCGTATACCGGTGCCACCAGGGTTCATCGTCACCGCAGACGCCTATTTCAAATTCCTGAAAACCAGCAAGCTTACAAACGAAATCCGCCGATACCTTGAAGATTTGAATGTTAACGATAGCAGAAAACTTCAAGAAGTATCCAACCTCATTAAGGATAGAATTTCCAGTGTACCTATGCCGCCTGACATAGTTAAGGAGATTAAAGACGCCTATCGCAAACTAGGCCAAGGACTGGTAGCAGTCCGTTCCTCAGCCACAGCCGAAGACTTGCCCGAGGCTTCTTTCGCCGGGCAACAACGCACCTTTCTCAACATTCAAGGAGAAGATGAGGTAGTGGCAGCAGTACAAGGCTGCTGGAGCTCCCTGTTTGAATCTAGGGCTATATTCTACAGACAGCAGCACGGTTTTGACCACTTCAAGGTGGGTATTGCCGTACCAGTGCAAATAATGGTGCAATCGGAGGCATCAGGAGTCCTATTCACAGTAGAGCCACTAAGCAGCGACACAATGAAGATCCTCATTGAAGCAATTTACGGGCTGGGTGAAGCTATTGTTTCTGGTGACATCACTCCTGACCAGTATTTGCTGGACAAGGGGAAAGTTAGGATTCTTGACAAGAAAATTCACAAACAGGAGTGGCAACTGTTAAAGAATACAAAGGCACCAGTAGGCGAACTGGAACCGAACATTAAGGTCCATGTCCCAGCATCAAAGCAAACTCTGCAAAAGGTAACCGACGAAGACATAGTTGCTTTAGCTAAACTGGGCAAGACGATTGAGGATTTATACAAAAGTCCACAGGATATCGAGTGGGCAAAACAAGGAACACAGCTATTTATCCTTCAAACCCGGCCTGTGACCACTTTGAAACCGAAAGAAAAGATTAAGACACTTCCTAAAATAGAAGCTCAAGCAATTTTAACCGGCGTTGCAGCTAGCCCGGGGATAGCCGTTGGCACAGTTAGAATTGTGCCTGAATCCTCACAGATAGATAAAGTGCAAAATGGTGATGTTCTGGTAGCCGAAATGACAACTCCAGATTTTGTGCCAGCGATGAAGCGAGCTGTGGCTATAGTCACTGACCGTGGCGGTAGAACTGCTCACGCTGCCATCGTCAGCCGCGAGCTAGGTGTCCCTTGCATCGTGGGCACAGAGGTGGCAACTAAAGTTCTAAGTGATGGCCAAGAGATCACTGTAGATGGCTCCCGGGGAGAAGTCTACGCTGGTAGAGTAGCAGAGCCAACAAGAACCGCTCCTGTAGTTGTTACTCAGGAACGAATTAAGACAAGAACCAGAGTCTATGTAAATCTAGCTGAGCCAGAATTAGCTGAGGTTGTGGCGAAGAGAAATGTAGATGGAGTTGGTCTGCTTAGAGCTGAGTTTATGATTGCACAGATTGGTGGACACCCACGATACATGCTGCACGAGGGGAAGGGAGAGCAGTTTATGGAAATGCTGGCTCGAGGCATTACCACCTTTGCTAAGGTTTTCCACCCTCGGCCTGTAGTTTACCGGACTACAGATTTCAAAACCAACGAGTACAGAAACCTGCGCGGTGGGGACAAATACGAGGAATTTGAGGAGAACCCCATGCTCGGCTACCGCGGCTGCTCCAGATACACACGGGAAACCGAGGTTTTCAGGCTTGAAATAGAGGCTATCAAAAAGGTATGCGAGTACTATAATAATCTCTATGTCATGATTCCATTCGTCCGTTTCGTAGATGAAATGGCCAGGATAAAGAGGTTCCTCGTAGCTGAGGGGCTATATCAGTTCCCCAATTTCAAATTGTGGATGATGGTTGAAGTGCCATCAAACGTCTTTCTCATAGACAAATTTATAGACGTTGGCATTGATGGTGTCTCTATCGGCTCTAACGACTTAACCCAACTGATTTTAGGGATAGACAGAGACAACCCCAAGCTAGCCCCACAATTTGATGAGAGAAACGAGGCAGTGCTCATGGGCATAGAAAAAGTCATCAAGGTCTCGAACAGTAAAGGCATCACCTCTTCCATCTGCGGACAAGCACCTTCAGTCTACCCAGAACTTACCGAGAATCTGGTGAAATGGGGGATCACCTCAGTTTCAGTAAGTCCTGACATGATTGACGAAACAAGGCGTATTATTGCTGCTGCTGAAGCGAAACTCAGCCAGTCATAGGATTGTAGCGAAGCAGGGAAGTAAAGCTTAAGTTTTGATGGTCAATCTGAATATTCGGCAGCGGATAGAGGAATCTGAAAACAGCCTTTCCCCATACGCGGCAAAAAGCAGGTTTAGCCGAGGCAGACTCAAATGGGAGGAACCTTGCCCAATACGCACAGATTTTCAGCGGGACCGCGACCGCATCCTTTACTCCAAGGCTTTCCGCCGTCTCAAGCACAAGACCCAGGTCTTTATTGCCCCTTTGGGTGACCATTATGTAACACGGCTGACGCATACTTTAGAGGTTTCCCAGATTGCCCGAACTATATCCAGAGCACTGAACCTTAACGAGGACTTAACAGAGACTATTGCTTTGGGGCATGACTTAGGTCACACCCCATTTGGCCATGTCGGTGAGCAAGTTCTAAATGAACTTTGCCCCGGTGGATTCAAGCATAACGAGCAGAGTTTAAGGGTAGTCGATTTACTGGAAAAAGATGGGCAAGGACTGAACCTAACCTGGGAAGTGAGGGATGGCATCTTGAATCATTCCAAGGGTGGGATTGAGATACTTGGGGAAGGATGGACAGATGTTGGTACTATCGAAGGCCAGGTAGTAAAGATGGCTGACATTGTTGCTTATGTCAACCACGATACTGCCGATGCTATAAGAGCTGGCGTTATAGCTGAAAACGAGCTACCTATCTCCGCAGTCAAGCTTCTCGGTCACACTTCTTCTCAGCGGATTAACACGCTGGTCTCCGACATCGTCAGCTATTCTTTAGCATCTATGGGCAATGCCAATTTGGCAAAGCCGATCATTGGAATAAACGCAGAAATCCTAGAAGCAACCAACAGCTTGCGTGAGTTTCTCTTTGACAAGGTGTATAATCCCAGCTTAGCTAATAAAGATACAGCAAAGGCACGAAAAGTAATACGTCTGCTGTATTCATATTTCCTGAAACACGAAGAGACGTTGCCAAAAGAATATGCTCTGCGCGATGACACTGTAGAACAGAAGATTACTGACTATATCGCCGGCATGACAGACCAGTATGCGCTAAGTATGGCCAAAGAAATCTCACACTGAAGGGGAAAGTTGCCTTTAGCCAGGAGTTTGAAACTGGTGATTGAGTTTTGGAAATGAGCGTAATTGATGATGTAAAACAGAGACTGGACATTGTGCAAGTGGTCTCTGAATATACAAAATTACAGAAATCGGGCCGAAATTATAAGGCCTTATGTCCGTTTCATTCTGAAAAGAACCCCTCGTTTTTTGTATTCCCCGAGAGACAAAGCTGGCACTGTTTCGGAGCTTGCGGCACTGGCGGAGATATCTTCTCCTTCATCATGAAGAAAGAAGGAGTTGATTTCGCACAAGCGCTGCATCTTTTAGCTAATAAGGCAGGTGTTTCCTTGGTTGCTCTGACAACCCCAGAGAAGCAGACTCAAAATAAAGAGAGGGAAAGATTATTTGAAATCAACGAAGCGGCCGCCGAATATTACCACCACCTGTTGTTGAACACTTCAGTAGGCGAGATAGCAAGGAACTATGTAACTCGGCGAGGGCTATCGCCCGAGACAATCAAGAACTTCCAATTAGGTTTCAGTCCGGAAGGATGGGATGCCCTAAAGCAGTATTTGAAGGGCAAAGGATACGGGGAAGCAGAGCTGTTAGCTGCTGGTCTGCTGATAGAGCGGGATGACAAAAACAGCTACGACCGATTTCGCAATCGGCTAATATTTCCTATTCGGAACATTCAAGGAAAGGCTCCAGGCTTTGGTGGCAGGGCATTAGACGATTCTTTACCTAAATATCTTAACTCTCCCCAGACACTAGTGTTCGATAAGAGCAGCAACCTTTATGGGATTGACCGGGCTAAGACAGCTATCCGTCAGAAAGACCAGGCGATAATTGTTGAAGGATACATGGACGTTATCACAGCCCACCAGCATGGGTACGATAACGTCGTTGCCTCCATGGGTACATCTATGACCGACAAACAGCTGGCTATTCTTAAAAACTTGACCAGGAATTTAATACTGGCTCTTGATGCTGACACTGCAGGAGAAGAGGCCATCTCAAGAAGCGGCGAGATTGTTGATAAGATGCTACCAGTACCACCATCGTTTTACGGGTGGGTAAAATATGAAGACGCTCACAATGCTGAAGTAAAGATCCTAGTCTTACCTCGAGACAAAGACCCGGACGACGTAATCAAAGAAGATGATTCACAATGGCAAAAGCTGATAATAGATGCTAAACCTATGATTGACTTCATTCTCGAAACGGTAATTGCTAAAGTTGATCTAGC
>Ga0315280_10002516_pt1 | contig 29656 bp, 22 predicted proteins | sample YL17G06_40_MG_FD_203697 | JGI IMG/M metagenome (GOLD analysis project Ga0315280, IMG submission 203697) | Sediment microbial communities from Yellowstone Lake, YNP, Wyoming, USA - YL17G06_40 | ecosystem: Environmental > Aquatic > Freshwater > Lake > Sediment | place: USA: Wyoming | collected... | reverse complement strand
ACACCGAGCGCATGGATGACATCGTTGATCTCTATAAAAAGAGCGGGGCGAAGGGAGTTATCAACTACACACTTACGTTCTGCACCCCTTATCTAGTGGAGAGCAACATCGTGAAGAAGAGAATGGATAAGGAGAACATACCGGTGCTGTTGCTGGAAAGCGACTACAGCATGGGGGATATGGAACAGATTCAGACCCGTGTGCAGGCTTTTGCCGAATCACTGTAGATTCTATGTCAACATAGATATATTGGGGATGGGGTTTTGAGCATAACCTCATCCCCCAGTCCTTCTCTACGCAGTAGAAGGGAGGCAAGCACCGTAGGTAAGGGTCTTTAGCCCCTTCCGTCAGTCTTTGTTCATGGAGTAGCATATTATAATTGAGGGAAATGACTAAATATTTTGCCGGCATAGACATCGGCTCGGTGACGACCAAAGCCGCTATTATAGATGATGGCGGTGTGATGGTAGCAGGCGCATTGGTGGCAACCGGCGTTTCGGGCAGGCAGGCGGCGCAGGAGGCTTTTCGCGAAGCACTGGCTGCCTGCAAACTCGACCGGGAGCAGATAGACGCTATTGTCACCACCGGTTATGGTCGGAATCTGGCGGAATTTGGCGGCAGGGCGATTACTGAGATAACCTGCCATGCCCGGGGTTCCTTTGAATATGTGCAGGACGCCCATCTGCTGATTGATATCGGCGGGCAGGATAGCAAGGCAATATCAGTGCGGGAAAACGGCAAAGTGGAAGGGTTTCAGATGAACGACCGCTGCGCTGCCGGCACCGGGCGCTTTTTGGAGGTCATGGCGCGCGCCCTCTCCACCGATGTGCTGGGGCTTTCCGGGATGGCGCTGGGCGCAAGCAAATGCGTGGCGATAAGCAACATGTGCACGGTATTTGCCGAGAGCGAGGTAGTGAGCCTGCTGGCACGCCACACCCATCCGGAGACGATCGCCGCAGGTTTGGTTGACAGCGTGGCGGAGAGAGTTGCCGCTATGGCGAAGAAGCTAGTGCACTACCACCGGGTGTTTATGAGCGGAGGGGTGACACTCAATCAGGCGATAGTGAAGGCACTGGGCAGGGCGCTGGGAACGGATGTAGAGGTATTGCCCCACCCGCAGTTGACCGGAGCCTACGGTGCCGCGCTGCTAGCGGGTGAACTGTAACTCAGTAGCAATTTGATAGTAGGGGCAGACTTCTGTATCTGCCTTTTTTGACCCCCACCCTAACCCGCCCCTGCAACAGGGGCGGGAATCGTTAAGGTGCTGACCAAAGCGTTTGATATTGCTACGGACGATTCCCCTCCTCGTTGCGAGGAGGGGCTAGGGGTAGAGTCAGCCTGTGGTGGGTGATCGGAGATGTGGTAGTAGGGGCAATTCATAAATTACCCCTACATGGCTATAACTTTCAGTATATCTCTAAATGAAGTAGCCGTGCCGCCCCGGCACGGCTGATCCATCCACTAAAGCCCCGACGAGGTCGTCGGGGCTACAGGTATCATTTATTGAGGCGACCTGTCGGTTCGCCCCTACATTACAGTTATGTCAGTGTTTTTTCGGGTATAGCATCCGGAAGTATTGTAGCCGCAGCCGCGTATTCGCTTTTTATCTCCTCTATCAGCTCATGCACGGTAGTAATCTTTTCCAGCCGGTAACCGTTGGCTCCGGAGAAAGTGAACCCATCCTTCAAGAATCCCTGTTTGGCGTTGGTCAATGCCAGCGCTATGCAATAGGGGACAGTGCGGAAGTCGCAGCTCTTCAGGCATTTCCAGGGGCATTTGAATGGTTTTTTTACCCCGGCGGCTACATCAGTCAGGAATTGGTTGCGCACCGCCCTGCCCGGCAACCCAACCGGGCTATCAATAATGATCAGGTCTTCTTCCTTGCAATTAATGATTGATTGCTTGAACTCCAGTGAAGCATCGCACTCTTCGGTGGCAATAAATCGGGTTGCCATTTGCACGCCGGCTGCCCCCAATTGCAGGTATTTGTAGATATCAGTGCCGGTGAATATTCCTCCAGCCACGATTACCGGAATCTGTTTTTGGTATTCATCCTGGAAAGGTGCCAAAGCAGCCAGTACTTCGGCAAGCAGTTTGTCCAGACAATAGTTGCTGTCGTTGATTTGTTCTTTTTTAAACCCCAAATGCCCGCCGGCTTTAGGTCCTTCCACCACTACCGCATTGGGGACATGGTGATAGTTATGAGACCAGTATTGGAATATCAGCCGGGTTGCCCTAGCTGAGGAGACGATGGGAACGGCTTCAGCGTCGGATTTCCTGAGTTTATCCAAAGGCAATTCTTTAAGGGGGAGACCGGCGCCCATAAGAATCAAATCCGCACCTTCCTCCACAGCACCCAGCACCAATTCGTTGAAATCGGTGAGCGCAACCATCACATTAACACCAATGATGCCCTTGGTCTTCTCGCGAGCCAGTGCCATTTCCCGCCGCAAAGCCCTGTCGTTGGCTCCGTGGAAATTGGTGACAAAGTCCGGTTCCAGCATGCCGATGCCGGTGGCAGCAATGACACCAATGGCGCCCATGTTGGCAACAGCCGATGCCAGTCCGGATAGGGAAATGCCTACACCCATTCCGCCCTGGATAATAGGCAATTTAGACTCCAGCCTGCCTATGCGTAAGCTGGGCAGTGTAATACTGTGCATCTCACTCGCATTTTTTCAAGCGGTTTTCTCTTTCGTCAAACTAAAAGAGCTATTTTGGAATGCATCATAACATAAAATCTCGTGAGCACACATTTAATAACTTTCTATTTACTATCTTTCGTGGTTTTATTTCTTTTAGGCAGCAGCACCAGCTTCCATGCCTGGTCTATCGTCTCTATATAGGTGACTTTTATTTTGGAGTGGTGCTCTTCGGGCATCTCCTCAAAGTCGTTCTTGTTCGCCAGTGGGATCATGGCATTAGGGATGCGGTTGCGTACCGCCGCCAGCAGCTTTTCGCGGATGCCGCCCACCGGCAGCACCTTGCCCCGCAGCGTAACTTCCCCGGTCATACAATAGGTATTATCCACCTTGCGCCCGGAAACCAGGCTCGCTAATGCCACCGCCATGGTAATACCGGCGGAAGGACCATCCTTGGGGGTGGCTCCCGCTGGAATATGTATATGAATGTCGTGCTTTTCAAAAAAGCTTGATGGCACCTTCAAGTGGTCGGAGTTGGCGCGCACAAAACTCATGGCTGCCTGCGCCGATTCCTTCATCACATCGCCCAGTGAGCCGGTCAGGATCATTCCGCCCTTGCCCTCCATCGCGGTCGCCTCAATAAACAGAATTTCACCGCCCACCTCGGTTACGGCAAGTCCCGTAGCCACGCCAACTTCGGGTTTGATCATGCGATCCTCGCGGAACATCTTGACCGGACCCAGAAATTCGTGCAGGTTCCTGGTGGTGATGCTGGCGTGATATTTGGGATCCTCCACTACCCTGACCGCAGTTTTACGGCAGATTTGGGCTATCTCCCGCTCCAGATTGCGCACCCCGGCTTCCCGGGTGTAATCCAGTATTATCTTCTCCAGGGCACTGTCGGCAAACACGATGTTCTTCTTTTTTAAGCCGTGTTCATTCAACTGCTTTTTCACCAGATGGATCTTGGCAATCTGCAGCTTATCCGATGGGGAATAGCCGGGCAGGCTGATGATTTCCATGCGGTCGCGGAGCGCCGGCTGAATCGGCTCTATCAAATTCGCGGTGGTTATAAACATGACATGGCTGAGGTCAAAGGGCACCTCCAGATAGTGGTCACGGAAGCTGAAGTTCTGCTCCGGGTCCAGCACTTCCAAAAGCGCGCTGGTGGGGTCGCCGCGAAAGTCCATGCCCACCTTGTCTATCTCGTCCATCATGAACACCGGGTTGTTGCTGCCGGTGTTGCGAATCCCCTGGATGATGCGACCGGGCAGGGCGCCCACATAGGTGCGGCGATGCCCCCGGACCTCGGCTTCATCGTGGATGCCGCCCAGGCTGATGCGGATGAACTTGCGCCCCAGCGCGCGTGCGATGCTGCGCCCCAGGCTGGTTTTGCCCACGCCGGGAGGTCCCACAAAGCAAAGGATGGGTCCCTTCATATCACTCTTGAGCTGAAGGACGGAAAGGTATTCCAGAATGCGCTCCTTTACCTTCTCCAAATCATAGTGATCCACATCCAGGATTTTGCGCGTGTCAGCGATGTTAAGGCTATCCGTAGTGCTTTCCAACCAGGGCAGATTGAGTATCCAATCCAGGTAGGTGCGGCTAACAGTGTATTCCGCTGCCTGCGGGGGCATCTTCTCCAGACGGTCCAATTCACGCATAGCAGCTTCGCGGGTTTCCTCAGGCAGAGCCTTGGCTTCCAGTGCTTTGCGCAATTCCTCTATCTCCTGAGTTTGTTCATCGGTCTCACCCAGTTCCTTCTGGATGGAGCGCAGTTGCTGGCGCAGGAAGTATTCCCGTTGTCCCTTCTCAAGTTCGGTTTTGGTATCAGTAGTGATTTTTTGCCCCAGTTCCAGCAGTTCAACCTCATGCTGCAGATGCCCGAGGAGCAGTTCCATTCTTTTCGTCACATCAAATTCCTCAAGCAGTGCCTGGCGATCGGCAAGTGCTATGTTGACATTGGAGGCGATGAAGTCAGTGAGCTTGCTGTCGTCGTCTATGTTCATAGCCGCAACATAGGCTTCTTCGGGCAGGTTGGGGGAGAGGCTGACGATTTTATTAAAGAGATCAAGGATTTTACGATGCATGGCTTCCACATCAATTCCGCCCTTTCTGGTCTCCTTTACGACCTCTGCCTTTGCTTTGAGATAGGGTGTTGTTGATGTGAAATCGGCAAAGCGCACACGGGAAAGACCCTGCACCAGAATGCGCACATTACCATCGGGCATTTTTATCATGCGGTGGATGAGACCCGCGGTGCCGAATCTATAAACATCGTCAGGACCGGGTTGTTCAACATTGGTATCTTTTTGAGCAACCAAACCGATGATCCGTTTGGCGAGTAGAGCGTCATCAACCAACCTTATGGAGCTTTCCCTTCCCACCATCAGGGGCACTACCATGAAGGGGAAGATCACAATCTCCTTAAGAGGCAGAATCGCCAGTTCTTCGGGGATTTCCACCTCTTCCTGACCTTCCATGGGAAGTTCAGACGGTTCCTGCACCGGCGGAGAAGGTGGGGTCTCTTTTTCCTTCTTAGCTTTCGTTACCATGGATTCTTCCTTTATTTAATTTCGAGATTTAGAAGCAATAGTAGCGAACTTCCTGCAAGTCACGGAACCTGCCCTGCCAGTCCATTCCGCAGCCGAACACATACAGGTTCGGTATTACAAAGCCGCTTAAGGCAGGGCTTACCGGGAACCGGCGCCGTGAGGGTTTATCCAAAAGGCAGATCATATGAACTTCCTTCGCTTTACGCAGCAACAATTGACGGGTTAAGGCGTTTTGTGTTCCTCCGGTATCCACAATGTCATCCACCAGCACTACCCTGTTGCCCCGTGCTGGATAATCGTCGGGAATTTCCAGAATTGGCGTGCCCGGCTGTCTGTTATCGCGATAACTTACCACTTTTAGATTAATCACCTTCGGTTTGTGTCTCAACAAGGGTGCCAATTTAGCCCAAAAATAGGTTCCCCCAATACGGATGGGGGATAGAATAACCCCGTTTAATATAAATCTATGCAAATATTGCGCCAAACATAAAAGCCTTTTCTCTATGGCTTGCCTGGAAATTAACAATCCAGACCATTGCGAAAGGTTATCGGTAGTCTCTTCCATAGGTTGATAATACAATAAACCGCGAGATTGCTCCCGCGGTTCATCAAGTTTATTGAACGAGATCAGGAGCCACCGGTGCGGTCATACCACGCCGAGATGAGCCAGGCATCGCCAACCTTGGTGAATTCAAAATCGCAGGGACCGGTGGCAAGATAGGCAAAATCGGGTCCGGTGGGCCAGAGGTAAAGCTGTATCAGCACATTATCCGCTCTATAGAATGTCCCTTCAATGGTTGGGTCATCGTAGTCGCCCGAATTAAGGATATCCAGGCTTATATCGTAAGCACCACTTTCAGATGCCGGCTTAAACATGTTGGTGGTGGCTGCCACATCCTCCTGATAGGTCCAGGATTGTGGAATCTGGTAACCTGTTTGTGGGACTATGTCACCTACATCGTTGGGATCAAAATAGAACGCATAGGCATTTTCACCAGTGGAATGTAAAAGCCTACGGTAATCGTCCATGTTGCGGGTGATGTTATAGACTCTAGCCAGGGATTCCAGAGTCCTGCCCGGCGTGGAAAGATCCAGTGGCCCCACCTCCGGCGGCGCTTCCGTCTTCCCGAACAGGCACTCCGACCCTATCATCATGAACGCCAGCAAGGCGATGACCACTATATGAATTTTCTTCATCAAGATCACCTCAGTAAATCAATTATACCGTTTGTTCAGCCATTTGCAACACTATTCATTGCATTAGTAACCATGCTTTGGTTAAGTTACGCACTTCTGTTATATAACAAGATTTTTGGGGATATTTATCCAATTCAAAGGATTAAGGTTAGAACTGCACGCTTACAGAACTTGAGGTGTTAAAGTATTCGGGTCTTTCGGCTTGTGGGATGACCGGGTGCGGGCGCGTCCATTGTGTGCGGTAAACCACTCCAATATCAAAACTTATTTTTTGCGTGGGGGAGTAGTTGAACGATACAGAGTGATAACCGATTGATTGTCGCTCAGCATGCATACTTGGATTCTCGGGATAGGTGCGCACATAGCCGCTTAAACTTGAATAAACATTGGTGTAGAAAATCTCGGAAGGGCGGATGGTGAGGGAAGGCAGAACCGACCAGTTATTGGTCCTGTAATTATTTATGGGCGCGGTTGGACGGTTAGAAAGAGTTTCGGAAAAGCTTGTGGTAAAACTTGGCGATAATACTCCATAATCATGGCTTATAGAGGTATTAAATGTATTCACAATGTTTTCGGAATACTGTGGATTGAATGTCCATTCCGGATAACGGGGATCAAGTTCGCCGCTTCCATTCTTGGAGACGGTATAACCCAATGTGGTTCTGGTCCCATCCAGCATTTTTAGAGTGAATGAAGTGCTAAAGTTCACGCCCATGATGCGGTTATCCTGTGTATTGGGATCAAAATTATCGGTGAAAGTATCGCTCATACCGGTGCTGATGCTGGTTGAAAGCCGGGGCGAGAAATCATAAGTGATGGAGCCGTTCATCGTATCCGCCAGCCGGTTATTATCATTTTGGTGGTGTGAAGGATAAATAAGCTTGGTTTCGTTGAGTATCTGCGTCAGGCTAAAGTTGATATTCTGACCTATTACCATGCTCAGGTTTGCTGTTTCAGAACGATCGGTGGAGTTGGAAATTTGATAAACCCTTGGATCTTCGGGTGGGGGTGGATTGCCGTGCTCATCAAAGTAATCGGTTGAACTGGATGCCTGATGTCCTGTTACATTAAAACGAGCATAGCCGGCAGGTTCCCATTCAAAACGAAGATCGCCACCGTAATTAAGATTTCGTGAATTGTAAAAATCCAATAGTATGCTGGTATCCGGTTTGATTTGCCGTTCCTTAATCTGGCGGTGCAGCCCCAGGTTCTTATATATATATTCTGAATCAGTAAAATTCAAGGTTAATGGAAAACGCAGCTTATCCAGGGGTGCCCATGTCAGCGATGACTGGGCGTTGGTGTTCCTGCTTTGATTGTCATTAACCGGGTTCTGTGAATCCTTTCCCACCGATTCACTATGGGAAAATGAAGTCCCCATTTCTATATGTTCAAGTATCTTGCGGCTGTCTGAAAAGCCGGCATTGATGCCGAATTGATCCAGATTGACCGTCAGTCCCGCCAGGTCGGGTGTGGAGGGATTGGAGGGGATCGGATCTTCCGGATTGTGAGGCGGATATACCGTGTGAGTTCTGCCCAGCGTGCAACCAGTATTAAAGCTGGTGGTTCCGGTCAAAGCATAGCTCATGGTGGTGCCTATGTTGCGACCGGTGACCTCGGAACGAATGGGGGAACGATTGGGTATCTGGCTGAAGCTTTTGTTGTGGTTGGAGTTAAATGTGAGTGTATTATTGAGCGTGTCGGTAAAATTGTAGGCAAGCGAGGAACTCAGACTTTGCGACGAACCTTTTGCCTCATAATAGTCATAATCCGCTGATTGCGGACGCAGACTATGATTGGTGTCACCAATGTATTCAATGTTGTAATTCCATTTTGTGCTAGGGGTATAGTTAATTCTTCCTGAATACCTTTGCTCATCGGTTCCCTGCAAACTTTGACCGTTATATGCGTTGCTTAAAAAAGCACTGGTCTGCATTTGCAATGTTTGGAGTAAATAAGTTACATATTCAAAGTTGCTGTCCAATGACGATACATCAAGCTCATTGGACTGATTGAGTGTGAAAGTGCGTGTGGATTGGTTACCCTGACCTTCACCCTGACCTTCACCCTGCCCATCACCCTGACCATCGTCGCCGCCATTTTCGCCGTGAATTAGCGTAAAGGAAAGTAGAAGAATAAGCAGAGTTGTGAAGGATAAACGCATCAGATTAAAGCCTCCACAAAGCTGGTGCCGCGGTATTGATAATCAAATTGCAGCCAATCGGCGACGGTTGCAGTTACATCCGATAGTGTTTTTCGCGTCCCCAGATTTGCTCCCATCTTTAGCTCCGGATGCCAGGCAAGCAGTGGAACATACTCCCTGCAATGATCGGTAGAAACCGTGGTGGGATCGTTACCATGGTCGGCTGTTACTATCAATAGAGTTCCGGCAGCAATCATGGGCAAGAGTGTAGCAAGCCAAGCATCAATCTGCAACAGTGCTTCTGCGAAACCCTGGACATTATTACGATGCCCGAACATTGTATCCAAATCGTTCAGGTTCGCCAGCATAAATGACCAGTCGGTTTTCGCCAATTCCTTTTCAATAAGCTTCATTCCTTCGGCATCCCCGGCAGTATGGGTGCAGCGGTCAAACGCTGGCACCGCCAGAATGTCATCTACCTTGCCCACTCCAATCGTAATCATGCCGGCTTGGTGCAATGCCTGCGGAAGTAAAAGCCCCGGCGGCGGCAATGACCAGTCCCTGCGTCCTGCTGTGCGATAAAATTTCCCCGCTTCGCCGGCAAACGGGCGGGCGATGACCCGGCATACTGCTAGATCGCCTGTCATCAATCGCCGGGCTGCCTCGCACATCGCATAGAGCCTTTCCAGCGGGAGGATATCCACATGAGCTGCGATCTGCAACACACTGTCGGCGCTGGTATAAACGATAGGCTTATGCGTGCGCAGGTGCTTCTCCCCCAGCCGCGCGATGATCTCGGTGCCACTGGCAGCAACATTACCCAGGAATCCCTCCACCCCGGTTTGTTTCGCCAGCTCATCCAGTAGTTCCTGCGGAAAGCCATGGGGGAAACAGGGGAACCGTTGGGGCAGGATGACCCCCATCAATTCCCAATGCCCGGTGGTGGTATCCTTGCCGCAGCCAGCTATCTGCATGCGACCATGGGCTGCCATCGGAGTTGAGCTGGGTTGTGTCCCTTCAAAGGCAACGATGTTAGCCAGACCCAGCCTACCCAGCGTAGGCAGGTTAATTCCACCAACAGCACAGGCGGTATTCTGGAGGGTGGCAGCATCGGCGTCGCCCCAGGCAGCGGCATCGGGCATGGCGCCAACCCCCAGCCCGTCCAGCACCAACACGATGGCTCTACGGCTCGGGGAGACCAAATTCCCTTACCACTTTCACCAGCTTGTCCTCAAAGGGGGGATAAATGATGCCTGCTTCTGTAATGATCCCACTTAATAGCTCATGCGGAGTCACATCAAAGGCGGGATTCCAATAGTCAGCTCCCAATGGTGCAGTGCGCTTGCCAAAGCCCATGGCAATCTCATCGGGGTCGCGTTCCTCTATGGGTATGGAGTTGCCATCGGGTTTGTTGACATCAATGGTGCTGGCGGGTGCCGCAGTATAAAAAGGAATGCCGTGGTGTTGGGCAAGGATCGCCAGAGGGTAGGTGCCGATCTTGTTGGCGAAATCGCCATTGGTTGCTACCCGGTCTGCTCCCACGATGATGATATCCGATTTGCCGAGCTTGAGCGCCAGTCCCGCCATATCGTCACAAATCACGGTGATAGGAATACCCGCCTGCAGGCACTCCCAGGCGGTGATGCGGCTGCCCTGCAGCAGCGGTCGGGTCTCATCGGCAATCACCCGCACGGTCTTGCCCTGCGCCTTCGCCATGAATACGACGCCGAGGGCGGTTCCCCAGTCCACGGTGGCAAGCGCCCCTGCATTGCAGTGCGTATGAATCGTCATACCGTCACGGATAAGTTCGGCGCCATATATGCCCATTTGGCGGCAGCGACGACGGTCCTCATCCGCGATGAAGTCCGCCTCCCGGATTAATAACCCGCGCAGCTTTTCGGGGGTGGCGGAGGGGTTCCTTTCAACCACTGCCTTCATGCGCCGCAACGCCCACGATAGATTGACCGCAGTGGGACGGACATTAACCGTGGTGCATGCCGCCAGATATGCCTTGGCGCTTGGTTCTGCCAGGCAGACCCCATAGGCAGCCGCGGCACCAATAGCCGGTGCGCCACGCACCGCCAGCGTTTTGATGGCATAGGCAACATCTTCGGGCGTGTGCAGGTGTATGAGCGCTAGCTCATCCGGCAATTTGCGCTGGTCTATGATGATCAGGTGGTCATCCTCCCAGCGCAGGGTTGCCACCGGCATGGGGGAGGGGTATTTGGCGATCAGGTCGTCTTTCATGGCTAGTCCCGGTTAAATGAAGATAGATTATAACAAAACGATTGCGTCCAAAAGTTGTGATACAGCCGAATCAACGATGGTAAAGGGTAAATGATCCGATTCTGTCCACACAATACTCATGTTCAAGTATCTGTATCACGGTTGCGTTCTTTAATACACTATCATAGCCGGCATGGGCATAGTAGCTCTCACGCAGCACTAAGGCTTGGTTGGATGGATCATTGATGAGCGTGGCAAAGGCTGGTGCATCATTCTGCAGCGCCGATTCCGCCTGACTGAACCGGTAACAATAGCCGCTGAGGAACACCACATCCACCGGCAGGATTGCCTGACTTCCTGCCGGCGCATTCTTCTCCAATTCGGTCAGAAGCTGTCGCATGCCATGCTCCCCATAAATGTAGCGCACTTCATAATCCGCCATGCCCTGCACTATCATGATACCGGCGCCCAAACCTATTGCCCCACATAAAAGAGCCCCACGCAATGACGCCAAACTCCGTTGCCATGCCCACATCGCCAAAGCAAGCACTATAGGGAGGATGAGGCAGATTGCCGAGGTGAGAAGTGTGGTTTGGTCTATGCCGGTGCGGGTCGCCGTAAGTATCGGGAGCAGCGGATCCCCTAGAGATAGGGGAAGCAAGAGACTGCATATGAGAACGACGAGAAAGGGAATCAGCTTCGTCACCTTCTCATAGGATGATTTAAGCGCAGGTGCTAGCCCGATAGCCAGCAGCGGGATCATAGGCGGGAAGTATTTGGGGAAGCCGAAGGCGGTGACGCCCAGCCCCGCATGCACGGCAAAGATAAGCCAGCCAGCGAAAAGCAGGGGAGTCTCCCTGCCGCCCAATCGCTGCGGAAATAGGATTAGTAGCAGCCATGCCGGGGTCAACCACAAAGCGATGCGAACCAGCCCCTTGCCCACATTCAACACCCAGTTGCTGATTCCTCCTGCCAGCGCCTTGCTCGCCCCGTGGGTGAAGGGTCCCATGAAATCTATATTCCATAGAGTCGTATAGGTGAACCAGATAAAGGCAAATAGCGCCACTCCAATAATGAACGATAGCAGCGCATCCCGCCTCCATTCCTTGCGTTTAAACAGCAACCCGGCAATGAAAGCGCCCCCGCACCATAGCGCAGGCACCAGCAGCTTGGCACATAGTCCGATCGTTGTGACCAACCCCAGCGCTATGACCCGCCCCCAGCGGCTTTTTTGCTCCCCCAACCATACATAAGCCCACAACGCAGTGAGGAATACCAACAGCCCGCCATCAATATCCACCAGCAGCGCTCCCTGCAGCGCCAAAGGTGGTGCCAGCATGAGGATGGCTGCCCACACCACCATCCCCTTGCCCAGCCGCCGGGCTGCTGCCAGCGCCAGCATTAGTCCGCCGGCGAAGAGGAGTAACCCGAGCAAGCGGGGACCCCAATAGTCCAATCCTAGCGGGGAGATGATCGCGAGTAAATGATGATAAAGCAGCGGTTGGCTGAGCACCGGATGCCACCAATCCCCCGAATAAGCATAGGGCAATCCGGTCAGCCAGATGCTCCTGCCCATGTCGTAGAACTGCGGTTCATCTGCGATGGGAAGGTCAGTAATGTGTCGGAATGCGGTGAACAGGTTGCCAGCGATTACGACCGTCAGCAGGAGGAGGGGGAGAAAGCGGCGCATATTCAGGCACGGCATAGCGATTTGATCTCCCGCCATTGCCGCCGCATCTCGCAGATGGTGGAAAGGATGTGCCTGAGCCTGATGGTGGATTTACCCATGCGGCGGGGCAAATGTCGGACAGGCAATTCCTTCATCAGATACCCCAGATTATGTGCTTTGGTCATAATCTCGGTGTCTACGAAGAACTGGATGCTTTCAACCTTGATCCGTTCAAACATGTCTCGTCTCATCAGCTTGAAGGAGCAATCTATATCGTGCATCCTTAGCCCGAAGAGGAGGCGCACCACACCGTTATAGACCTTGCTAGTCAGGGTGCGGCGGAAACCCTCCTGGCGGCGCCGGCGGTATCCCACGATGAGGGGATAGTCCGGCGTGTAGGGAATGAACCGGTAGAGATCGTTGAAATCAAACTGCCCGTCGCCATCCGAGAAGAACACCCAGTCGTAGCGCGCGGTCGCGATGCCGCTGGCAACCGCCCTCCCATAACCCAGGTTATATGGATGGGAGACCAGCCTGACATTGGGATTCTCACTTGAGAGTTGCTGCACGATTTTGTCGGTGTCGTCCGTGCTGCCGTCATCCACCACGATGATCTCGTAGTGGTCGGCAATATCCGCCAGCACCCGTGCCAGTCTTCCCACCGTATCAGCGATGTTGCCCGCCTCGTTGAGGCACGGCAGAAATGCACTAATGGATGGTTTCGGCGATGTGGGGGAGATCACGGGCGGTCCTTCGTCATGGCGCCACCACCGGCTTACTCCAACGCCGCTAGATTGCTGCTTAAAATATCCCGCTTTGCCAGCGCCAGCTTCAGATTCTCCTTGACTTCCTCTACTATCTCGGGTGGTGCATTTTGCATGAAGCCGGTATTATCCATCTGTGCCGAGAGTCGCGTGATAGTGGCATTCACATTCGCTATATCTTTTGCCAGGCGGGCTTTTTCCTTCTCAAAATCTATCAAACCTTCCAGCGGAAGATATAGCGTGTAAATGTTGGCAGCACCGGCGGCACTCTTGGGAGGGCGGGGGGCGTCCACATCCAGCACCGGTTCGCAGCGCGCCCAATTGGCGATATAACTCAGGGCGTCACGCAGACGGTCACAGTCAGTTTGCGTGGGTGCAGAGATGATGGCTTTGGCTATGGCGCCGGGCGGAACATTCATGTTGGCGCGCAGGTTGCGCAGGTTGCGCACGATATCCATGATGAGGTTGAACCAAGTCTCCAATTCCCAATTGTAGTCAGCATGGTCAGCTACGGGCCAGGGGGCGGTGGCGATGAATTGCTCTGGTGCACGCTCCTCCAGGTGCTGCCACAGTTCCTCGGTGATGAACGGCATGATGGGGTGCAAGAGGCGCAGGATTTGATCAAACGCATATATGGCTTCGGAAAGTGCCCGGTTGCGTCCCGGCGATTCAGCGCCTTCCAGCAGGCGGGGCTTGATCATCTCCAGATACCAGTCGCAGAACTCATGCCAGAAGAACTCGTAAATGCCGTTGGCATGATCATGAAAGCGATAGTTCTCCAGCGCCTTGTCGGTATCGGTTATGCAGCTGTAGAGCCGGCTTTTGATCCACTTATCATCAGGGTTGGGCGGAGCCATATTATCCGGTTCGGGCTTGCCTTGCGCCACATGACTCAGCAGCAGGCGGGCAGCGTTCCACAGCTTGTTGGTCAAATTGCGCCCGATGTCAAAGCGCTCCTCGCTCAGGCGGAAGCTCTGGCTCCCGGAGGAAAGAAGCATCAGCGTGTAGCGCACGGCGTCGGCACCCATGCGGTCTACTATCTCCAGCGGGTCGGAACCCGTGCCCAGCGACTTTGACATGCGCTGCCCCTCCACATTTTGCACCATGGAATTGAAATACACGGTGTGATAGGGGATGCGCCCCTCAAAGGTGAGGGCGGAGAAGATCATGCGGGCGACCCAGAGGAAGATGATGTCCGGCGCAGTGACCAGCACATCGGTGGGGAAGAATTTCTTCAGGTCGGGGGTGTGCTCGGGCCAGCCCATGGTGCTCATGGGCCAGAGGGCGCTAGAGAACCAGGTGTCCAGGACATCGGGGTCCTGCACGATATCGTGGCTGCCGCATTCGGCGCAGGCATCAGGATCGGTGCGGGAGACGGTGACATGCCCGTTAGGGCAGTACCAGGCGGGGATGCGATGCCCCCACCACAGCTGGCGGGAGATAACCCAGTCGTGGACATTATCCATCCAATCCAGATAGATCTTGGTCCAGCGCTCCGGCACAAACTTGACCTTGCCATCCTGCACCACTTCCATGGCAGGTCCCGCCAGCGGTTTCATACTCAGCCACCACTGCATGCTGGCTAAAGGCTCAATAATGCTCGAGCAGCGGTCGCAGTGCCCGATGGAAAGCGCGTGCGGTTCAATCTTCTCCAACAAGTCCAGAGTTTTAAGATCGGCGATGACTTTCTGGCGGCATTGTTCACGACTAAGCCCGGCATAAGCCTGCCCCGCCTCCGCCGTCATGTGACCTTTTTCGTCTATGACTATGATGCGGAGGAGGTTGTGGCGGACACCCATCCAGAAGTCATCGGGATCGTGGGCGGGGGTGACCTTGACCGCGCCGGTGCCGAAAGTCATCTCCACATGGTCATCAGCGATGACGGGGATGCGCCGCCCGGTAAGGGGCAGTTCCACCTCCTGTCCGACCCAATGCCGATAGCGCTCATCCCTGGGATTGACTGCAACCGCAGTATCGCCGAGCATGGTCTCGGGGCGGGTGGTGGCAACGGTCAGATAGCCTTGCCCCCTGGCGGCGGGATACTTGATATACCAGAGCCTGCCCTCGGTATCCTCATGCTTGACCTCTATATCGGAGATGGCGGTGCGGCAGCCGGGGCACCAGTTGACCATCCCCACATCCTTGTAGAGCAGCCCCAGCTCGTGATAGCGCACAAACGCCTCGCGTACCGCGCGAGAACGGGTTTCATCCATGGTGAAGGCGAAGCGATCCCAGTCGCAGCCGATACCCAGGCGCTTCTGCTGATCCACGATCAACCCGCCGTATTTGTTCTTCCACTCCCATGTCCGGCGCAGGAACTCCTCCCGTCCCACATCCAGCTTGTTCTTCCCCTCCGACTGCAACAGCTTAGTGACCTTGGTCTCCACTGCGATGCTGGCGTGATCCATCCCCGGCAAATAGAGCGCCTCGCAGCCCTTCATGCGGGCGTGGCGGGTGAGCACATCCTGCAGCGTGTTATTGAGGGCGTGACCCATGTGCAGTTCCCCGGTGATGTTGGGGAGGGGGATCACGATGGTGTAAGCCGGTTTGGGGGAATCGGCATGGGCGTTGAAGATATGCGCGGCAATCCAGCGATCGTAGATGCGCTTCTCCACCTCATGCGGATTATAGACCTTAGCCAGTTCGGGGACGGACAATTTGGCTCCTCAGGCGCTATTATATGATGATGCGCAGGATAGATGTAACCCCGCCACGATGCGGGGGAAGTGTGCCGGAGGCGGGGGTCGAACCCGCATGAGGTTGCCCTCGGGGGATTTTGAGTCCCCTGCGTCTGCCTGTTCCACCACTCCGGCGCCCAAATTAAACTCAATTATAATATGTCTTCTTTATCGTCACTACCTTTAATTAGCAATCCTTGAACCAACAAGAACCAAGAATAAGAAACAACAAGAAGCCGAGGCTTTCGCCCCGGCTCCAAGCAGCATCTTCCGTTGGAGGAAGAGTACTGTGCCATTTTATTTAAGGATTTTATCCACTTCTTCCCGGTCCACATCTGTAATATAGGGTATCCCGCTCACTTTTGCTGCTTCCGGAGTAATGGCAGCTATATCATCACGAGTTATATAATCCAAGGCAAACTTGCGGTTACCTGCCATCATTTGGCGCAACCCCTGAGCCAGCCTCTCGTAATAAGTGTAGAGACCGAGGGCGCCGGTGGGGACTTTCTCAAAAGCATCATTGCCCATTTCATGGCGAAGGTTGGCAGCGGTAACGAATATTTCATCCTTGCGATTGCCGAAGCGCTCAATATAGACCGGGACTTGCATCTCATCAATGGTACGCCCGATGGTCTTGCCAACCATAGAAGCGCAAATAGGCGCCCGAGCCATGCCAATCAACTTCACGAATGGTGCGCCCAAAGCCAGCCCCTTGAATATTTGATCCTCAAAGGCAAATCCGCCTGCCACTGCTAATGCCGGTAAGGTTCCCCCTTGATCTGCAAGGCGTTTGGCATAGTAATAAAGCAATGAGTGCAATTCAACCGGTGGCACACCCCATTCGTTCATCATGCGCCAGGGGGACATACCGGTACCACCACCAGCCCCATCCACAGTCAGGAGGTCAAGCTTGTATTTGGTTGCCCACTTGATAGCACGAGCCAGATCGGCAGGTCTGTAGGCACCTGTTTTTAAGAAAACATACTTGGCGCCGGCTTTACGCAATTCTTCCACCCGAGTAGCAAAACCCTCTTCACTAACCATGCCCACACGGGAGTGACGTTCAAATTCCTTGAAAGCACCTCGCTCAAAGGCGGCAATAACATTGGGGTCGGTGGGATTGGGTAATACGATGTAACCACGCTCGTAGAGCATCTGTGCTTTTATAAGGTCGGTGATTTTAACCTCGCCGCCTATATCCTTGGCGCCTTGTCCCCATTTTAGTTCAACGATTTGCACACCAAGCTCGTTTATGGCATATTCCTGAGTGCCCAGCCGTGTATCCTCCAGATTGGCTTGGACTATTGTTGCGCCCCAGCCGTCAATTTGGTGATCCTGAAAGAGTTTGACGCGACGCTTAAGATCTACTGTATCTATAACCTTGCCGTTCTTAAACACCGACTGGGGATCCATACCAACTACGTTTTCGCCGATTGTAAGTCCGGTTCCCGAAAGAGCCGATCCAATTGCCAACCCCTCCCAGTTGTTCTTGGCGATGTTGGTGGAACCGATGCCGGGGATTATCCAAGGGTAACGGAACTTGATGCCCTTGTCATGTCCGAAACGAACTTCCAGGTTGACTGCCGGGAATATTGCTTTATCGCTATCGGCTTCTATGCCATAGGCTCCCACTGCTGTCCCCATTATGTTGAAGTGGGAATAATCAATGGGGTAGTTCTTATCACCGGCGGTTGTAATGACGCCAAAAGGCTGGGGATAGATAACTTCGTGCCCGCGATAAGCCGATTTGCCGATTTCACACATGCCTATGCAACCATCCACACAGGTGACGCACATTCCCGATGCCGGGACAACTGAATCCTCAGTGCGGTTCTTGGTGAGGGTTGCCGCCGAGGCGTTAATCTTAGAGAGAGACATCTGGTGTAGCTCCTTTCATAGCTTACACATATATGGAATTATTTCTTTTCTATTTCGCATGCCACACATGGTTCCATGTAGCACATCATGTCGTTGAACTGTTCCTTCTCCACGCAGGGAGGATAGATGTTGGCGCAACTGCCGCAAATGGCTTTGTCGGGATCGGTATAGGTGCAGCGCAGTTGACATGCCGGACAGACATACATACAACCGCCACAGAGCCGGCATTTTTCCGATCTGATGTCAAATGGCGTGCCTAGGCTGCGTTTTTCACCTCGAGCCCTGAATCCGATTGCTTCCGCCATCATCTGTTCCTTGCACATTCGCACGCACAAACCACACAGAATGCAGTCGTCGTGCTCCTGCTTAAAGCGCTGTTGCCGGACCCCAAACTGGTTGGCTATGTCCTGAATGACTTTGGATTGGGGGCACGATGCCAGCAAAAGCTCTAAAACCATTTTCCGTGCCTTCATCACCCTTTCCGAGGAGGTGCGAACCTTCAGTCCTTCTTCTACCGGGTATGTGCACGAGGAAACTAGCTTGGTTCTGTTCCCCTCACCAATTTCCACTATACAAAGACGGCAGGCGCCATAGGGGCTTAGCCCATCCATGTGGCAAAGTGTGGGGATGGGGAAACCAAAGAATTTAGCTGCTTCCAGAATGGTGGAGCCTTCCTCAACATTTACCACCAGACCATTAATAGTTAATTTGATCATGCTTGTTTTCCTCGTTTTCTATTCAATATCTATCATTTTTATTGATTTAGACTGCTGTTTGGGCAATCTTTCCCTTTTTAGCAGAACGGGCACATACTGCACACTTCTTCTCTGCGATATGCCGTTCATATTCCCCTCGGAAATAGCGCAAAGTACTCAGGACAGGATTTGCAGCTGATTGACCCAGACCGCACATGGTGGTGTCCTTGACAGCTAATGCCAGTTCCTCCAAAAGGTCAAGCTGCTCTATGGTGCCCCTGCCCAATGCAATGTCATCCAGGATTTCCCACATGCGCTGAGTCCCTTTGCGGCAGGTAAAGCACTTGCCGCAAGATTCATCTTTGAGGAAACCCATGAAGTATTTGGCAACATCCACCATGCAGGTCCGCTCATCCATGACGATCATGCCGCCCGAGCCCATCATGGAGCCAACCTTGGTCAGGCTCTCGTATTCAATGGGAAGATTAAAGAGTTCCGCGGGTATGCAACCACCGGAGGGTCCACCCGTCTGTATAGCCTTGATGGCGAACTTGCCAACGGGTCCTCCGCCAATATCGTTGATTATTTCGTTGATGGTAATGCCCATGGGCACTTCCACCAGTCCGGTGTTTCTTATCTTGCCCACCAGGCTGAAGATCTTGGTGCCGGTGTTATTCTTGGTTCCAATATTGGCGAATGCCTTGGCACCTTTGTTGATGATGACCGGGATATTTGCCCATGTTTCAACATTATTGATGAGTGTCGGCTGGTTGTTTATCCCCTTTTGCACCGGGTAGGGAGGACGCTGCCGAGGCTCACCCATTTTGCCCTCTATGGAGCGCATCAGGGCGGTCTCTTCGCCGCAGACAAAGGCACCGGCGCCCTTTACATACTCAATATCAAAAGAGAATCCCGTGCCCAGAATGTTCTCGCCGATAAGACCCAGTTCCCGGGCTTGACGAAGCGCGATGATGAGGTGCTTGATTGCCAGCGGGTATTCGGCACGGACATAGATGACACCTTTGGTAGCACCGGTGGCATAGGCACCGATAAGCATGCCTTCTATGATGCTGTGCGGATTACCTTCCAGCAGGCTGCGGTCCATATAAGCCCCGGGATCACCTTCATCGGCATTGCACACCAGGAATCTGTCTCCTTCGGTGGATTGCTTTGCCAGCAGCTCCCATTTAATACCGGCTGGGAACCCGGCACCGCCACGACCCCGCAAGCCGGAGTCCTTTATTTCGCTTATCACCCATTGTGGCTTTCCCTTCTCCAATACCTTTATCAAGGAGGAATATCCGCCATTATCTATATAGTCGTAGATCCGGATGGGATCCACCTTTTCGTTCCGAGACAAAAGGGTTCTAACCTGCTTTTTAAAGAAGGGGACATCCGCTTGTTTTTCTATCTTTTCGCCGGTGTTGGCATCCTGATATAAAAGATCAGCCAACACTTCGCCATGTTCGACTGCGGTAACAATCCTTGCCATATCCTCCAGGCTGACCTTGGGATAAAAGGTCCCCCTGGGTTCAATCAGGACTGACGGTTCCATCTCACAGAATCCGTGGCAGCCGGTGATGCGCAGGGTGATTTTCTCTGTCAAGTGATGGTGCAAAAGCTCACTTTTAGCGATGCGAATAAGCCCGTTAGCCCCGCTGGCTTGACCGCAGGTGCCGGCATTGATGATAATCACAGGCTGATCCGGCTTGCGATCCGCCACAATAAGACCTGCCAGGTTTTTAAACTCTTTTATGGATGTAAGTCTTTCCATTGAGCTATCTACTCCTTAATAGGTGTAATTTCCTGTTGACAGTCTATTTATCCCCGCCAAAGTCACAACGAGACCCCGTTAAAGTCCAGCATGTGCCCTTTGCAACCACGACGGGAACAAATCTGCAGAATCCCGCCATCTCGCACAATCATGGGAACCATGGGAGCACTGCATTGAGGACAAACAGAACTGCTGCTTAATTCCGTATGGCAGTGGGGGCAAAAGAAGTTCACAATTGCTTCTTCGGGGATATTATATTCGTAATCCACGCTGTAACTCCCATAAAGGCTTGAGAGCCTTAGCCAGCCATGTTTATTCTGAAAGGAGACGGTTACCTTGATTGAGTGGTATCCATCAATGAGGTAGGTTGAGTCCATAAGGCTGTGGTTGCAACGGGGGCAATTGACTGCAATAGGAAAGATGCGCTTGTCACCCTGCACATCTATGTTGTCCATCCCGAACCGTGCTTGCTCAATGATCTCAGCGACTCCATCCTCGGCGACCTTAGAAAAGTAGTTCCCATCAACCACAACAATAGGACCCAAAGCACAGGCGCCGACACATGCGACGGTTTCCAGAGAGAACTCGCGATCAGGAGTGGTCTCGCCGGGATTTATATCCAATTGCTTTGCAAACTGTTCTGCTATGGCTTGCCCTCCACGCACATGGCAAGCAGTACCCAAGCATACAGAAATCAGATGACGACCACGCGGTGTTAAACTAAAAAGCTTGTAAAAAGTAGCTACCCCATAGACTTCCGTTAAAGGACTTCCGGTCATCTCGCTGACATATGTAAGAGCGGTTTCCGGCAAATATCCGTATTTTGACTGGATATCTTCCAGGATAGACATCAGTGCTCCCCGTTTACCCACATGCTGTTCTGCAATCGTTGCGATGCTTTCTTTATCCATATCTTACCTCTTCCAGGTAGTTCAGGCAAAAGGGACAAAAATTGTCCCGTTAAATCAATGCCTGATCATTTTGTAGCAGTTTAGTCTTTTTAGATTAATGAAGGAACCAAGCTTTTCTCAAAGAACTTTATCGTCAGCTAAAACTCAATAGGATTGTTCCTTAATACCAGTTCGGTTCTACTTATACTCCTCGCAGTGCCAAACGCCACTTTCGGAGCGGGGAAAGGTGCATCCTTCGCTATTGTCGCAATTCATACAAAGCCCATTGTATTTGCTGGGTGAAGGTGCAACCGGAATGGTAGTTCTGGATTTTTGCTTAGGGACCAAATCCTGGTCTGTGAGCACCAAACCCTTCATCTCGTAACCGCAGAATTCATCGCAGTGCATGATTGGAGATTCCGAGTTCCTGGGGAATGTGCACTCCGCTAGGTTAGAGCAGGTGGCGCATAGCCCCAGACTTAGGTCAACTTCCTCTTTGAGTTTGACATTATTTTCAACTAGAGTTTTCATTTCATACTCCTTTTCCTGTTATTAGGATTTTTTCTACATATAAAACTGCAATTACCGTGCCAAAGAAGAATCAAGAACCTCATGTATAAGTTCTGTTTCTGTAACTATCTGGGAAAACAAGAGTTATGGCTTAGTATGGTTTTACGAATTGAGGTTTTTTGGATTTTAAATAAGCGATTTTAAACAAAAACAGATGGGGAAAAATGCTTCACTGAGGAATTATTCCCCAGTATTTCAAATGGAATTATCGGTCAGAGAACTCTTCAACTTTTCCCGTAATGTCTTACGATCTATACCCAGAATTTCTGCTGCCTTGCTTTTATTACCATTCACACTTAAAAGGACTTTGTGAACATATTCCGCCTCTATCTCTGCAAGAGATTTTGTGGGTTTGCTGCCGTTTTGCACCGTAAAACGCATGAGCGGTGGCAGCTCCGGAACGTCTATGACATCACTTTCGCTCATTATCACCAACCTTTGAATCACATTTTCCAACTCGCGGATATTGCCGGGCCAGGTATAGCTCTTTAATACTTTTAGAATACTATCTGAAAATAATGGAGTATTCTTCCCCAGTTCCTTGGCATACTTTGCCGCGAAGTGATTAATGAGGATGAGAACGTCATCATCTCGTTCTCTTAAGGGTGGAATAGATATGTTAACCACATTAAGCCGATAATAGAGATCATCTCTGAAAGCTTTGTTTTTAACAAGATTTCCTAAATCCTTGTTGGTTGCTACCAGGATTCGCACATCCACTTTTTGGGGACGACGCGAGCCGACCATGTAAACTTCTTTATCCTGTAAAATCCTCAAAAGCTTGACTTGCATGGATGGTGATGTCTCACTAATTTCATCGAGGAAGATGCTGCCACCATCTGCTGTCTGAAAAAATCCGGCTCTGGTTTCTGATGCACCAGTAAAAGCGCCCTTTAGATAACCGAACAATTCGCTTTCCATGAGCTCGTGGGGAATGGCACCGCAATTCACCGGCACAAAGGGTGCTGAAGCTCTATTACTGGAATAATGGATGGCTCGAGCCACCAGTTCCTTGCCGGTTCCACTTTCGCCGCAGATAAGAACAGTGGCATTGGTTTTGGCTGCCTTGCTAATGGCTGATAAAATTTCGCGTATGGCAGCCGAGTCCCCAATGAGCCCAAACGATGCTGTGTGTATTTGCTCACCGCTCAATTGTGTCAACTTGCGCATGGATAACTTATCCAAGGCTCGTTTGACGGCTGCCAGAATCTCCTCATCGGTGAACGGTTTGGAGAGATATTCATCGGCACCCAACTTGACTGCTTCTACCGCGCCCTCAATGGTGGCATACCCGGTAATCATCATCACTTCTGTGTCCTTAAGGTTTTCCCGGACATATCGGATGAGATCAAGTCCACTTTCCTCTGGCAACTTAAAATCGGTGATCACCAGATCAAAAGGAGTCGCCTCCAATGCTCGCAAAGCCTCTGCTACGGTATTTGTGGCGGATACTGAATATCCAGCCATACTCAGGTTTCTTTCCAAAACCTCACGCGTGTCAGGGGCATCATCCACTACAAGAATTTTGGCTCTAAGATTGCTTTTCTTCATCATCGCTACTTTCATTCACTCCAGTTGGAACCAGTGGCAACTGTATCTCAAAGCGGGACCCAATTCCCGGTTTACTCTCCACCGTAATCTTTCCCCCATGCGAAGATACTATACCATGCACCACGGCAAGCCCAAGTCCTGTTCCCTGACCCACATCTTTGGTGGTGAAGAACGGCAAGAATATTTTGGAGAGCGTATCCTCGTTCATGCCAATGCCGGTGTCCTCCACGATTAATGAAATGGAATCCTCGCCATTGACTGTGCTTATCGTTAACACACCACCCTTGGGCATGGCTTGAACCGCATTAACCACCAAATTAACCAAAACCTGATTTAACTGAGCAGGATCAGCCACGATAACCATCAAGTCAGATTCCAGCCTTCTTACAAGGCGGATGCCTTCCTTGGCACAACGCGATTCTATGAAATAAAGCCCTCCTTCCACAATCTGATTTAGATTAGTCATGCTTTTACGTGTGGGCATTTGGCGGGCAAAAATCAGAAGCTTTTTCACAATCTCGCGGGCATGCAAAGATGCAGTAATTATTTTATCCAAATCCTGCTTTGACTGTTGGGGGAGCTTGGCGACTTTTTGCGACAATTGAGCAAACCCCAGAATGCTCCCCAACGGTTCATTCAGCTCATGCGCTACGCCGGCTGCAAGTTGACCAATAGTAGCCAGACGATCCGCGTGTATGAGTTGTTTTTGCAAACGATTCTTGTCCTCTTCGGCAATGCGCCTTTCAATAACCAAAGCGATTTGATTGGCAACACCATTTAAAAGGTTCACTTCTTCAACAAGGAATGCATCGTCGTTTAGCTCGGGTTTTTTTTCAGAATAATAAACTTCAACCTTGCCTCGGTGCTGATTACCAATAAAAATACCAGCAGCCAATCTTGATGCATAATCATTGGATTCGGAGGTTTTAAAGTATTCGTCGTCCAAAGTTATTGCAGCTGAAGCAATCTCCGGATATTGCATGGCGGGAGGGAGCAATTCCACGACGTTTTGCAAGAAGGTGGCCAATGATAAATTTATATCCTGAGCCAAACGGGAAACATGATAAAGACAAGTGAGTTCTTTAATACGCTCGCGCAAAGCCCATTGCGCTCTACGGTCTGCTATAGCAAGACCTATGGTTTGAGCCAGATTCTCGTAATACTCTATCTCTCTCTGGTTGAAAAAATCTACCTTCTCACTTTTCAGGATCATCATGCCCACATTTAGCTCGTCAATCACAAAGGGCAGCATAGCCAGTGATGAATAAAGGAAGCCAGTGTCAATACTATCTGTTGATGTCTCTTTAGAGCTTGAGTACTTGGCTAGATCCACAACACAATTATTAGTCCAAAAAGAACCATTGTTTGTAAAGTTGGGGGATTCTTTTTCATAATTACCTGTAAAGATAATATGACATAGTCTTTCCAATTCTAGACCTTGACGACTGCACGGGATGATCCTGCCATCTTTTTCCGGCTCTGCAGGGATTTTTATGAACGCTTCCAGATGCTCAGGCTTCTGACGGTATCTCCAACAATAGCAAAGCTTGTCATCGCTGGCACGCAGCTCAAGTGTGTCACAACCCGAGAAGTTGAGGAGCATGTGCGATACTTCCTTGAGGAAGACATAGCGAGGAACCCCGGAATTTGCATAGCGGAGGATCTCTCGTGAAAGAGCGGCGAAATCGCTAGAGTGTGTTTTTCTAGTTTCATTAGTTCTATGTGATTTTTTCAAGTTCATCCTTTAAGGATTTTAATAAACTGGATGATTTTGTCAAGAAATACACAAATAGAGATAAATTATGTAAAGATATTTCTAGGATTGAGAATAAAAAAATTAACCAAAATACAGTAGGTAAGAGATCATGGGTAAGATGATCATTTCATATCAAAGCAAAAATAATGAGCTTAAAAACTATGATTCCATCCAACTCAAAAGGCTCTCAGATAAGCTTAATCAATTGTGTTAATTTTGTGTCAACTTTACCCGCAAATGCTATTTTTTACCGTTTAAACGGACTTGAAAGGATACTTCACGAAGCGTTATAAACACTATCTTTAAACCACATTGATTAATTACCGTGCATAGCTCTAAAAATGATAAAAAGGGATTTTGAGTCCCCTGCGTCTGCCTGTTTCACCACTCCGGCTAGAAGGCAAATCATAGCACAAATCCACCACCTATGCCAGAGTTTCCGTACCAAATCTCGCTTCTTGCATCCCATCCTTCTGCTTTATACCAAGCAGCTTCCTCATTCGCTTGACTTTCAATGCTGCACACGCTAACATTTATCTGGTTAATTGGTTGTATTCGCTTCATTCCCTTTTATTGATTTGGGAGAAAGGCTCATCCTTCCTTGAATAAAGCCAGTAATAACCAGAGGACCATCAAGCTCATTACAATCTCGGTTGCAGTGATAATCATTGTTTTGGTGACAGCATATGCACTCCTGCCCCGAAAGACTGAACACACCTCTCTTCTGGATGAATTACCCCGGGCATACCTCTTATATGATGGTCTGACTTTAAACATGGATGGCTCGTCGGAAGAAACTTTTTGGTTACGCAAAGGACTTGGCGTTCCTATAGACAACAATAATGCTAAGGATGGTAAAGGGCGGCAGGATTGGCGCTGGTTTGACCTGTCTTTGGAACGCTGGCAGGCGCGTGGCATAAGCATGGAGTTGGGTATTTATATGGCACCGGGCACCGAGAGCCTGTCTTTTCTGGTGAATGACAGACCGATTACGAACATAGTAACAACACCCAGCTATCAGGTGCTGACTTTTAATATCCCCGATGAATATTTGATTCCCGGAAGTAATAAAGTGACAGTGAAGATAAACGGCGGTGACCTTAATGCCCTGGTTGATTATGTGCGCTGGCGTCTTGGCACAAACAGATCAACAGCGAAACCTGAGATGGATACAAGGTTGATTGATGGTAAAGAGATGCCCGTTATTGGCTCGTCCGGTCCCTACGAGATGAACTATTATATGGTAGCACCTTTACATTCTCACCTGCAGTTGACCATCGGGCACGATGGGGAAGACATCTCTGCCACGGGTAGCAAACTACGCATTTGGTACAAAGGCTATTCATCTGGTGAAAAGCTGTTGTGGGAGGGCGAATATCCTGCCAGGGGGACAAAAAAGCTGGGTCTGCCGCTTAATAACTTTAACGATGAATTAGTGCTGCTAAGCTTCTATTCCAGTCCCCAAACCGAGGACTGGTTCTATATCGCTTCTCCACAGTTGATTTATCCTGCCCAGCCACCGGTGCCGAAACCAGCCCCACCCCTGGTCATGAACGATAAAGCACCGCGCACCATCGTGCTCATCTTTGAAGATGCCATGCGGCGGGACATGCTCTCGGTCTATGGCAACAAAGTGGTAAGGACACCTAATCTGGAAAAGATCGCGGAATCAGGTGTGGTATTTGAAAATTGCTATGCACCAAGCAACTGGACCCATCCATCGTTCTCGGATATCTTCACTTCAGTGCCATTCACTAAAAACGGATCATTTGGCAAGTTCGCCATTATGGTAGAGGATATCCCAACCCTGGCAGGCATCCTCAGCCGGAATAATTGGAACACTGCCTTCTTCACCAGTAACGCGTTAACCGGTCCACATCAGGAAATATCCCGTGGTTTTGAAAAAATCTATACGCTCTATGATTATGTGAAAAGCCAGGGAAAATTCACAATGGAGGACTATCTACCCTGGCTTGGTGACTACCTTGCCGGGATCCCTCCAACCAGCAATGCGTTTCTGGGTATTCACCTGATGGATACGCATCAACCGGTCATCGCTCCCCCAAAGTATCTGGTGGATTATGCCATGGTTTATGACCGGATTCTTGAGCAAATGCCATGGCTAGGTCAATCCTACGCCGCCTTTACTGCCAAAGTGGCAAGCTGGATAATACCGCATTATGCTATTCAAACTTATGTGGATGACAAGCTGCCCGCATTAGTAGCAGCCATCGGCAAATATCGGGACCCGGGTAATACCATATTCATTTTGCTAAGCGATCACGGGGAAGAGCTGTTGGACCATAATGCCTTTGATCACGGTGAAACGCTGTTTGAGGAGATCGTCCATATCCCCCTGATAATTTGGGGTGATGGGGTTGTTCCTGCCCGCTGCAAGCAGTATGTGAGCAGCATAGACCTGATGCCGACCATATTGGATTTAGCCGGAATTGAGTCACCGCAGGATATAGAAGGCGTCTCATTCGCCGGCAAACTTGGTGGGGATGCAACAGTCCAACCCCGACCGATTTTTGCCTCCACCGCGCGGGGAGAAAACTACCAAAAAACCGTGGTCTTTACGCCCCAGAAATTGACCTATAACGATAATATGCCCGAGCTTTTTAACCTGGCTGCCGATCCCCGGGAGATGAACAATGAATACACAACCAATCCCATTGCCTTTGGCTACATGCGGGGAATTCTGCATGAATGGTGGCTGGGGATATTCTCCAGTGGCATAAAGGTGAACAAGAGCCAGTTGAGTCTGCCCGAGCGTGATATAGAAATTTTGAAGGGTTTGGGATACATGCAGAAATAGGATTTCTTGTTATAGCCATAAATTGAAGACTTTCAGAGGATCACTTTGAGGAAAGAGGGCGCCATGCTTAAAGAGTTTCGCGAGTTTGCCATGAAGGGCAATGTAGTGGATATGGCGGTGGGTATCATCATCGGCGCGGCGTTTGGCACCATCGTCAGCTCACTGGTCAAGGATGTGCTGATGCCGCCACTGGGATTCGTGATCGGCAATGTGGATTTTTCTAATCTCTATCTCAAACTTGGCGAGAGCGGCGGCGAAGGAGCAGTGGTCGTACGCTATGGCATGTTCATAAATTCTATAATCGGCTTTATCATCATTTCTTTCGCGCTATTCATCATAATCAAAGCCGTGAACAAGTTGCGTGCCAAGAAGGAAGAGGCGCCGGTCACCACCAAGGACTGCCCGCACTGCTTCACCAAGATACCAGTGCAGGCAACCCGCTGCCCCAATTGCACTTCGCAGCTGGGATAGATTCAACGCTAAATATTAGCAAAGACTGCGATAGGAGTGTCGCAGCTTCATTCCATACCTAAAATGTAGCCTCGCTGCCCGCGGCGGGGCTTTATTTGTTTATTACTCCTGATACCAGGCGTATTTCAGGTTTGCGGTCTGTAACAATACATATGCGATGTGAGGTTGTCCTGCATTATCCAAGGCTATAGATGTTGCGGCTGTATCCGAATCCAACGCTGTGATCACCCATGATTGCCCATCAAAAAAAGCGCATTTAAGCCCATTGTTGTTATATGAAATGTAAGGGTGATCAAAAGCATCCACAGCAATGGAACTAAATTCGCCCTTGGAATCAATTTGGGTCTTCAACCAGGAACTCCCATCCCAAGCAATGTACTCAAGCCCGTTATTATCAGAGCTGATGTGCGGGTGCCCGCTGGAATCAAGTGCAAGCGAGCAGAATCCCCCACATGATGAAATTGTGGTTTGTTGCCAGACCGAGCCTAAACAATGAGCATAAACCAAAGCATGTGTATTGGAATCAGCATATATCAGATGCTTGTTGTTTTGTTGGTCTATAGCGAGCGAAGTGTTATTTAATGCATTAGAATCGGAGATTGTTGAAATTGACCAATTAACTCCATCAAAGTCTGCAATTTTAACTGCAGTAGGATTAGTGCATGCATACGAAATATGCGGATGATTCTGTGCATCCAGTGCCAGGCACGGTGTATGACCAACACCGAATGCATCCGGATCCAGTTGTGTTGTATTCCATACACCGCCATTATTATTCAGATAATTGAGACCGTGCTCGGTAATGAAGTGTGTGAATGTCCAGTAGTAAGCAAAATGCAGAATATTCTGGGAATCATCTTTAAGTGTTGGTCCTGAAACTTGAGTATACATTCCCTGCCAGGCATCATTACCCGCCATCTGCTCAAATGACCAATTACTCCCGTCGTAGTGGGCAAGATAAATAAATGGTCCAAAATATGGGGGGTACTTGCTGTAGGCGATATGTGCATTATCTGCGTTGTCTACGCACAAACTTACCGGTGATTGCGCGATATCACCTGTATCCACCACCATATAGTGCCAATTAGTCGTATCATCGGGGGTTGTTGGTGTGTGGCTGGTTTCGCAACTAAGAAGCAAGAATAAAGCCAGAATTGAAAAGCCAATCCGAAGTAATTTTTTCATCTCGACCTTCCTTTTAAATTTGTTCGCCTTTATATTATACCAAGAATCAACTGTTTATTTGAAATTGTATAAACTGACACGGTTATATATGGTGCCGAAAGGGTCTGAAGGCCCTTCCCTATCTATGGTTAACGTCAAGCCTCAACTGTGTCCGATTTGACCAAACCCAGGATTTCATCAGCCAATGTTGTAGC
>Ga0315280_10002515_pt1 | contig 29656 bp, 26 predicted proteins | sample YL17G06_40_MG_FD_203697 | JGI IMG/M metagenome (GOLD analysis project Ga0315280, IMG submission 203697) | Sediment microbial communities from Yellowstone Lake, YNP, Wyoming, USA - YL17G06_40 | ecosystem: Environmental > Aquatic > Freshwater > Lake > Sediment | place: USA: Wyoming | collected... | reverse complement strand
CGGGTTTGACATCAATCATCACCGGTTTGGGGGCTTTTCCTCTGATGACCAGCAGATCATAGCCGGCGGACTTAAAAGCGTTGGCCCAGGTCCCACCTGAGTTTGAGCTCCCAATCAAACCTGTGAGGGGAGATTTAAAAACCATGTGGCCCCGGCAGGCTGTAGGAGCATTTGTTCCCAGAAGTGGCGATGCGCCGATGACCAGAACATTGTCCTCTCCGAGAGGATCACAAGATGGGTCAACGGCATCATAAAAAATCCTAGTCGCTAATCCCCTCCCCCCGAGATAGAGCTCGGCCATCTCCGGCTCCAGGGGCATTGCTTCAATACTCCCCTGAGAAAGGTTGACCTCCAGAATCCTGCCGTGGTATCCGAAAAATTTTGAAGAATCCATCTCGCCTTCAAGAAAGCATAGGATACCAAAGGCAAGTGTTTAAGGCAAGGAAAGACAGATATTGGGATGCTTACCAGATATTAATCTATTTTATCTTTTATCTCTTCGGCCAATCGCGAAACTGTTTTTTGATTTTCGAAGTTATAGACTTTAGCCTGCGCAGGAGCCACTAATTTAAAAATATCTTCTAGCACATTCTTCCTCACAACGAGAAGGAAAGTCAGGTAGGGCTTTATAATGACTTGTTTTAAAGCCGGCCAAAGACCCCGGCCTTCAAGCTCCAGAGGCCCGATTTCATCCACAACTAAAAGTCCAGCCTCCTGACTGCTTAGAATTATACTTTGCGCTTTGTCCAGAGCATCGGGGATAAAAAAATGGGAACCTATCCTCTGCCAATTCTTTTGACCTTTTTTGCGGATAAAAGGAACCGAGCGATCCTTTGCGAGGTCAAGCAAATCGTAGCCCACAATCTCATTATCTCTCATCACAGACTTACTCAAAAAGCCCTTGACCTGGACTTTTTGCTCTCTCAGTTCTCGGACAAGTCTTTCAACGAAAGAAGTTTTCCCGGAATGGATTGCGCCGGTCAAAATAAAAATCATTTTTGCTATCGCGAGGCCGGACGGAGACGCGCCGTGACAGGTCCCATCTATCAGCGGACGACGATCTGAGACTCGCTGGTCTGAAATGAAACAGCCTTCCCGGTAGGAGAATTGGCTGTGACATCGGAGATAGAAATCGTCACTTCTCCTTCGGCTACGGCCTCAAAAACAAGCACCGCCACACTCCCTGCTCCCTTGACTCCCCGGCTCGGTTCGGGGCTTGAAAATCCGATCGTACAGGAGCCTCCGCTGTTATCGATATTTTTAAAAAAGGGAACTTTCTCTCCCAACTGTCTGACAACCCCTCCTTCCAAAGCATCTTTCATCCTCATCACTTTGGCATCAAAGCTCAAGTTTAGAGTCATAGTGCTGATTTCTTGCTCGGAATTCATGTTCACACTGATCCTGAATTCCCTGTTCTTGGGCACTTCAAAATTGGCCGGGTCCAGAAAAATCTCGTTCGCCGCTGCCTCTTCTTCCGTTGCTTCTGGCGGCTGCTCCTCTGTGACTTCAGGCATAACCTCTTCTTCTCCTGGGAATCCCCTGCCGATTCTGCCCGCAGATGTAATTCCTTCGACATCCACCCAGAGGGGTTTCAGATCTTCTTCACTCAAAGGGATACCCCGGATGATATACGGAGTGATGGTCAGTATGACATCCGTCTGTTCAACGGTCTTTTCAGAGTTTGAAAAAAGACTTCCCAGGAGCGGGATATTTTTAAGGCCCGCTATACCCTTCAAGGACTTCCTCTCTTCTTCCCTGAGCAGGCCAGCCATCAGATTGGTCTCTCCATCTTTGAGGCGAATGATATTTTTCACCTCTCTCGTGTTGATGATAGGGATGTCGGCAATACCCTTCCCGCCGAGCGAAGTTATTTTCACTTCCAACTCCAGAGTAATTTCTTTCTCAAAATGAATCTTGGGTTTTATCTTGACATCAAGACCAACATCCTGCTGGGTGTACGACATAATTGGCTGCTGGCTGACTCCTCCTGCGGCAATCGGAGTGAACGTGGTTTGGGGAATCGGGACTTTTTGTCCAACGAGGTACTTGATTTCTTCATCACTCACTCCCCGAAGCCGGGGCTGAGCAATGACTTTGGTATCCGAATCCGATTCTAAAAAGTTGACGAGAGCTGTGGGAAGACTAATAAAAAAATTGCCAGTTTTAGTAAAATCAACATCCTTGAGATTATCCCATCCTGCCGTGCTTGTGATATCAGTACTGAATTTTAAGCCAACCGCCTGCTGACTGAAATCAACTCCCAGTTCTTTGAGTCTGGTTCTGGAAACTTCCAGGATTTCTAAGTCAATCAGCACTTCGCCCTTAGCCTTATCCCAGATCTTAAGGAGTTTTTCCGCCATGGCCACCACTTCGGGCGTATCGCGGATGGTGACAGAGTTTAAATTCTTATCCACGATGATATTCGGCGTTTTGAATTGAGTGCGGAGCATCATGGCCAGGGGATTCTGGATTTCCTGGACATTAATGTTGGAAAGGTAGAAAACCTTGATCGTATTGGCTTCATACTGAAGCCTTTTCATGGGTTGGTCAGGAACAACGATGAGAGTTTTATCGTCAATAATCCTGTAGAAATTTCTGCTAGACATACAGACAAAATTGACGGCCTCCTTAAAAGTCCTGTCCGCGAGGTCAATCGTCAGCGGGACATCCTTGAATTGCTCATCGAAAATAATATTCACCCCCGCATGTTTTCCTAAAGCCTGAAATATGGAGCGGAGCGAAGCCTCAGCAAACTTAAGCTTGACCTTCCCTTCGCTGACTTTGAGCTTTATCGGAAACTCATAAGACTCTTTCTTCGTCTCTTCCTTCTCTTTGGCTTCTTGGCCCAGATTCTTCATCTCCTCCCTAATGGACATATTCATTGGGTCATAAGAAAGAGCTTTATTGTATTCCGCCTGTGCTTCTTCCTTCTTGCCTTGATTGGCCAATCGTCTAGCTTCTTGAAGGTGAAACAGAGTGGCTGAAGTCTTCACCCGGGCCAGCGCGAGACGGTAGATCGACTCATTCGGGCTCTCGAGTTGGGCCTGTTCATAATACTTGATGGCCTTATCCCAATTCTTGTTGATCTCTGCCTCATTGCCAAGTTTATAGGTTTGGCTAAAAGTCACACATCCCCAGAATGCGAAAGTGATGATTATCAAAAATGCAGTTTTTCTCATGCTCATTCTCCTTCTAAGGAAAACTTCGACCTTTTGGAGTCTGGGCCGACAATCTCTATTTCACTGGGAGTGATCTTCCCCACCTTGATTTCTTCGCGGATCATCTCTCCCTCCTCCACAGCCAAAGTTTCCCCTTCGAGAATAATCAAAGCCACAATTTTTTGAGAGGAAAGGATGTAGCCGATATACCTCAGGCTGAGTGATATCTGGGGAGCTTGTTCCTTGGTGGGACTTGGCTCAGCTCCTCCTTGATTTTCCTTAATTTTACCTCCGGCAGCAGGCACTTCTTTCTCCTGGAAGGTCTGGAGCGAAAAAATTTGGGGCGAAAAAATATTTCTTCTCGAGGAGCCCAAATCTCCTCTCTTCAAAAGAAGCAAGTCTTTGCGGATGAAGTTTTTATCTTCTGAGATTTTCGGTGAAGGCTCTTGGGATTTCTCTGTTGGTCCTAAAAACAGACTCATTCCCAAAATGATCGAAAGGGCCAATAAGATCTTAGCTTTCATAGTAACCCGTTAGAATCATATTCAATTCCAGAGAATTGCCGGAGTCAGAAGTTTTTACAAAATCAATTTTTTCCAGAAACAAAAATCTTGGAAATCTTTCGACCGTATCCAGAAATCTTTTGAGGGAAAAATAGGAACAAGCGAGGCTAAAACGGACACTGACCTTTTTGACCGCTTCTCCCTTGACCTCACCATACTCGTATTTAAACTGGGAAACATGGACGCCGGCTTCATCGAAAATTTGCTGAAGGTCGAGCCGAAGCTGATTGACCACATCCGTGTCCCTGTAAAAATATGTCTTTTTCAACTCCTCCAAGTCCCCGCGAGCCCCTTCCCATTTTGTCCACTCCTTTTTCCTCTCAGTCCTTGTCTGATCTAATTTCTGATAACTCTTTTGCTTGACTCCCAGAGCATTGAGAGAGCTGAAATAGCTTCTTTTCTCCCCCAAAGAAATGAACACGAGGAAGAGGAGGGAAATTCCCAGCAATAGAGTCAGAAGCTCTAATCTTCTTCTCTCTCTGCCAGGCAACAGATTAAACAGTTCTCTCATATTTCAAATAAATTTCGGAAACAAGCTGACCTCTTTCGTCGCGGGCTTCGCTCATGACCTTGATCTGATGAAAGTTTAAGTCCTTTAAATTATTGATGAGCTGAACCAGCTCCTGAATATTCGGAGAAGCAACCCGGAACGTCAATTCAACTTTTGTATCCTCTCCAATCTTGGGGGAGAGGGAGAGAATATAGCTGGAGTCAGGAAGCGCATTCTCTAACTGGGAGAGCAGCTCCACCCATGAAAAACTTTTCTTCAAAATGATCGTGTTTACGAGGTCGACAGTCTTCTTAAGTTTCTTCGAAGAGAGGTCGTTCTCTGTCTCATATTTCCGTTCCTCGTGCTGGGCGGCAGTCGTCAGCCTGTCCAGATCTGCCAAAGAGCTCCTGACACTTTTGGCTTTCACCTGGTAGCTCATAAAGAGAATCCCTGAAAAGGAGGAGATGACAAGAAGAGCAACCAGGAGGATGCTTTGGAGCAGATAAAAAAACCTCCTGTTCCGGACTGGATTCGTGGCTAAATTCAAATTCAACCGTTTTGATTTTTTCATAGAACTTGACCAAATAAAGGAGCGAGCAACTCTTTTTCTCTAGAGCGGAGTTCCGGAGCTAGGGAGGGCTCGATGCGATTCAGAGCAAGAGAGATTTTACTTTCCAATTCTGACAAGAGGTCTCCTTCCATTTCTATTAATCCCAAACGGATCCAGATGGACGAGACTTTTTTCTTGTCCCTGTCTTCGATAAAATTAACTGTATTTTCAATCTCCTTGATAATCTCCCCTGTTTTTTGATCCACTAAGGCGCGCGGACGGCTGTCCAGGAGAAAAGGCTTCAGCCGGTAGAGCGCCATCTCGGAATTGATGATGACCATAAGACTGATGGAATCTTCTTCGACGTTGGCCATGAGGACTTCGTTCTCTTTATCTCTGTCCAACAAATTAAACAGGCTAAAGGCGGGAACGGTGAGGACTTTTACCTTCAGCCTCATTCGGGAAAAGAAATTCTCGTACTCTCGGATGACCGGATCTCTGACCAGCGAAACAAGAATTTTATTCCCGTTCTCGGATGGGAGGACATCGAAGGAAAAGCGCGTATCGTCTGTCAGAGAAGGAAACTGCTTTTGAACACGCCAGCGAATGATCTGCTCCTGATCGCGCTGCGAAGTTGGCAGAACATCAAAAGAAAAAAGAAAAGCCTTGAGACAGAGTTCTGGAATTAGGCAGGTAATAGGGCCCTCCGAGATATGAAGCTTTCCCAGTCCTTCCTTGAGCTTTTCTTCCAAATAAGGATCATCCTGAATATTCTTTTTATCGAAAGAGGGCTGAATGACTCCGCTCGGCAGGGGAAGAATAAAAGAGTGTTTGAGTTTTTTCTCTTTCTCTGAAAAATGAATTCCACTCAGATAACGGGATGCAACCTGGAAAACGACCTGAGGACGAGGGATTTCGGTAAAATAATTTTTAATATTTTCTAGAAAATAGGTCATTCTTTCATTCAACAAAAGTCACTTTGTTCAATTCTCTCAGGCTGGTAATCCCTTTCAGGACTTTTTCCATCCCCACTCCTCTTAAAAAGATCATTCCTTCGCTCTTGGCTCTTTTCTTGATCTCGGAAAGGAGTTTCCTGCCGAGAATCATCTCCCGAATGGTGTCTGAAAGCTCGAGCAATTCCGCAATAGCGGTCCTCCCCTGGTACCCCGTGAAGTTGCACTCGGGACAACCTTTTGCCTCATAGAAGATTTGGTCCCGAAACCCATCAGGATTGATCCCAGATTCAAGGAGCTGTTTATCCCCCAATTTGTGAGGAGTCCGGCAGCGGCGACAGAGGACTCTCACCAGCCGCTGAGCCAGTGTACAATTGAGAGCGGAAACAAAGCTGTAGGGATCGACCTGCATGTGGAGAAATCGGCCGATCACATCAAAGACATTGTTGGCATGAACGGTCGTGAAGACCAGGTGGCCCGTTAAAGCTGACTGGATAGCAATTTGAGCCGTCTCAGGGTCTCTGATTTCGCCCACCATGATTTTATCCGGATCATGCCTTAAAATGGACCTCAAGCCGCGGGCAAAAGTCAGCCCTTTTTTCTCATTGACAGGGATCTGGGTGATGCTTTCGATCTGATATTCGACAGGGTCTTCGATGGTGATGATTTTATCTTCCGGAGATTTGATTTCTGTCAGAGCCGCATAGAGGGTGGTCGTCTTTCCGCTTCCCGTAGGGCCAGTCACCAGCACCATCCCATAAGGTTGAGTGATGTACCTGCGGAATTTTTGGAGCACCTCATCTGAAAACCCGAGCAAATCCAGCTTCAACTCAGAGATGGCTTGAGTAATCATCTCTTTATCCAGAATCCGGATGACCGCATCCTCCCCGTAGATGCTGGGCATAATGGAAACACGGAAATCAATCGTCTTGTCCTTGATTCTCAGACGGAACCTTCCATCCTGAGGGACCCTGCGTTCGGCGATGTCCAGGTCAGACATGACTTTGACGCGGGAGATGATGGGAGCCTGGAATTTCTTGTCAATCGGCTCCATGGCCTCGCTGAGAACTCCATCAATCCGGAATTTGATGATTGTTTTTTCCTCTTTGGATTCGATGTGGACATCGCTCGCCCTTTTCTGGACAGCGGTGAAGATGATGGTGTTGACCAGTTTGATAATCGATCCATCCTGGTCAGCAAGCTTTTCAATCGAAATGACTTCTTCTTCCTCTCCGCCATCCTTCTCCACGACCTGCATGATGAATCCTTCCGTTGCATCCCTGAGGACTTGAAGGGCGGCTTCGCTCTTCCGCAAAGCCTCCTGAATGGAGCGCTTGGAGGCCGCATAGGCCTGCACTTTTTTGCCCAAAAAGGATTCGATGGCATCGATGGTGGAAAGGTCCGATGGATCGGCGATGGCAATTTTCACCAGCCCCCCCTCCTCCTCAAGAGGGACAAAATTCAAGCGGTAAAGGAAATCCACAGGAAAGGATTGAATAAAATCCCGGTTGATCGAATAGGTCGAAAGGTCAAGAAAAGGAATGTGATAGCGCTCAGCTAATTTCTGAGTCTCTTTCTCTTCCGAGAGAGTTGTTTTCTTTGAATCCTCTTTATCTGTTTTGTTCACTATTGTATCACTCTTATGATATTGAAAATTGGCAAATAGACGGAAAGAAGCATAGCGGCAGCAATCAACCCCATAAAAATGATAATCACGGGTTCAATCAGAGAGACAAAGGTATCGATTCTACCCCGGACTCGCCCGTCATAGAAGTCGGCGACATCGGCCAACATCCCTTCCAGGTTGGCGGAAGTCTCACCAATGCGGATCATATCTAAGGATAAGGGAGGGAAAAATCCCGTTTTGGCTAATGATTCCGACAGGCTTTCTCCGTTTTTAATATGATCCGGCAAATCCTTCATTCTCTGGACAAGATATCTATTAGGAACAGCATACCGGGCAACGCCTATGCCCGAAAGGAGAGAAATCCCTGCCTCAAGAAGAAGGCCAAGAGTCCGGCAAAAGAGAGAAATCTCTGACTCTCGCCAGATCGCCCGGCCATAGGGTATTTGGAGCTTGGCTCTATCCAAAAGGATGGCTGTTTTCTCCTTCTTTTTCATCTGAAAATAGACTATCACGAGCAAAAAGAAGAAAATGAGCAAAAAAGGAAGGTTTTTTCTCACAGCCAAAGAAAACGCTATTAACGCTTGGGTAATCCCCGGAAGCTGGGCTTGAAAGTCCGCGTAAAAAGCTGAAAAACGGGGGAGAATAAAATTGATGAGGATGGTGATGAGGATAAAAGAGAAAATAATAAGAAGGGTGGGATAAATCAACGCCGACCGGATTCTCGACTTGGTCTGAGAAACGACTTTGGCATAATTAATGTACCGGCCGAGTGTCCCTGCTAAGTTCCCGCTTCTTTCGCCCGCCATGAGGGAAGCCGTATAAACCGTAGAGAACTCTTTCTCAAAGGGAATAAAGGCTTCTGAAAGAGACTTGCCACCCCGAATTTCAGCCTCAACTTTCATCAACAATTCCTTGAAAGCAAGGTTTTTGATGCGGCCTGCGATGGTTTCAATACTCTTCAGGATGGGATAGCCCGCTTTGACGAGCGCCATCAGCTCCTGGTTGAACATGATAAAGTCTTTATCTTTGATCTTTTTCTCAAAGGGTAGAAAATGGATATTGAACTTTTTCCAATCTCTTTTGATCGACAGAATGCACAATCCCTCTTCCTCAAAATATTTCCGGCACTCTTCAACCGAAGGCGCAAAGAGTGTTTGAGAAAAGGTTCGTCCCTCTTCGGTGGCTAATCGGCAAAGAAAGTACGGCATTTTAGATTTATATTAGGTTATCCATTATTTTTTGTCAAACTTAGAGGAGAAAAATTGACAGGAAGCATATACAATTCCGTGATAAAGGGGTTTTGAAAAGGGCTTGGCTCCCCGCTCCGATCGTCGGCCTGAGAAACCCATCTTCCTCGGCTCCTCCGGCCCAAGGCTCCAGGCAAATCCATCTTATTTTGGGGACAAAAAATCAATTTGTTCCCAAAATCACTTGCGGTAACCCATCCTTGGAGCCTTGGCCCCGAAGGAGGCCTGCGGCTACCCTCGTCAGACGGGCTCTCAGGCTGATCTCCGCAATGGTCGCTGCAGCCCTTTTCAAAGCCCCTATTCAATCGTGATAGAAAAAGATACTAATATTGGCCTTCCTTGAGGATGCATCTTTATTTATGTGATATGAAGCAACAATCGAACGAGGGTGGCACGGCGGAGGAGCTCCCCACCCGCCTGGAGCCTCACGGCGCTTGAATCATTTCCTTTGCAGTATCTAACGGGAGCGGAGGTGAGGACGGATGGGGAGGAGCCGTGACAGGACCCTATCCCTTATCAACGGCATCACATAAATCATAAATGGAGATGTTTACCTTTCTAGAGTTGACAAAGACTTAAGAAAGAATTATTTTTAATAAGTGAAAACTAGAATTCTAGGGTGCATGATTTTTCTTCTTTTTCTTGTTTTAGTTTCTTTTCCGAGTTCCCCTAAAAGCAGCTTTGCGAAAGGGGGCATCTTTGTCTCCAGCCTGAGCCCTTCTCCACAAGAATCTCCAGTCAAAAACCCCAAAGGCGACTACATGAGCAAATTTTTATCCATGAATACAAACCCGCTGGGATTGAAAGAAGACATTTTTTTAAAAAAAATTCTCAAACAGCCTCGAATAAAATGGGCGATCAGGGCCAGTGCCCGGCATATTTTGGATTGAGAAAAATATATTTTTTGGCAGAATGATTCAATTTTTTGGATTGTGTGAACTTTTGAATTAACGCTCATGAACAAAAAAATTTACTTGGCTTTTATTCTAATTTTAATCCTGCTCGTGCTCGGCGTCATCGACGTTTATAAAAAAATCACCTGGAAGGAACCCACGGACGGTGTTTTTTGGGGGGGAAAGCCAACAGGTCTTGTGGCTCTGAAAGTCGAAGTCAATAGCCCTGCCTATCTAGCCGGCATCAAAAAAGGAGATGTCCTCTACTCGATCAACAACAACCTCACCAAGAACACGATCGATATCAAGAAGACCCTCTGGGCCGCATGGAGCACGAATCAAAAAGTGATCTATGAAATCAACCGCCAGGGAGAACTGATTCACCCCCCCTTTTATCTGACCCAAAAGGGCGCAGACCTCATCTATTTTTACTTAGCCTTGATTGGCTTCACGACACTCGTTATCGGGCTCATTGTTTTTTTCAATTCAAAAAAACAACTGACCATGCCCTACCTGTATTTCTATCTGCTTTCTCTGGCCTTTTATATGTTCTACACCTTCTCGTCCACAGGCAGGCTTGATTTTTTGGACAGCGTTTTTTACTGGCTGGATAAGGCTGCTTTTCTCTTGTTTCCTCCTCTTCTGCTTCATTTCTTTGTCATTTTCCCCCAAAGAAAAAAATTCCTCAAAAACAAACCTTCTTCCGTCTTGTTTTTGTATCTGCCGGGAAGCGTCCTTTTTTTAATAAAAGTTTTTTTGCACCTTTCTCTTTTCAGGAATTTTGATGAGACGTTGACCCTTCGTCTCTACGGCACGCTGGAAAAACTGGACCTCCTTCATTTTGCCGTCTTCACCCTCGCCACCCTTGGCACTATTGTCCACAGCTCGTTCAAAGCTCCGAGCCTGATCATCCAAAAGCAACTCAAATGGATTATCTATGGCCTTGGCTTTGGAGTTGTCCCTTTTACAGCTTTCTATATTCTGCCCTTCCTCTTTGGCAAAGCTCCTTCCACAGTGGCTGAACTCACTGTCCTCCTGCAAGCTCTCATTCCCCTGACTTTTGCCTACTCCATCTCCAGGTACAAACTCATGGACTTTGAGGTGCTCCTCAAAAAAGCAGCCACCCTCATTTTCTCCTATTTTGTCATCGCCAGTGTCTATTTTATCGTGAGTTCCCAAACGAAAATTTTTTCTGAATACAGGCTTAATGCCCTTATCCTGGGAATTCTGGCCATCATCCTCGGCGCCACTCTTTTCACTCCTCTCAAAAAACTCTTTCAATCCCTCCTCGACAGGGTGATTTATAAAAGAAGTTATCGATACCGCAAAACGCTTCTCATCATTAGCAAAGAACTCAGTCGCGAGAGAAACCTGGCAAAACTGGCTCAATCCCTCTTGGAGCTTATCGCCAATGCGCTCTCTCTCCAGTCAATCGCTCTCCTCCTTCCTGGGAACGAAGAGAGCCGCACCTTTCGAGTTCTGAGGTCGGAAGGTGAATGGCCTGCCCCACTCCAGGAAATTACTTTTGATTCTCAACTCTATCTTGCTTTAAAGGAAAAAGACTATCTTTCTTCATATTCTCTCTCCGAAAAAAAAGACCTCCAGAAAAAGTTCGAAGAGTTCAGTGTGTTTGGTTTCTGTCACTTTCTACCGCTTAAAGTCGAGGGGAAGATCATCGGTTGCTTAGGGATGGGGAAAAAAAGAGACTATACCTTCTTGAGCAGCGATGACTGGGAGCTTTTGACCACCATCTCCTCACCTGTGGCCCTGGCTTTGGAAAATGCCTATCTCTACGACCAGGCCAGCATCCGTGCGCTCGAGCTCGAAAGGCTCAAGGACTACAGTGAAAACATCATCGAAAGCCTGACTGTGGGCGTCGCTGTCCTTGATCAGGGAGGCCACATCATCGGATGGAATCGCGTTTTAGAGGAGACTTTTTCCAAGAGCAAGAATGATGTCCTGCAAAAAAGTCTTATGGACGTGCTAGGGCCTAAAAATTTCTCGGCGCTCTTTCCTCCCGATACCCAGCAGGATTTCCGCCTCTTAAGCGAAATCACGCTGGAGACGCCCTCAGCCGAAAAGAAAATCTTCGATATCGCCAAAACGCCGCTCTTGGATAACCAGCTGAATCCCTATGGCACAATCATCGTCTTTGAGGACATCACCGAAAAAATCCACCTCCAGCAGCAGCTCCTGACTTCAGAGAAATTGGCTTCGATTGGCCTCCTTTCCGCGGGCGTAGCCCATGAAATCAACACCCCGCTGACGGGGATCTCCAGCTACGTGCAGATGCTGCAGAAAAGGCTCACCGATTCTCATTACACCCAGATTCTGGAAAAAATAGAAGTCCAGACTGAAAGGGTTGCCAGGATCATCAAGAGCTTGCTCAATTTCTCTCGAAACCCATCAGAATCTTCCTTCCATCGAGTAAACTTAAAAGAAAACCTCCATGAAATCCTGTCTCTGATGGATTACCAATTAAAGACCATGAACATCAAGCTCGAGCTGAACCTTTCTCCTCTCAAGCCCATTTGGGCCCAAGGAGAAAGGCTCCAGCAGGTTTTTATCAACATTATCCTCAACGCCCTGGATGCCATGCCGCACGGAGGGACACTTAAAATTGACCTCTCTCAGATTGACAACGAAGCCGTTGTGAAAATTGCCGACACGGGCACGGGAATCAAAAGCCAGCACTTGTCTCATATTTTTGATCCCTTCTTCACTACCAAGGGCTTGGGAAAGGGAACTGGACTGGGATTATCCATCAGTTATGCTATAATAAACGAACATGAAGGCCACATCACTGTGGACAGCGAAGTGGACAAAGGCTCTTGTTTTTCCATCTATATTCCTCTGGACTTGGATAAAAGGAAATTGAACAAGTCCACCGTCTCGTAAAACTAAAAAATGGCAACACCAGGAATGATTCACATCATCGATGACGAGCCTATCATCCATGAAGTCCTGGGTCAGCTCCTGACTTCTGAAGGGTATGAAGTGGTGCTGTCTTCCAGTGGAGAAGAAGCCCTGGAAAAACACCACTCCCAGACTTTTGACCTGACCCTGCTGGATTTGCTCATGCCCGGCATGGACGGCATCGAGGTGCTCAAAAAAATAAAAAGGATAGATCCTCTTGCCGTCATCATCATCATCACCGCCTATGCATCCGTAGAGTCAGCGATTGCCGCGATGAAGATCGGAGCCTTTGATTACATCCAAAAACCGTTCAAGAATGACGAGCTCCTGATCATTATCCAAAGAGCTCTCGAACACAAAAGGCTTCAAGAAGAAAACCTCCGCTTGAAAGATGAGCTCAAGAGAAAATTCAGCTTTGAAAACATTATCGGAAAAAGCAAAATCATGCAGAATGTCTTTGAATGCATCCAGGCGGCTGCCCCCAGTCGAAGCACCATGTTGATCCAGGGCGAAAGTGGGACAGGGAAAGAATTGGTGGCGCGCGCGATTCACCAAAACAGCGACCGGGCCTCCTTTCCTTTTGTCATCGTGAACAGCGGCTCTCTCCCTCCTGATCTTCTGGAGAGCCATCTGTTCGGCCATGTCAAGGGAGCTTTCACAGGTGCCGTCAGCCAGAAGAGAGGGTTGTTTGAAGCGGCGAACAAAGGAACTATTTTCTTCGATGAAATTTCTACTTTGAACCTGGAAACTCAAGCCAAGCTTTTAAGAGTCATGCAGGGTCGGGAATTCATGCGGCTCGGGGGAACGACGACCATTAAAGTGGATGTAAGAATCATTGCCGCCACCAACACAGATCTCGAGGAGCTCATCCGGCAGAAAGCATTTCGCAAAGACCTTTTCTACAGGTTCAATGTCATCAAAATCGACCTCCCACCTCTCAGGGAACGGAAAGAGGATATTCCCTTTTTGGTCAAACATTTTATCGATATCTATAGCAAAGAAAACAACAAAGAAATCGAAGGGGTCACGGATGATGTGATGGAAATTATGGAGAGCTATGACTGGCCGGGAAATGTCCGCGAATTGGAGAATCTCATCGAGAGAGCTATTGTCCTCTCCAAATCTAAACTCATCACCCGAAATAACCTTCCGCCTTTCCTCTTAAGTTCCGAGAAAGAGGCCGAAAAAGCTTTTGCTCTTTCTAATGACGAATTGAGGCTCAAGGAGCAGATTCAAGAGTTCCAGAAGAATGCCATAATCGCCTCTTTGAAGAAAACCAAGGGTGTTCAAAAAAAAGCAGCCAAAATTTTAGGCGTCAAACCCACCACTTTGAATGAAATGATCAAAAGGCTGAGAATCGATATCGATTCCCTCTTGTAAAGAAAAAGGGGACGGTTCTATTTTTCTTAATAAAATTTTCCCGGCACAGCTCGATCGGGATTGACTGTGACTTTCCCGGGCTTCTCTTTCAGTCTGAAACTGAAGACCCGATGATTTCCTTCAACAACGACTTTTTCTCTCACGGTTTTCCCATTTTCTTTCCATTCAATCCAGAGAGGGAACATAAAGACTTCCTGAGGCTGATTGATGACGACTTTCAGCAGATACCCCTCGGCCACCGGCTCGACAGAGTGCGAAACTTTGACATCGGGGAGAGAGTGGGAGCCAAACCAGGCTTTAAAAAAAGCCTCTAAGTCTTTTCCCGAAATCTTTTCCATCGCTTTCATAAAATCGCGGGTGCGGGCGCTGCCATATTTATGAGCTGCAAAGAAGTCTTTCAACCCGTTAAAAAAAGCATCTTCACCGAGAAGGTCGAGAAGCATGTTCAAGACCAAGCTTGTTTTTCCGTAGACGATGGCTTGGTAGGCATCAAAATCGAGAGTACAGAGACGAGAGCCCAGAAGGATGGGCCCCCATTTAGCTTTTCTCTCTGTCCATTGAGAGAATTTTTTGAAAATACTTGAGAGAATCCCATCCCCATACTTCTTCCGCAAATAGAGGACGGAGGAAAATTCAGCTAACCCTTCGCTCAGCCACTGGTCATGATAAGTCCCCCAAGTGACTCCCTGTCCCCACCACTGATGGGAAATCTCATGGGCCAAGAAATACTCTCTCCATCGGGAAAGGTCTACGGGGCTGTCAACGTTGACATAAATCACGCGGTCCCCGCGCCGCGGAAGTTCATTCAGAACGATAAAAGACGCAGGGCTGTGACCGCCGCTTGAAGGCCAAACTCTCTGGACGATCCCCAGTTTTTCAAAGGGAAAGGGGCCAAACCGGCTCTCATAAAATCGGATGATCTCCCCTGTTTCCTCAAGGTGTGCTTTTCGCTGGCCCCAAACATCGGGAGTAATAAAAAATTGAAGAGCAATGGGACTCGGGCTTTCTTGCTCCTTACTGAATTTGCCTACGATAAAAGAAATGTACTTAATAGGATTTTTTGTTTCAAAGGTGTAAAACGAATTCCCCACTTTCTCAAGGTCCTCCACTCGTTCCATGTCGCTCAGTTTCCCCGACTCTATTAACTCCCCGTTTGAAACACACTTGTAATCCGGAGGAATGATGATCCTGACCCGAGCCTGAAAATAATTCTCATCCGGAGGAGATGGATACCAATAGGCCGACTGGCTGAAAAGATAGGTTTCATACCGGGGAGCAATGAGGACAATAGTGTCACTGATCTGCGGAGCCGGGAGGACATCGACAGTTTGGACGGGGGGTTCCAGTTCCCCGCGATAAAAGACTTCGATCGAAGCGGTTTTCCCTCGGTGAGGAGGAGTGATAAAATAGATATAAAGTATTTTTCGGAGCTTGTCCTGGGTGTAGAAGAGTCGTCGCCCTTCTTCATCAACAATGCGAAGGATGTCCAATTCGGGGTTCATCTTGAATTTCACTCCATCCAAGTATTCCACTTGAGAGACAATATCCACTTTCGCTTTGACCGAAAGATAGCATTGGCGGGGATTAAAATCCAGATCAATGGTGTAGCTTCGAACATTAAATTTTTCCCCAAAAGAAACAAAAAGTCTTTTCTTTTGCTCTTCTTTGCGGGGCCTGTAAAGGTTGATGATTCGGTCTTTCGTGAAATCGTAAAGATTCACTTCTTCATCAGCAAAGGGAGAATAGATATAGGAGAGTTCCCCCGCTTTTTTCCCTTGAAAATCAAAAACGGCCTCATCCCCCTGGGGTAAGAAAGAAAGGAGTTCTCCGTTTAAGGAATTTTGAATCGTGAAGGAACGAGAATAATGTTTGAGAAACAGGGAATAAACTCTGTTTTTCACGGCCGGAGAAAGCGGAGAGACGTTTTTCTCTGATCCTCCTTTGATTTTGATATTATTCTCGAAAAAAATATTGGAGCAGCGGATGTAGGCATATTCCAAATTGTCCTCAAGAAACGGACTATTGTAAATCAGTTCCAGTTGATGTTGCTCGGTAGGATCAGAAGGAGAAAAGTGAAGATGCCCTTTGCCGATAATGAGGAGACCTGTCTGCAAATCGGGGATGTTATCGTAGAAACAAAGCGCATCTTTGAAGGAAAGCTTGATGTCTACATGTTCAATGTCGATGGATTCGACTCTTTCCACTCTTTCTCCCGGTATCTTGATTTTGTAGAGATTGCTGACAGTCCCTGTAATTCCTCTTTTCTTTATCTCCCAATGATTATCGACCTTGCCCAGCCACAATTGCCAAGTCTCAAAAAGAGCCGAATAGGAATTCTCAAAGAGGACTTGAAGAAAAGCACTCGCCTCGTTCTCTGTTTCATTCACTTTGTTGACTTGGAAGATGGACACGCGATCCATCTTCAGGGCATCAAAATAACTCGTTACAGCATCCTTCTCAAAATCTCTTATTTCCGGGGAGAAGGCGTTGAGATAAGAAGAGAAATCTTTCTGTTCGAGATCCTTTTGGATCTGAGAAAGGAGTTCTTCCACACCTTGAGCCGAGGCCGTGATCGGAGTGATAAGGAAAGAGGCAAGCAGAGGGATGCAAAAAAATTTCATCCAAATTATCGCTTTCACTTGATTCTATTATAACAAAAAAGACAAATAGTAAAAAAAGGATTTGAGGGGGCCGACCCAATATCAGAAACTGTCTGAACTCCCTTCATGAACGAACATTCTGCTTCTCTTTTAAGCAATTTTTGTGCCAATGGATAAAAGAAAAGCTAAAGGGGAAATATCTTGATGAAGGAAAGAGTATAGAAAAAAGTCTTAAAAAATAGTTGGCAACCTGTAAAAACTCTTTACAAACTACTTTTTGAGCTCCCTGCCTAAAATCTCCTCGACCTCATTGACTTTGCCCTTAAGCCTGCTTTTGGCTTTCGCTCGATCATCGATGGAAATCAGGGTAAGTACGCGGCTTGAATACTGCCTCATCTTGAAATGACATTCTTTGATCAACTCCATAATATCATCCCACTCCCCTTCAACTAGAGTTCCCATGGCGGTCAATTGATAGGGCAGGCCACTCACATCCACCATATCCACGATTTTAGCGACAAGCTCACCCAATTCTTCTCCTTTTCCTATAGGCACAATGCTGAATTCAACAATCATTTTGTGTCTTCCTTTTTGTATTTGTTTTCCTTCTTGATGTCCTCTTCCCAAGTCACAAAGCTGTGATAAAAAAGGTTATCCCCTTCATCGATTCCCCGTGTAATTTCTGTAATATGAGAAGAGGATGCCCCGAAAGCTTCGACCGCATACAAAACCGCTTTCTCCGGGTCGATGTTTCTTCCGCAGGTGTAGAAATCCAAAGCGCCGTAGCCTAATTCTGGCCAGGTATGAGTGGAGATGTGGGACTCGGAAATAACCACCACACCGCTCACGCCATGGGGAGGAAATCTGGCGAAAGAAATGGACCAAACCTGAGCTCCGGCGATCTCTGCTGCCTTGACTAAAATCTGCTGAACTTTTTCTATACTTCCGATCACTTTAGGGTTGCATCCTGAAGATTCTACTATGTAATGATGGCCGATCGGCTCATAAACTTTTTTGGGCATCTCTCCACTCCTTTCTTTGAGTCCTTTTTATCTAATTTTGATTATGGCACAATCTGCGGTTCTGTCAAGGATGAAAAACGTCTAGATAGCATCTTTTTTCCCGTGGTGATTATCAAGTTTGAAAGAATGGGTCCTGTCTAAGCGCATCCCCAGATGATCAATCCCGGAAAAAAGATGCTTCCCAATATCAATCTCGTCCGTCTGGTCTATCTGGTCTTTCTCGTCAAAATAAGGATTCTTTTAAAAAACTTTTAGATTTGATCTTAAGGCTGAAACTTTTTTCTTGCCGAGACAGACGTATTTTAAATAAGGACGCGGCGTTCCTCTTTAACGACGTTGAGGACGAGGTGGGTCACCGTCCGATCCACATAGCGTAAAGAAAGCAAATTTTTGATGAACTGGTTGAGGTCGTCGCGATCTTTAAAGTAGCCGATGATCAGCGAATCCCATTCCCCGGTGATATCATAGACCGCCACCACTCTCGAATCCTTGGAAATTTTCCCCTGGGTTTCCAGAAGTTTCCCTTGAGAGATACGCAAAGCAATAATAGCAATGAGATGGAAGCCAAAATATTCGGCGTTGATGACCGGGATATATCCTTTGATCGCACCCGCCTCTTCCAGCTGTTTCACTTTATGAATCACGGCCGTGGCCGAAGTTCTCACTTCCCGGGCGATCTCTCGAAAACTTTTGCGCGCATTCTGGTTCATAACTCTTATGATCTTTTTGTCTAATTCGTCGATCATGTCGCCTCCAAATAAATGTAATATATTTATTATTATTTAGTTTCAATTGTAACATTATATAATAAATTACTTGACAATCAAATATTTTTTTCATAATATTAAAAACTATAAAAATAAGGCGAAATTCAGATAAAGACCTCTGGTTGAATCCGGAAGATTCGAAAAGGAACGGTTTTATTAATAACTAGGAGGAAAAAAATGAGGAATTCCCTAAAAGATAATTTCAAAACCTTCGGCTTCAAAAATGAAAAAGAGGTCCTGGATGTTGTCCTGAATCCTTCTCAAAGAATTGAGTTCATTCGCATCGTGTTCCCTGATATCCTGGGAAGACCCATGGATTTTTCTTTTCCAGCGGACGAGCTCGAGAAAGCTTTCCGGGAAGGAAAAGGATTTGACGGATCTTCAGTGGCCGGGTTTGTCCGGATTGAAGAAAGCGATTTGGTGATCAAGCCCGATGCCACCACGTTTAGAGTATTTCCCTGGGAATACAAAGGTTTTTCGGAGGAAACTCGCTGGCGAGAAGGAATCATGTTCGGCGATATCCTGACCCCTGAAGGCAAACCCTATGAAGGAGACACCCGTGCAGTCCTGAAAAAAGTTCTAAACAAGGCCAAGAGCGAAATGGGCATCGAGGATTTCAAGTGCGGGCCTGAGCTCGAATTCTTTATCTTTGCCAATAGCCATGAGCCCCTTCCCTTGGACGAAGGTGGATATTTTTTTACGGGTCAAAAAGGTGAAATTCGAAAGGAAATTCAGCTCCTGCTCAAAAGAATGGGAATCGAAACCGAATACGACCACCACGAAGTCGCACCCGGTCAGCATGAAATCGACCTCAAATACCTCAGCGCCATGGAAATGGCAGATGTCTGCATGATCTTCCGCTACATGGTGAAAAAAGTCTCACGGATGCACAACCTTTATGCGACATTTATGCCCAAGCCCATCAACGGCCAGAACGGAAGCGGGATGCATGTCCATCAATCGCTCTGGAAAGGCGGGAAGAATATCTTTTTTGAAAAGAAAGGCAAATATCACCTCTCCGAAACGGCCCGGTTCTACATGGCAGGACTCATGATCCATGCCAGGGAGATTTCAGCAATCCTGAGCCAGTGGGTCAATTCCTACAAGCGGCTGATCGAAGGCTATGAAGCACCGGTCTACCTTGCCTGGGGTCAGCGAAACAGGTCGGCCTATATCCGCGTTCCCGAATACCAGCCCGGAAAAGAAAGAGCGACAAGGATCGAACTGCGCTCCCCTGACCCGAGCTGCAATCTTTATTTAGCTCTTGCCACCATGTTTACGGCAGGCCTCCAAGGAATTCAAAAGCGGTACCAGCTGCCAGATCCGGTCGAAGAAAACATTTATAAGATGAGTAACTCCAAACAAAAAAAATTTGATATCCGAACTCTTCCCAGGAATTTAGAAGAGGCGGTCAAGAATATGGGAAAAAGCGCTCTCGTCAAGGAGACTTTGGGAGACCATATTTTCTCCAAGTTTATTGCGAATAAACAACGCGAGATCGACGAATATAATAAAAATGTTTCGGGTGAGTTCGATAAACAGGTCAGCGACTACGAAATCCGAAAATATCTACCTTTCCTCTGAGTGACTTTCCCCAACTTGCAGTGAGCGGTGAGGAGTAGCGGTGCGATTTATCGCACATCATAGTCAGCAATAAGCCAAGAGCCGTTTCTGCTCACTATTAAAATCTTGACAACCCCGAATTACATCTGTTATAAAATCTGTTCTTATCTAGTAGGAATTGTTTTTTATTTTATTGTTTTAAGTTAAGAAGGAGTCATACATTATTAGCTTAAAAACTTACCTTATTTTTTTTCCTCATCTCCGTCCAAAACCCGATCCATATCTCTTAGCTCATGGCTCCTGTTTTTTGGGCATTGCTTTGACCAAAACAAAGGTCCATAAAATTGGGAGGGAAAGCCGTGCAAACTGAGAACCTAAAAGTACAATCCTTCATTGCCAGGCACAACTCAGAAAAGAGGGCGCTCATCGCCATCCTGCAGGACATTCAAGCCGAATACAATTATCTCCCCCAGGAATCCTTGAGGATCGTTTCTAAATCCTTGGGGATTCCCCTGATCGATGTCGTCGGCGTTGCCACTTTTTACCGCGCTTTCAGCCTCAAGCCGAGGGGCAAGCATCTCGTAACTGTCTGCTTGGGGACAGCTTGCCATGTCCGGGGGGGTCCCAAGATTTTGGAGGAATTCGAGCGTAGACTCGGAGTCAAAACCGGGGAGACGACCCTCGATAATAAATTCACGCTGGAGACTGTAGCCTGCCTGGGGTGCTGCGCCATTGGGCCGGTAGTGGTGGTTGATGGGAATTACCACGCCCACACCACCATTCGGAAAGTGAACACCATCCTTAAGAAGTATGCTAAAGAAGAGACAAAAAATGAGACGCATTAAGAAAATTAAATCCCTTAAAGAATTAGAAGCGGTCATCGAAAAGGAAATTGAACTTCGGAAGTCCGACACTCGAGCAGTCCTCACCGTATCGGCCGGAACCTGCGGACAGGCGCGCGGTTCGCTCAAAGTCATTGATTCGCTAAAAACTGCTATCAAAAAAGGAAACCTCGAACACAAAGTCAAGATCCGCGTCACAGGCTGCCATGGCTTCTGCGAAGCCGAACCCAATATCATCATTCATCCCCACGACCTTTTTTACCAGAAAGTGGACCCAAAGAACGGGAAAGACATCATCGACCAGACGATCCTGAAAAACAAGGTCATTGACAGCCTGCTCTTCGCCGACCCAAATACAGGCGAGAAAGCCGCCCAGGAATCCGAAATTTCTTTTTATAAAAAGCAGAAAAGACTCGTGCTCGGCGACAACGCTCTGATCGACCCGACGGATATCTTTGACTATCTTTCGATTGGAGGGTACAGATCCCTCCTTAAGGTCTTGGAAACCATGACCCCCGAAGAAGTGATCCCAGCCGTCAAAAAATCCGGACTCCGAGGACGGGGCGGCGCCGGATTTCCAACCGGTACAAAGTGGGAAATCGCCAGAAAAGTGAAGGGCGATATCAAGTATATCATTTGTAATGCCGACGAAGGCGACCCGGGCGCCTACATGGACCGGAGCCTGCTCGAAGGCAACCCCCACCGTGTGCTCGAAGGGATGATAATCGGCGCTTTCGCCATTGGCGCCACCGAAGGGTATGTCTATGTCCGCGACGAATACCCGCTGGCTGTGAAGAATATTACTCTGGCTATCAACCAGGCGCGGAAGATAGGGTTATTAGGCAAGAAGATTCTGGGTACAAAGCTCAATTTCGATATTCACATCGCCAAAGGCGCCGGCGCTTTTGTCTGCGGCGAAGAAACGGCTCTCATTGCTTCTATCGAAGGACGGGTCGGCGAACCCCGTCAGCGCCCCCCCTTCCCAGCAATCAAAGGCCTCTGGGGCAAACCTACGACCATAAACAATGTGGAAACATGGGGCAATGTGCCGATCATCATCCAAAAAGGGGCTGAATGGTATTCCCAGATTGGAACAGACGGAAGCAAAGGGACAAAAATTTTCTCTCTGGTCGGGAAAATCAATAACACCGGATTGGTGGAAGTCCCGATGGGAATAACTTTACGGGAAATTATTTTCGATATAGGCGGCGGCATTCCGGGAGAAAAGGCCTTCAAAGCCGTCCAGACCGGCGGCCCTTCTGGCGGCTGCCTGCCGGCTGAGATGCTGGACCTCCCCATCGACTATGAAAGCCTAACCAAGGCGGGCTCCATCATGGGCTCGGGTGGAATGATTGTCATGGATGAAAAGACTTGTATGGTCGACGTGGCCAAATACTTCCTAAACTTTCTCCGCGATGAGTCTTGCGGCAAATGCGTCTCCTGCCGCGAGGGCACCCAGCGGATGTGGGAGATCGTCAAGGATATCTCGGAAGGGTACGGAAAAGAAGGAGACCTCGATCTGCTCGAAGAATTGGCCAAGATAGTCAAAGATGCCTCCCTCTGTGGGTTGGGGCAAACAGCGTCCAATCCCGTTCTTTCTACGCTCCGCTATTTCAGAGACGAATACGAAGCCCACATTAAAGAAAAAAGGTGCCCGGCAGGTGTCTGCATCAACCTCATCCGCTATGTGGTCATCCCTGAAAAGTGCACCGGCTGTCTGGCCTGCAAGAACGCCTGCCCGCAGGACGCTATTAGAGGCGTCATTAGAGGGGTCCATCTCATCGAACAGAACAAGTGCATCAAGTGCGGCGCCTGCCTCGAAGCCTGCAAGTTCGAAGCCGTCGAGACTCAACGAGAAGAGGCCATCCGGATCGTGGAAGGAGGAACGGACAAATGATTACCTTTAAGATGAACGGCTTGGAAGTGCAGGCAGAGGAAGGATGGACAGTCTTCGAAACAGCCAAGTTTTACGGGCTTGAAATTCCTCACCTTTGCTATAACTCGGGTCTATCCGTTTACGGCGGATGCCGTCTCTGTCTGGTCGAAATCGGCGAGGGCCCCAAGGCCAAGCTTGTCTCGTCCTGCACCTACTCTGTCGAAGAAGGGCTCGTCGTCCACACGGACACAAAGAGGGTCATCGAGGCCAGGCGGATGATGATCGAACTCATGCTCTCGACCGCTCCGTATTCTAAAAAAATCCAGGACCTCGCCTCCAAATTTGGAGTCACCCAGCTCAGGTTCAAACCCCGCAATGAAGAATGTGTGTACTGCGGTCTCTGTGTCCGGATGTGTGATGAACAGATGGATGCCCGGGCCATCGGCTTCCAAAATCGCGGCTACAAAAGGAAGATCTCAACGCCTTTTGACATCAAGTCAGAGGAATGCCGGCTTTGCGGAGGCTGCCTCTACATTTGCCCGGCCTGCTCATTGAGATGTCAAGGGCCTCAGGCCGACACAGATGTATGCAACGCATGCTTAACCCTAGACCCCTCTTGCCTGGAATATTATGATGAACTCCAGTGCTGGATGTATGACGCCGGCCGGTGCGGAACCTGTGTCAGAGAAAAAAACGAAAAAGATAAAGCGAGACCTTAAGGCAATGACCATTCAAGATAAATGGCTCGGCCAAATATTTAAGAGAAGACATTAAGGAGGTAATCATTATGTCTTATACGAAACTCAACCGAAGTGCTGCAACCTTAACCAAGAATAGAACCGAAGGCTCGATCAGTCCTTTCAGCGGAATGTGCGTGACTTGCGTTGACGGTTGTATCGGGATGTGCGAAATCGGCAAATCCGCCTATCGGGGGGCTGAAGTCCTTTATCCTCAGCCTTTCGGCATCATCACCGCCGCCTGTGAAAAAGAATATCCCGTGGACCTCTCCCATTTCAGCATCATGGGGACCGCTGTCGGAGCCTGGGGCGTAGAAGCGGATAGCGATAAGGCTACCTTTGAAAAGGTGACCATCGAAACCCGCATCGGACGTGATAAGGGAATCAAATTAAAAGTCCCCTTTGTATTGGGAGGTATGGGTTCCACTAACGTGGCCAAGCAAAACTGGGATGGTCTGGCGATTGGAGCTGCTCTCTCCGGAACAATCCTGACCGTCGGCGAAAATGTCTGCGGAATGGACGAGGAATCTGAAATCAAGAATGGAAAAGTCATTCGCTCCCCTGATATGGAAATGCGGGTGAGGCTCTTCAAAGAATGGCAAGAAAATGGCTATGGTGCTGTGGTTGTTCAGGCTAATGTGGAAGATACACGGCTCGGCGTCCAAGAATATGTCATCCAAAAGCTAGGTGTCGAAGTGGCCGAGCTCAAATGGGGCCAGGGAGCCAAGGATATCGGCGGCGAAGTCAAGATCAAAACCCTGAAAAAAGCCCAGGAATTAAAGAAAAGAGGCTACATCGTCCTCCCCGACCCCGAAGACCCCGATGTAATCAAAGCTTTTGAGAAAGGTAGCTTCAAGGAGTTCGAAAGACATTCACGACTCGGCATGGTTGAAGAAGAAAGCTTCATGAAACGCGTCGAAGAACTCCGCAAAGCCGGGGCCAAATATGTGTTCCTGAAAACAGGAGCTTACAGGCCGGCTGATTTGGCCCGAGCTGTCAAATTTGCCTCAAAAGCCAAGATTGATGTCCTAACTGTTGACGGAGCCGGAGGCGGCACAGGGATGAGCCCCTGGAGGATGATGAATGAGTGGGGGATCCCCGGTGTCGAGATCTGGTCTTTGACCTACCAGTATGCACATCAGCTGGCCAAAAGCGGCGAATATCTGCCTGACATTGTCTTTGCCGGCGGTATCACTTTTGAAGACCAAATTTTTAAAGCTCTGGCTTTGGGCGCTCCCTATGTGAAAGCGGTCGGCATGGCCAGAGGCCCCATGGCCTCTGCCATGGTTGGAAAGACCATCGGCAAACGAATCAAAGAAGGACAGATCCCAGTCTATGTGGAGCGGTTCGGGAGCTCAGCTGAGGAGATTTTTGTCACAGCGCCTGATCTCAAAAAAAAATATAAAGAGAGATTTAACAACATCCCAACCGGCGCCATCGGCCTTTACACCTATTTCAGGAGGCTCAGCCAAGGCTTGAGGCAGTTCATGGCTGGAAATAGGAAGTTCACACTCAGTTACATCAACCGTGATGATATCGCTGCATTGACTCAAGAAGCCGCTAACATCAGCGGAATTCCTTATGTCCTGGATGTCGACAAAGAGGAAGTTGATAAAATCCTGAAAAGCTGATTACGGGAACGTCCCCATTTTTTTACTTCGCGCTCGTCTCGCTTTTTACGCTTTACGCTTAACGCATGTTATGCTATAAATAGTTCCGGTTTAAGATGAGTATTATCTCGACGGTTATCAGCTTATTTGTGTTGCTTTTCGCCATCACTGTCCATGAAGCTTCCCACGGCTGGGCGGCAGCTAGGATGGGAGACCTAACAGCCTTCAGCATGGGCAGAGTTTCCCTGAATCCTCTCGCCCATATCGACCCCATCGGTACCATCCTCCTTCCTTTGTTTCTCGTTTTGGTCGGAGCTCCTGCTTTCGGCTGGGCCAAGCCTGTTCCCGTGAATCCCTCCAACCTCCGAAACCCGCGCCGCGACAATCTCTGGATTTCATTTGCAGGGCCTGCTTCGAACCTAATCGTGGCTGCAGTATCTCTTGCCGTAATCATCATCCTGAAATTTTTCAGTCCCAATGTTACTTTTTTTCTCAGAAGTTTTCTCTTGGGGCGCCAGGGTTTGCCTAAAGGCTTTTTTCCCTTGGAAGGACTGACTTTAATTTTATTCTACGCAGTCTTAATTAATACTTATCTGGCTGTTTTTAACCTTATTCCTGTTCCTCCCTTGGATGGAAGCGGAGTCTTGATGGGCCTTCTTTCCTATGAGGCTGCCCAAAAGTATGAGCGAATCCGGCCCTATGGCTTTATCATAGTCTTGGCTCTGATTTATCTTGGAGTATTGGACCTGATTATCCGGCCGATCCAATTGATTATCTTTACTTTGATATTTGGCTAAAATGAGCGAACAAAAAAAGAAAATTGTCTTTAGTGGTATAAGACCGACAGGCGTTGCTCATCTTGGGAATTATGTTGGAGCCCTGCGAAACTGGCTAAAGTTGCAGGATCAATACAAATGTTACTATTGCATCGTGACCTGGCACGCTCTGAGCTCCGAATATATGAATTCGAACGTGCTCAAAGATTACACTTTTGAAGTGGCCGTGGACTTGCTGAGCATCGGCTTGGACCCGGAGAAATGCGTTCTTTTTATTCAATCCGACGTCAAAGAGCATGCCGAGCTTCACCTCCTCCTTTCCATGATTATTCCCCTGCCCTGGTTGGAGAGGGTTCCCACTTTTAAAGAATTCCAGAAGGAGGTCCCGGATAAAGACCTCTCCACATACGGTTTCCTCGGCTATCCCGTCCTCCAGACCGCGGATATCATTCTCTACAAGGCCGAGATCGTCCCGGTCGGAGAAGACCAGGCCTTTCACCTCGAGCTGGCCCGAGAGAGCACCCGCAGGTTCAACCGCTTTTACGGTGATGTTTTCCCTGAGCCCCAGATACTGCTCACAGAAATCCCCAAGCTCGCTGGCACCGACGGGCGTAAGATGAGCAAGTCCTACGGAAATGCCATCTTTCTCAAGGATTCTCCCCAGGTTATCCGGCAGAAAATTTCGACCATGATCACCGACACCCGGCGAAAACGCCGGACCGACCCGGGTGTGCCCGAAGACTGCCCGGTCTTCACGCTCCACAAAGCTTTCGTTGCTAAAGACAAGCAGGAAGAACTGGCGCGGGGCTGCCGTATCGCGGCCCTGGGTTGTTTGGATTGTAAAAAAGTAGTCATTGACAGTCTCATCCAGCTCTTCGAGCCCTACCGGGAAAAAAGGAAATATTACGAGAAACATCCTCAGGTCGTCAGGAATATCTATGAAGAAGGAAACAAAAAAGCCCGACAGGCAGCGCAGAAAACCATGGAGGAAGTCCGCGCGGCCATGGGTCTTTAAGTCCCCCTTATGAACGAATTGAACTCCCTCGAGACCTCGGAGACATCCGAAGGTTATCAAGTCCGTCTGGAAATTTTTGAAGGCCCGTTGGATCTTCTTCTTTTCCTGATTCGAAAGAAAAAAATTGACATCAATGACATTCCCATGGCCATCATCACTAAAGAATACCTGGACTATCTCAATCGTAAAGAAAGAATCGACTTGGAACGAGAAGCAGAATTTCTCTTGATCGCTGCGCTCCTCATTTATATTAAATCACAAATGCTCCTTCCCCGAGAGCAAGTTCTGGATGAAGAAGGAGACCCACGCCGGCCGCTGGTCGACCGCCTCCTGGATTTCCAAAAAATTAAGGCCGCGAGCCTCCTGCTCCGCGAAAGAGAGGATGAACAGTCGCTGAACTGGACGAGAACAGCGCTCCCTCCTCTCTCACCTGAAGAAGAGGTCATAGACCTTAGCGATGTCTCTCTTTTCGACCTGGCTGAAGCTTTCTTCACACTTCTGAAAAGAAAAGAGAGAGAGAATTTCATGGTCATTCCAGGAAAAGAAGTCTCGCTTGAAAACAAGATGAAAGAAATTCTGGCTGTTTTGCAGGAAAATGTTGTCCTCGATTTTCTGGAATACCTGGACAAGCAGGAATCAATCGAAGAGGCTCTGGTCTCCTTTTTCAGCCTCCTGGAACTCATCAAAGCCAAGCTGGTGATGGCTATCCAGGAAAGCCTCTTTCAGTCGATTAAAGTCTGGCTCCGAAAAGATTTGCGGAAGAAAACGCCATGAAAGAGCAACTCAGGCCTATCATTGAATCGCTGATTTTTATTTCTCTTGAACCTTTGCCCCTTGAGAAGCTCAAAAGTGTGCTTCAGGATTTTCCTCAGGAAGAAGTCGAACTGGCCCTTCAAGAGCTTCTCAAAAACAATGAATCGAATGAACGCGGCATCCAAATTATCCAGTTCGGAGGCGGTTATCTTTTCGCGACCAAGCCCGCGTATGACCCTTGGGTCAAGCGCCTCCTCAATATCGAAAGAAAAACAAAATTATCTCAAGCATCCCTCGAGACTCTCTCCATCATCGCCTATCATCAGCCCATCACCCAGGCCGAAATTTCAGCGCTGAGAGGAGTCGATTCCACTTACACTCTGAAAACTCTCCTTCAAAAAAAATTGACCAAAATTGTGGGGCGGAAAAAGGCCCCGGGCAAACCCCTCATCTACCGCACATCGGAAAAATTCTTGCTTTATTTCGGCCTCAACAGCCTCGACGATCTTCCGTCTGAAGAAGAAATCTTAAAAATCCTGGAGGATGAGAAATTTTCTGAAGAATAAGACAGGATTGGGCTCTTTTTTCCATCCGCCAAACCAGCGCTAAGTTAAGATTTCACCCATACTTAGGATTGACAAAGACGTTTCACTAAGATAGTATAATTCATCGTTTCCTTTTCTGGTGAAAATGGAAATCATCATTGCCAAAAACAGTGGCTTGTGCTACGGAGTCAAACGAGCTTTGAACATAGCCAAAAGAACAAGACGTGAAAGCGCGGGAAAAGTTCGAACGCTGGGAGCGCTCATCCACAATCCTCAAGTCATTCGAGACCTGAAAATACAGGGGATCGATTCTATCGAAAATTTAGACGACCTCCGCGAAGGGACTGTGATCATTCGCAGCCATGGCGTTTCTCCTGACATTCACCAGCTATTGAAGCGAAAAAAAATTAGAATCGTCGATGCCACTTGTCCCATTGTGAAGAAAATCCAGAAACTTGTGGCCCTGCTGGCCGAAGAAAATCAAGAGGTTATCATTGTCGGAAATCGGGAACACCCGGAAATCAAGGGGCTCATCGGATTCAGCCGCGGCAAAGGGATCATCATCGAAAACGAGAGTCAAGTCAAAAATTTGCCCTACAGAAAAAAGAGAGCCGTGCTGGCTCAATCGACTCAAGACCTCTTCTTGTTTGAGAAAGTTGCTGCGGCGCTCATCGAAAAAACAGGAGAACTCACAGTTTACAACACCATCTGCCATTCCACTCAGACCCGGCAAAAATCCACTTCCCAGCTTGCTTCAGAAGTGGATGCGCTCTTTATTGTCGGAGGGAAAAACAGCTCCAACACCAACAAGCTTTATCAAATTTCAAAGAGAATCCTTTCTGCTACCTATTTTATTGAACAGGCGGAACAAATCACGCCCAAAATGCTGCGAAAAGCAAATAAAATAGGAATCTCGGGAGGCGCCTCAACACCTCCTGAAGTACTCCGAGAAGCTGCGGATAGAATCAAAAATAGCTTCCAACGTCAATCACAAAGGGAGAATAGGCATCTATGTCAGACTTAACTAAACGCCCCGACAAAGAAGAAAAAATGTCATGCGAGGATTATGAAAACCTGCTGGATAAGTACCAGTTCAGCACCAAAGAAATATCCCCGGGGAAAATCATCAAGGGCAAGGTGATCAAGGTCACACCGAATCATGTCCTGGTGGATATCGGTTTTAAATCCGAGGGGATCATCCCCAGCGATGACTTCAAAGACCCGAAAGAAATGAAAGAGCTCCGTCCCGGGAATGCGGTCGAAGCGCTCTTAGAAAAAACAGATTTCAATCAAGGCTACCTCATCCTCTCCAAAAGAAGAGCCGAAGCGCTCCGAGCTCTTGACAATCTGGAAAAAGCCTATAACCATCAGACTTTTATCAACGGCAAGATCACAGCCAAAATCAAGAACGGCTATGCCGTCGATGTCGGCATCGATACCTTTCTGCCGGATTCCCATGCGGACATCAAAATAGTCAAAGAACCAGAGAAACTCATTGGAAGCAGTTTCAAATTTAAGGTCATAAAATTTGACAGGAGGAGCGAAAATGCGGTTCTTTCCCGGAAGCTTTTCCTGCAGGATGAACGCGAGAAAAAGAGAAGGCGCGTTTTCAGCCACCTGAGCAAGGGACAAAAAATGAAAGGGCAGGTGAAATCTCTGACGAGTTTTGGAGCCTTCGTTGACCTGGGCGGCGTGGAAGGCCTTCTTCACATCTCCGATATGTCCTGGGGAAAAATCGACCATCCCTCCGAGGTCTTCCAGGTGGGGCAGGAA
>Ga0315280_10002514_pt1 | contig 29660 bp, 27 predicted proteins | sample YL17G06_40_MG_FD_203697 | JGI IMG/M metagenome (GOLD analysis project Ga0315280, IMG submission 203697) | Sediment microbial communities from Yellowstone Lake, YNP, Wyoming, USA - YL17G06_40 | ecosystem: Environmental > Aquatic > Freshwater > Lake > Sediment | place: USA: Wyoming | collected... | reverse complement strand
GCAATCAGGACGCGTTCAAGGCGCAACGAAAGAGCGGAGGAAGGATGAAGTACGAATGATGAGATACCGAGCATGCGGGAAGCCTCTTTTACATAGGTGTTGAAGTGTCCCTCGCGCCTTGTCTGAATCGAGTTGCTCGTTCTTTTTGATTTCCCTCCTTCATGATGGGTTTCGGACAAGCCTCTATTCGCGGTTTTCCCGCACTATGGCAACTTCGTCCATTGTCAGAGATCTGCCCCAATCCCTATGTCCAATCCTTGACTGTGATGCGAGGTCTCTACGACCGAGCATAGCATGGCCTCTCGGATATTCGTAGTTTCGCCCCTCGACGGGGTCTAGACGAGCTTGGATTGAGGAGGGTGCCGCACTGGACGACGCTGCACAAGTTCTCGAAGAGGGCGGAGACGAGGAGGCTGGAGCGCCTCCTCCTCGCGTTCCTGGAGGAGGCGAGGGTGAGGGTCCTCTATCTGGCTGTCGATTCGACCGGGTTCAGCTCGACGTCCGCGAGCACGTACTACACCCGCGTGCTCGAGGCCCGCGGAGGTAGGCTTGGAGGACACAGGCGTGGGGTCCTCACGCATCGTTACCTGAAGCAGACCGTGGCGGTGGAGCCGAGGAAGCAGCTTATCGTCGCTGTGAAGTTCAGGCGTGGTCCGGCGAACGACTCGCCGGACTTCATCCGGACCCTTAAGAAGGTTCGGCCAGCCGGGCTTCCAGTGAAGCTCGTCGTAGCTGACAAGGACTACGACGCTGAATCGAACCACGAGTACGCCCAGGAGGTCCTGGGCGCGAGGACGGCAATACCCGTCCGGGCCGCATCCCGTCCGAAGATCAAGATGAGGGAAAAGCGTCGGAAGAGACAGGCGAAGTCCTTCGACAAGAAGGGATACGACAATCATCGGCCGAAGGTGGAGACTGTCTTCTCTGTGGAAAAGCGGAAGATGGGGGCGATTGTGCTGGCTCGGAACACGAGCCAGCAGCACAAGGAATTCATCTTCCGCGCGTTTTCATACAACTCGGGGAGGTTGGAGACCCTCTTTTTGCTCTTCGCTGAGGATTTCTACGCAGCAACATGGCAGAAAGAGATTTAGTCCAGTTCGGTGATAACTCGCCTAGAGTCTGGTTGAAGTGGCTCGATAGAAGAGCAAGATATGTGAATCTCGAGTCCTAATGAGGTAGTGAAGCAAATGAATGAAGAGGAACTCCAAGAGGTTCTTCGCCGTATCCAGTTCAACAAGACCGAAGCAGAGACTCTTGTTTCATTGGTGGAGGATGCCATATCGAAAGGAAGGAAGGTACAATCGGAGAATAGACGTCTAAGCGAGCTATGTGGCAGACTACTCAATGGTTTCCGAGAAAAGGGGCTCATCATGGATGAGAACAAGATCGCAGGAATTGAGCCTGAGAATGTCGCCGTAGGAGTTGATGGAAGCTTCTTTCCTGTTGGGGGTCTCGGCGGCTTATGGTACGTTCCGATGAGTGTGGCAAGAGTTGTCTTCGAGAACGGTCTATCATCCCAGCCACATGTAGACATCTTTGACGCTCATGTTGAGGAGATTCAGGAGAGCAGTGAGGGAACCAACGTGAATCTACTAGCTGCAATAAAAATGATGATAGGAGAGGGCAAGGCAGTTCTGAATTGGGGCTCGAAGAAAAGGAAATCGGTGCTTCTAATCGATGGCCCGATCGTGGATCCACCAGCATATCTGGACGATACATTCGTCGACTATAGGGTTTCGGCGTTGAAAACAGCACTTGACAGCTGCCTTGTAGTTGGGTGTGTTAAGCGATCAAAAGACAAGTTAGTTAGAAACATGATTGTGGAGGATGGGTCAAGAGATTCCTTTCCTAGTGACCAACATCTATTCTTGTACGTTTTTACAAAGATGAGGGAGATTGTGCCTCGTGGTGCCTTGTATACAGTACCTTTCCTCGTAGAGCCACAAGGGGTTTTTGCGAAATATGACAATAAGGGAGTCAGGGTAGCCTTCATGTTTTTTCAGAAAGATGCGTCCACGACTGTTTTGAGACTGGACCTGGTAGGCTATTCAGACTTCATAGAAGCTCCGGAAAGACTCAAAGAGATCGCTCTCGAGGCCGCCCGAAACGTCAACGACTGGACATATCCTGGACAAGATGTTCCGTTGCCAGTCGAACTTGCTCATGAAAAATGTAAAGTTCGCCAAGGTTGCGCGGAAGTCCTGTATGACGAAATCATGAGCAGGGCTAAAGCTTCTGATAGATTTGGGCAAATAATCTCTCTGCAACTGAGGTGATATAATGAGCGAAAAAGACTCAATTGGAATTGTACTGAGTGAAGCTACAACTCAAGAAGCTGCATGTCAGATCCTGGAAAAAGCAGAACGGGGCGGAATCAGGGAGGGAATGCTTTTGCTAGTCAATTTGAATGCAGGAAGAGAGCAAATACTAGCAAGGGTTGGTCAAATCGTCCCCTTCAATGCCTTCTACACTCCCGGTGACGCGTGGAGCGAAGCGAGAAGAAAAGAAATGGATATTCCTGACGAGGTAGCAAGACGCTACGAGATTGCCAAGCTCGACCTATTGACCCTTGTGGGAGGAGATGTCATTCGCACTCCGCCAGCACCAGGTGAACGAGTATACCAGATAGATGTGGTGAAAGATTCTGAGATCATCTTTGGAAAGAAGAAGGGTGAGGAGGGAATACTGTGGTTCGGTTCGTTATCTGGCTACAAGGAAGCTCCTGTCCCCTTGAACGTAGAATATGCTCCGATGCATATGGCGGTCTTTGGAACAACTGGTAGCGGGAAGTCGTACGACATGGGGGTCTTGATTGAGAAGATGTCTAGGATTCCTGTGGGTGGTGAGGGCAAATATTCTTCATATCCAATCCTGGTTGTTGATGCACATGGCGACTATGTAGCTTACGCCAACTATGTTGCGGATGGCAATTCCTTTGGAGAATTCACATGGGTGAAGAGGTACGTATTCCCCGAAGCGCGGACTCAAACCCCGGACTTCCGTTCCAAGAAAATGAACGGGATCATAGAACCGATAGGGATCCATCTAGACGCACTGACTTTTAGAGAGATTGCAGAAACCGTCATGCTCTTTCACAAAGGAACACTTCAGGATGCGGACCTGCAAGTTAGAGCACTCGAAGAAGGATTCGACAGGATGTACAATGACGGATACTTGAGCATTCACGACATCATCAAAGACCCCAGCACTCTTGCTATTCTCCGTGGCAAGATGTCCAAACTCGTCCAGCAAAAAGTAGTCCATGAGGCTTCTTCATCAGCGGCAACTCGCGCCCTAGAGGATTTTGCAAACGAAGTCGAATCAAAGCATCATCTATTGTCTCACAGCGCTTCGATGTCCGATAGCTTCGTGGACGAAATAACTGATAAGCATGGTCTCGCAATTGTGGACTTCTCAGCAGAAGGAGCACCGGGAGTGGACCTTCGCGTCAAGCAATTAGTTGTGACGTATCTAGCAACGTTGCTCTTGAAGAAATTCACAAAATTCAAGATAACTGGCGACACCAGATTCTTGATCGTGGCCATCGAGGAAGCTCATAATTTCGCTCCCAACATCAACTATCCGATATCATACAGTCTAGCAAAACGGAAGCTATCTGATATCTCAACGCAGGGTCGAAAGTTTGGGCTATCGCTGTGCATAATCTCCCAAAGTCCGCGTTTCGTGGACCAGATAGTAGTCTCGATGTGCAACACGTTCTTTATCCACAAGATTTCTCACGAAGATATCAGCTTTGTTCGCAACGTAACTGGTGGGTTGCCTCCCTCGCTGCTGGCTAGACTTACGACATTGCATCGAGGTGAACTGGTAGTCACAGGACAGATGAATCCTGTGCCTTTCCCGTTGCTTGCCAATGTAGACGATGTAAGACTCGTTCCTCACAAAACTGGAGAGACGAGAGTTGTTCTGGGACTCACAAGAGGCGGTGGCCCGCGGAAATGAGAAAAGCTCCGATCTATCATAGACTCCCAAGCGATGCTGGCGTTACCTTTGAGGGATTTGCGGAAGTCACGCTTTTTTCAAGACAGGTCGTAAAACAGAAGCTATTGGATTTCCTTGATTTTGCTCTAAGTGCAAGAGCGCCGGCTATGCGGATTGTTCTGGGAGAATGGGGAGAAGGAAAGACGGACTTGTTTCGCCGCTGCATAGTTCCCTGGTGCGATACGAACAAGCAAAGAGCCGTGTTTGTCTCAGCATCTACACTGGCAAATTCGTATGGCAATCGCAATGTCGCGAATTTGACCTCTCAGACTTCTCTCTCTTCTTTGAGATTCATGGTAGCTTTGCTGCATGCAGCGAAGACGACGAATCCTGGCCTGCCTATCCCTCAGACAGGTCAGACTCCGTTCGAGTTCTTGCGCGAGTGTCTTTCTTCTCTGTGCAGAGACGAAACACGCCTTTTCTTTTTCATAGATGAGTTCGAGGAATTGCTTTCAAGTCCGAGGTTGAACGAAATAATATCTGGCCTTAAGGAGAGTCTGAACCCCCCACAGATTGCGGATGAGATTAGCAAGAGCGGCAGCCCTGAAAGTCTGCTTCATGAGACAGGGGAGTACGAGGGGGCAGCCCATTTTGTTGTTTCTTGCACGCCTGATGCTTTCCACAAGCTCCAGGCAAGTGGAGACACGAGCCTTGTCTTCGGGGGATTAGGTAGAAGATGTGCCCAGATTGAGATCACTCGAATTCGAAAAGAGGAAGCCATTCGGTTCTTGAATGGGTTAGTTGACTACAGTTTTGAGGCTAAACCTGTCCAAACTCCCCTAGAAAATGCTGGTGTGCTTCAGACGCTTGCTAGAGTGTGTCAGAGTAATCCAGGAGTGATGGTTAGTCTGTTTTCAAGATACTTTACATTTCTGAAAGAGTCCTCTGACGAAATGCGTGTGGCCAATTATGAAACGCTGCTGGATTTCTTGGCAAACGAGACTATCTTTGTATATGGTGGCCAAACGAGGTGCGTCGAAATGGAATCACTCAACAGGTTGCTCAAGACAATCTCGCCGCCAGGGTCGAGATCTGAAAAGAGCAAGAGCGTGGAGTTGCTCAGAGTAATCTTGGGGGAATTGAGACCTCTGGACTCGGTCGAAGCCATGGATCGAATTCACACTTCAGAGAAAGACTTCAAGAATATCGTTGCTGGAATAAATGACTCTTTGCGCCGTGAGGAAGGCATCCAGATGGCGGTCATCAAAGTGAGGCCCCTGAAACATGGATTGGATTTCTCCGCGGTCAAGAAAACGCTTTCTGGGTTCATCTCGGTGGAAGAAGACACCGAGGTGCTACGGATTGGACCGTACAAAGAACCTCTTTCGGCCTTAGAAGACAGGCTCACGTGGTATGAGTATGATGATAAGGGCTCTCTTGTGGGTAGGATTTTCATTCCTGTCGATTCAGAAAGCGTGAGAGGGATTTTTGATGGCGCATCGGCCGAGGATTCGGTCGAAATTGCGAGTCTTCTCGAAAAGAAAGCATCGTCTGATCCAGTACACGCACTTGCTAGCGAGACTCTGCTCCTCAGGGTTTTCCCTACGCCGGTCCCTCCAGGCCTTGAGTTCATAAAGAACCGAGAAACAAGAGCGAAGCTGTGGAGGGATGTCACAAGGAACCTTCCTGATCTGTTCGAGGAGAAACTCCCAGGCGCAATCATTGATTTGCTGAACGTGACAAGGGAAGCTACAACAACTGTCCTCAAGAAGGGTCATGGTTTCGCTGTATGCTCTCTAGACTACCATCAAAGTGGTGAGATTCGAACACTAATCTTCTCCATTAACGGAGAAGTTGAAGTTGCGCACATCGACGAGATTTGGAAAATGACTAGGGGACAAGCCGACCCAATCCACCTTGTGATGGTTCTCCATTCTGGAGATTTATCCCTAGGAGCGCTCGATAGCTCAAGAACAAAGGAACTAGGCGAAGAAGGGCAGGATGTTCTCCTATTCTTGAAAGTCCACCCAACTGCTGCAAAACGCATAGTCACGTCTTCTCTCGTCGAGACTTCAAATCCGGAAGTAGTTGACCTGAATCTCTATCGAACTGCTGCTGAGACATGGATCAAGAAGGACATCGGAATTCCAGAGCAGATTGACACTTGGTTCATGCGACAGCTCTCGAAAGGAAGAGTCATAACGGACATCAAGACTCAATATAGCGGGAAAGAACTCGCAGATTCCCTGAGATTCTACATCAATTTCATGGAGCATGAATTGAAGCCAGATGAAGCCCTATCAAAGAATCTAAGTGAGTTGCTAAGGTTCGTCTTCTTCAACGCTAGAATTGGACTTGTGCCAGATGTCACTGGGCCGGAGAAATTCAAGAACATGACACTTGAACTGCTTGAGGCAGGTTTCTTGGCGAAGGGTTCAACCGCGGAGAAATACAAAGTTGTTTTGCATCCGATCGAAAAGAGGATCGTGGAGCTGTTGACAGGGATGGGTGGAGCAACGGAGGAGAGCTTGGAGAAGTGCTTCATAATTAGCTCAAGAGGCAGAAGAATTCTCTCTAGTGTCTATCTTGGATTGCTTGAATATCGCGGTATAGTTACCAAGGTGGGAGGGAGTTACAGACTCCAGGAAAGGAACAAACTCCTAGAGGAAGTAAGAAGCTCAATAAGCGAGCTAGAAAGAAGACTGGGGTCACCCAGGGTCAAGAACTGTGCACATGTTTTTGTGACAAAAGAGCGTGAGAAGAGACTGATAATACCTACTGAGACTCTGGACTTTGCAAAGAGCCTCTTGAAGTCCTTAGACGAAGCCCTGGGTGAATCGAAGGATTTGATCAATCTTCAGAGACTCTCGCTTGACTCAAGAATATTGAGACACACACTAGAAGAGATACTTCCTCACATTAATGGAGCGGCGGCCAAATCACATGAGATCATCAACCAGATTGACGCCAGAGTCGAAGAATGCGAACGAAGATTGCGCGTCCTTTGTGGGAACGTGAAGCGATGGTTCGCTATTGAAATTGACTTGAGTGATTTGGATGAGTTCAAGGAGATTACGGCAAGAAGGGCGGAAGCGAGAAGTATTCATGAAGCGCCGACCAATAGAGAAGAAATCGAGAAGCTGATTTCCAGACTTGATTCTGACGACCTGTCTTCTTTCTTCTATGACAGAACCGATGATGACGCGTCTTGGTTCAACATCAAGGTCTGGAGATTGAGGACCATCGATGAAGAGAACAACGATAAGATATCCAACTACATCGAGAAGATACTCCTTCAATCGGAGGCGAAGCTTGATCAGCTCAACACCTTTGAGAGAGACATTGGGACGAGGCTAAACGCACTTGAGGCGGGATCGAAGGGAGAGCTGACTAGTCAAATGCTAGAGATGGCCAGGAATGTTGACATTCATGCTAGCACTCAACTTGAGAGGAAAAGACGAGTAAACCTCGCAGATGTAAGAAGATACTGCGAAAACGTGGGAACACGCGCGCTTGCGATGCTTGGGTCCGTGAGAGATTGCGTAGTCCGTATCGATAATATCAAGGAACTAGAGTCCTCTTTCTACAAATCACTAGAGAATGCCAACACTCATGTGAATTGGGCTGTCCAGACACTGGACATAGAACCCTGGAAAGCCAGTGCTGACAACCTGAAATCTATTCTTGACTTAGTAGCTTCGGGGTACTCGGATTTGAAACCAAAAGAGCGCTCTCAAGACTCATCGGTCATGTTGGCCTTGCTGAAGGATTGGCAGAAGAAGATGCCAGCGTTGGAACAGAAGACTGTTGCGGTTGCGGATCAGGTCACAAGGCTCTGGGCAGATTATCTTTCGGAACTCCAAGGCTTCGTAAGTGGGGCGCGTCACATTGTCCAATTGGCCAGGGAGAGACATCAGATTGCATCAGGAAGCGCTTTCGAATATGAATTGGAACAACTGGACAAGGTACTTGAGAAAAAGGATCCTCAGAGTCTCAAGTCACCGATTTCCAGACTGGAGCCAATAAAGGCACGATCGCGAAGACTCATGTATTCGTTGATAGAACCAATTCTCTCCTCGCAAGAAGTCAACATTCTTCAGGCAGTCCTAAGGCTTATCGAGGCTAGGGAAGAGAAGTGGCTGCCATTGTCTGAAGCCCACAAGGAATTGGGTAAAGAGCTCGACCTTACTGGAAAGGAGCTTGATGAGCTCCTCAAAGGGTTAATTAGCAAGAAGTTCTTGAAAGGGGGTGTTGCGCTTAGCCCATAACCATCTAGGCTGCCGCATTCCATTCAACCCCAATCTCTGAGGGGATTCTGATGTCAATCCATTCGCAATCAACCAAAAACCGAGGCAAGAAAGGAAATCTAGTCCTGCAAAGCCCGAAAGATGTCTGCTCTGCTTTGAAAGAGAACGATAGGATAAAGGGCTGGCTCAATTTCGTTGCCCGTGAATACCTGATGCCTCGGAAAAGAATTGCCCTATTCTATCCTTGCAGTGCGACGAAACCTTATCTCACTTCGAGGTCCTACAAGATTCTTTCAAATACACTTGAGAGCCTTGGCGATTTGAGAAATCAAGTTCATCTTGTAACCGTCTCAGAACCATTCGGGTTGGTCCCTGAGGAGTTCTACGGAACCGAAACTTGGGATTATGATTGTCCAGGTTTGTTTGAGTGGTGGTGTATTCGTAATAACGTAGAGTACGATTACGGCATTGTGGATGAGTGCATCACAATGATTGCAGAGTCCGTGGCCAGGTTCTTGAAACGTAATGAGAGAAAGCGATTTGATATTGCCCTTGCTTGTGTAAGATACTGTTCATCATCGCTAAGATTGAAACCAGACCATACACATCGAAGAATCCTGGAGAAGGCTTCTAAGATATCCAGAGTCCCCATAGAATTCCTGCCTGATGCAAGCCATGTGACAGATCTAGTAGATGAACGAGGAGCGTTCGCTTGGGATATGTACGGTCCGGCTCATCCCATGATGCAAGATCTACTGCGGTCCAGGTTGGAGGTTGCATTGAATGGGAAATATTAGGACTCCGTGCTTCTGGATTACGCAGGGAGTGGATGGAATGCCAAAGCCGTGGGATCATTTCCATGTCGATAACGTTATGGTCAACGCGTATGAGATACTTCGGTCCCCAGCATGGACAAAACGAGTAAGAGAAGATGGTATCCACAAATCGATTGGGTTCGACGGGCCAATCATGATGGATTCTGGAGGCTTCCTTCTTCTCAAGAAGAAGATGATGGTTGTGAAGCTGGAAGACATCGTCGACCTCTATGAGAAAAGCTACACCAACTATTGCGTTGCGCTAGATTGTCCGGTTAGGCCCTCGACTCATTTCTCACGAGAGAGAGAAGTACAGAAAATCACCCTAGGCAATCTCTCCAAGATGATGGCGCTTCGCAAAACCAATAACCCTTACATGGTTCCAGTCATCCATGGTTCATCAATCCAATCGGTAGAATGGTTTGTCTCAAGACTCGAGAAGAAAGCAGATTTCGATTTCATAGGGGTTGGGAGCCTTGTGCCATCGCTATTCAAGTTGAAGGGTGCTCTCGGAATCCGAGATGCGATCTCAATAATTGCCTACATCCGGAAGCGACTTCCTGAGGCTACCCTCCATACCTTCGGCGTGGGTAGCATGATAACGATGCACCTTATGTTCCTATTGGGCATTGATTCGATTGATAGCTCCGCGTGGAGAACGAAGGCTGCATATGGAGCCATTCAACTCCGAGGAGTTGGAGACAGGTACATCACCTCCAACCGCAGATCATTAGTCAAAAGAAAGTTGAGCAAAGATGAGAAGCACATGCTGGAAGACTGCAGGTGCCCAGGATGTAGGGGAGACGGGCTTCGTGGTCTCAGAAGGAGCTTCAGACTCAGGGCGCTTCATAATGCTTGGGTGTTTCAACAAGAGGTCAGCATAACAAGAAGAATGATTAGGACAGGCAAGTACGAAAACTACGCAAGAGACATACTCAGAACAAGTAGGTACCGCTTGCCGCTGCAAGTAAATGGATACCTTGATTGAATTCAATGGGCGGTATGCCCAATGGTATTGAGCACGATTGCAACTGCTTGATGGGGCAGAGACCCGTCTCAGGCAATTTTGAGTGGGACCAGATTTTGCTATCTGTTCCGAGGCAGAAGCCTCATAAACACACGAGACACACTGATTGCTTTGAGGAAAAAAGGTAGGGGACTTGTGCATTTCCTGCGACGAAAACGAAAATAGCGGCAAGAATGGCCGCTGTCGTCGCTGTAACGCCAAAAACGGTCTGATACACGGCCATGAGGATCTGACTAGTCGGATGCGGCGCACCTTCAAAGAGGGATGGCGCTAGCAGCAGTGCGACTATGATGATGATCAGGGGAACGCATATGAGATAGTAAACAACATCTTGTGTCCTGCGTTTTTCGTTTTTCTTCGCGTTTCGTGCATTTCTGATGATCTGGTTGACTATCGCCCATCCCTGTTGCTTCGTGTCGCCTCGTTGTTCATGTTCGTCAGAAGACTTCGCTTCCTCCATATCACCACATCATATTGCTCAATCCTGATTGCGATAATTGGATTAAGACCTTTTTCAACGAATGGACAAACCACGACTTCGGACCTTCGTCCAAGATTGAAGTGCCCAGATAACCATCATGGTCCAAATGAAGGCTATCAGAACGGCGCTCTTGTTCATCCGGGCTTGCAGAGCGCAGGCCGATGAGAGCCGGCCCATCGTTAGGGAGTTCTCTCATTTTCTTGGGAGAATCAAGAGCACACAAATGAGCACGCATATCTGGATTAAGTGATAAAAGATCCACTGGCAGAAGTCTTATTACCCATAACCCCTTACCCCATATGGGATGAACACGAATACTAATAGCGAACTCTTTCTCAAACAATGGAGCTTGAAGTGGGTCGAAGGGACTATACTTGGTTTCGCACGTGGTAGAATAGAACTCAATAGAGCGGTAGGTATGCTTCACAGAGCTAGAGAGAGATACGGGGTCAGTGGTCGTCATTTGAGAGAGATTCTTCAAGCAATAGAAACCAACCCATCCTATTTACCCAGTATGAGTCAGCAGCAGAAAGCCGCTAGATTGAGGCCTATCAGAGAAGCAATCGAAGAGAAGAGAATCTGAGATCCGCTCGGGGAAAATAAGCAGCCCTTTCACAATTTCAGAGAAGGGGGCATGTGGATTCAGTCTATCGGTCATGCTATGGAATTCACATTACGGAGTTCCGTCGAAGATATGAACTTCAGGACTGCACAAACCTCAGACACGACATTATTCAAGAGGGGACGCGCGCTATTAGCGTTCATCTCATCGACCTAGGTTACAAGGATCTGATGGAGATCTCCTGGTATCGGTGCTGAAATTCGCTGACTGTCTCGAAACGAAAACCGAAAAGGCCGATTGAAGGTAAATCGTCAAACAGGCAGCGTCCGGATAGAACAAAAGTAGAGGGTTTAGAAGTGCCGAGGCATTGTGCTTCTGGCGCCTCTGATGCCTTTTTATGAACAAAGACCGAGGCGGCACAAGGGGACGCAGCCGGAAGCCACCGATTGATGATGAGCCAGAGATCTTGTTGTAGATTCAATGGTATGTGAAATTCGACGTTTGAGGATTTCCATTTCTGTGAGTTAGAGAACAAGGATCTGCATTCACCGACAATTCGCCCAATTCCTAGATGAACACGATGTTCGTGGTGCCGTTTCAGGTTTGAAGGAGCCCACCCTGGCTGTGGCCACCTATCTTTTTGTCATTGTTAGGAGTTCTTGATGTCTTACATACTGGGCTTTGACCATTTGTTTACATTACCAGGGAGTGGACACAACTGAGCCAAATCAAGCAAAGCGCCAGTCAGTCGAAACGGAATTTCAATTCCAACCGATCACACTGAAGAGCGGAGTCTGCTTTTCGTCGTCGAATGGTTTCACCAGGAGGAGGTCATTTCTCCCCCACGCGCTTTGCACAGAAGCAATCGCCGGTCCGAAGAAGAACCTCATGTGCGCTTCTGCCAAGAATCTGAGAACTAATGGAATCATCATCCAAGGAAGATTCCCGTGCCAGTGTCTATGAAATCGCATCGGAATCGACGCAGAAATCAATGGAAAAGGCTTTCATGCCAGCTTACATAGGAAACATTCGGAAATTAACGGAAGCAATCGAAAACATGTGGAAAAACATTGAAATCTTCTCGCATGGAAAAGGCTCGTGCCGTTTCGAGTGTGTTTTCCAATCGTCTTTTCCCATTTCCATAAATTCTCAGTGTTTTCCATTGACGCAGAGGCGTATCCGCAGGCGTTAAACATGAAAGGCGAGCGCGGTTCCGTCCTATGGAAAAGATGCCGCCGCCATTCGCAAGAGGCCCTTGGTCATCTTACTCTTGACAAACCTGCCTTGCCAGCGGTGCCCGTTACCGAAGAGGGCTCGGACCCCTTCAGACCCACGCTGAAGTTTGCATGACATTCTCGATTGGAAATCAAAGCTGCGTCACGCAAAATCTTATGCAGCAACAACAGCATAATCGAAGAGGAAACTCGCCGAGAAGCTCAAAGAGGTAAAGCAAGTCATAGGGAGTGATGTGAGCACATGACCCGCGTCAGACCAATGATTCAAGAGCGTCTGGATCAGCTTACCGAAAAGGCATTTGCGGATGCCCTGGAAAGCGGGGATTTCTCCAACTTTGACGCAATCTCGGCTCGGATAAGAGGGGAAGAAAAAGCGATTGCCCTCACGAGATCGATGCTCAAGACGGCTGTCAGGGGTGTCATTGCCATCAACAATGAAAGAGGCATGCCTGAGTCTGCTTCGATCAACCCCTTGCTCAGCTGCAGATTCCTGCTTGAAGAACTGTTGATAAGAGCAATCGCTGAAGATGAACAATGCCTCAATCGCTCTTGGAAGCATTTTCGTGAAATTTGCACGGCATTCACTAGACTTCAAAGAGATTATGGTTGGCACGGAGAAGGACTCAATATTGCGACTGGACCAGATAGCGCTCTAGAGCCTTTCCGCCGCGCCTATGAGATATATCTCAAAACGGTGCAGGTCATAGTGCATCTCGTAGATGTAGTCGACAAAAAGCCTCTTTACAGATATCGCAGGAACATGGCCTTTAGAAGGGTTATCGACTTCGAGAACGGTAGATATGCCATCATCCTGCCAACCGATTCAATGACAATAATGAGAGATGCCATCTCCCATGAATCTGTGTGCGTCGACACGTCAAAAGGGAGACTCGTGTTCACAAGTGATGGCGGGACAAGACGTCTCGGCATCAGTGGAATGAAAAGTAACTACAAGGACATTGTCGCCCGCTTGCTGGTCTTCCTGGAATGTGTCAATGTAGCACAGCCATATTGCATCAAGATACAAGAGGTCGCGACGCTTGAGCGTACAAAAGCAAGGGAAATGGCTTTAAGGGTGCTCAGGAAGCGACCGATTCCCAAACACATATCTGACAAGCGCTCATCATAAGTCATTGAGGATACGGAAGATTTCACTTCTTGCCCAGCACCCCCCCACGATGACGATAGGTCGGCTTCCTCTTGATCGGCAGGTCCGGGCGCGGCTCGCTGTCGGAACCGAGAAGGATCATCATCCGAATCTCATGGCGCTGTACGATTTTGAGGTCATAGGCTGCAAGTGGCCTGCATGCAGTCGAAAGAAGTTAATCCCCGGCAATCCTAATCTGGCCGTCTAATTCGTGTTCAATGGCCAGAGCGGCCGGGACTTGGGATGCCTACCAGTTTGGAGAGAAGTTGAGCTTATCATCGAAGGTCGAAGAGATCGGGCGGACGGACGCACAGCGCGAGGTGATTGCCCATAGAACTGGTCCAATCCAAGTCATAGCTTGCACCGGATCGGGGAAGACCACAACGGTGTCGAGGAGAATCGCCTCGACGGTTCGAGGCTGATGCAGACCCAGGGTTCCGCCGGTCGCACCCTCGGTCACTATCATTTCCGAGAACGTGCTAGACTGTGCGCGAAGTCAAGGCAATCTTCATATCGTTTGTACTACTACTGGAGTGCAACGCATATTCGCGGGGATCCGACGACACCGTATTCTCGACAAGATAGGACTCTCCGCCGTCAGAGACCCAGGCGCAGCGACATGGACCGCATACACTTCCTACTTACAGACCTATGCGAGGAGATCGAGAAACAGATCAAGGCGGGTCTACGCGGAGCGATAGAGATGCTGGTTATCGGCTACCTGCCCCAGGTCTGGGTCTTCGAGACGGAGATTGGCGCTTGCAGTCTGTTCATAGACACCGAGGGCAACGCGCGGGTGTTCCCCGGAGCGGACAAAGACCGTGACGTCACCATCCGCTGGCGGCACGAAGCGCTCACGAAGGTCCTCCAATCCAGGAGTCGCAACTCGTTAGAGCCCGGCGATTATGCGGACGTGCTCGTCCACACCGATAAGGGACGAGCTGCCTTCAACTACCTGAGGAAAGAGATCGGGCTTTGACTGGTCATCGGTGCTGACCTCGTCGCAAGAATGGTCCGCTGCGTCTCATCTTGTCTTGAAGACGCGGGACAGACCACTCGCAAAATCCTCGGAGGGCATCGTGACACTCACCAACTCCGTCAGGGTGTATACCTTGTCCTCCCTTCTCTGGGCGTTCTTCTCCTCGGCAATGTCCTTGATCAGCGATGTGAGCACAGACCTGACCGAGAAATCCAGAAGACAGCCTCTTGACAGTAGGAGAATCAGCAGATCTCCCTGGTCTTTGGACAGCGTGCCGTACGCTACGCCCTTTCTGATGCTCTCCTCGGGCGTCCTCAGCACAGAGATATGCTCGGCGACTTTATCAGAACTCCTAACCGGCCTCTTCTCGGCGATCCTTGCCCGGGAGCAGTTGGGACATGTCACGACGCCCGGAGGGAGCGGAGAGCCGCAACTGGCGCAGTAGTTCCCTGCAGTCTCTTCCTCCTTTTCCTCCATACTATCGCAGTCCTTCAGAAAGGAAATCGATGCCCATCTGCGGTGTTCGCCAGTGCAATCTCTGTACTACATGCGGGATACAAATATCTTGCTGGGCGACTTCGACCACGGAAAACTAGAAAGCCCTCGCATGCCAATCAAGCGTCCAGCTCCCCCAGAACTTCAGCATCGCCATTATCAGCACTGAGAACTCCAAGAGGTGTGGAAATCTGCCCCCGAAGACAAAGAGTGGCCCCGACAGAGACGACCGCATCACGATCAAGATAGAGAAAGACATGTGGAAGGTGATCTCCAGACAGATCAGGGATCATCCCGAGTGGGGCGTCAGGTCGGTCTCCGAGTTTATAAGGCGCGCGATAGCCTACGAGCTCGAGGTGAAGACGAGCATCACCGAACGCAAGGTGCTCGAGATACAGCTCCGACCTAGACTTTCTCGAGAGGGCAGCCGTGGCAGAGATCCCGAAAAACCTCTCGGTTGAAGAGTTCCTCCAGACGAACTGAGAGCGTGTCCATGTTCAGACGACAGTCCTTGGGCACGGAGAGTGTGAGTGTTATGCATTCCTCGCACGTGGTCAGGTTCTCGAGCGTGCGCGTCTCCTTCAAGATCATCCATCCCCAAAGGGCCCAGCCTGTGGAACGTATCTTCATCAGGCATAAAGAATGCTGGTGTTCACAGTCCAGTGCCCATGTTTGTCCATAGAGACGACTGACGCCCAGTTCAGAGCCGCATCTGGCCATCAATTCCTCAGCCATGACTACCGTGTATGAGTTAGATCCACCACCGATCCTGCTTTCTGGATTTGGACATCGGCCGTCCTGCCGATGTACGTCCTGCGGCCCCAATCGTGGATATTCAATCCTCATCGGCCGCATCACGGCAGCGCCTGAACCGCATTTCCAATGCTGAGAACTGAGTCGGACAGAAGGTTGTTGATGGACAATGCTCCAGTATCTTTGCTCCACATTCCGGAGAACTTGGGTCCTGTCTGCCACGAAGAATGAAATCTGACATCGTCTGAATGGAAGGCACAACCTGTCTGGCGAGATGTGTCTCACATTCTGCCAGGCGCCGACCACTTACTTCGGGAGGCGAGATGTTATTATGGCTGAATCGCGTTATTGGATTTCGCATGGCCAGCGGATTCATCGAGATCAAGACTCCTGAGGACCTACTTCAGGCCTTGACAAAGGCAAAGAAGATCGAGGAGGCATTCGAGGAAGTCCTCCACTGGCAGGGCTTCCTGACGATTAAGGACTCCGAAACGGGAAAGCTTCTCGGCAGTCTCGTCCGCGATTCCGAGACTCATGGGCGGCTGATCGACTCGCTCATCAGAATGGTGGAACCCTTCGCACGCACCCGTCAGGAAATGAGGATTGCGCCGATAGTCATTGACGGTGACGACGAGACGCAATTCCTCCAGAAGCTCCTGGAAGCGGAGGATCTGGCCTACTATGTGTATTCCGCGATTCTTGATGCGTTGGTGCACGTCGACCTGCGGTACATCGGGGGCGAACGGAACGCCAAGGAGTTCCGCCGAGTACTTGGCCAGCTGGTTTCGGCCGAGAGAAGTCACCGCGAGCTTGTGTCACAGGTTCTCGCAGCCAGAAGTTCTCTGTGAGTGGTGTTCTTCCATCTCTCTACGACCTTGCACTGCGAAGGGATGTTGAAGCTGTAGCTCTATCTGCTTCTCGTCCCGCGATTAGTGTCCTCCACCGACCCTTTCCTCCTTGCTTAGCAGCCTCCTCGGACCCAATTGAGGTGAGAAACACTACCGAGAAGGCTAGCGGTTGGCTGCGGGAAGGAGGCGTATCTGCAGGATTCTGGTGGATCTCAAGTCACAGGCCAAGATACTGACAACAAGTCCCAAGAAGCTGACCGAGCGAGACCTAGGAAAGATCATCGGATGGTTCTAGGGGAATCTCGACGCAACGACAGCAGCCCACTACATGAAGTTCCTCGACGAGGTGCTACAGAGCGTCGGCAACAACGTCATCTCTCGCATCAAGGTCAAGAGGCGACACTTTCTGCCGAAGCCAACGGTCAAGTCCATCAGTATCATCCTGCCCGACTCGATGGATATCCTCTTGTCCGGAGGATACGCACTCGATGATTCTTGGTGGGATGCTACAGCAAAGGCCGCGATTGCCCTTTGCGCGCATACGGGGCTGCGGTCCCCGAAACTTCGTCTGTCCAGGCTCGCAGACATCCATTTGGAGCAGACGGAGATGCGCGTTAGCTCGTCGAAAGGGATGGCGCGATGGGAGAACGGGACAGAGCGGGCAGGATGTGTTTTGCAGCTCGGACCAGAAGAGCCTCTAGGTTCTTGTCATGCGTTTTCCTAGCCCAACTTCAGTTCGTAGCCTGTGCTATGTTGATTGAACAAGGGATTGATTCATCTGGCCATGCACTCGGATTGGTCCGAAGGGATTTGAACTCCTGGCGAGCCAGCAAGTTGAGATTCGCTTTCAATCACTAGGAGTTGAGGTCGGAGCTGAACGTGCTCTCTCGCAATGTGTATTTGTGTCACGGACTTTGTCAAGGTCTCTCCATGTCCGCATCGAGGACAACTCCCATAAGTGCCCTTCTTTCTCCGAAAGAGGATTGGTGCCAAAGCAACGCCACCCCTCTCGCGAGATTAGATAGCCTCTAGGGGAAAGCGTTCATCCTCTCCTAAATGGCTGCACGTCAAAGGCAATTGGCCCATTCATCAGGACCTTCCCCTTGTCGTTCATCACGCAAGCCCGGGTGCTCTTCTTATGTATGTCCAATCCTATGTAGTTCATGGTTCTCCCGCCTTGGGCCAGTTGTGCAACGGCCGCACGGGCGGGGAGCCTCTTTTAACATGTCATCAATCAGGGTATTCGTGGCCGAGAGATAGAAACCCCTCTATTATATTTTCTTGAAGAACTAGAATGTGCAATGGGCTCCGCAGGTGAGCTTCCGGGGGCACAGGGTCAATACGTCCGTGAGCCGCCCATAGGCGGGCATTCACTTATTATCATCCGTGGTATTGCCATGAACGCCGATCGAAAGTGAGCGCCATGCAAATCGTCGAGTTTCTTGAGAAGAATGGCCACCGCGCCAGAGTCGTCTCCTTCGAGCACCTTGATGATCTGAGAGAAGAGATACAGTCGCTTCAACGCGGCGGCTCGCTTGAGAATGGGTTTTACCGTGAGTGGATGCCACCATACGTTAACGCGAGGCTTCCCGGGGGCCTTCGAAAACCGAGGTCCATCTTTGTCGTGGCCACACCGGTCCCTCAATTCGAGGTGACCTTTCATTGGAAGGGGAGAGCGTTGGACTTCATCGTCCCCCCGACGTATGCTGCGGGAGCCAAGGTCACAAGGAATGTTGAAGACTTGTTGACAGAGAGATTGAAGCCGAACTCTTTCAAGGTCACCAGAGCCGTCCTTCCCGTGAAACTCCTTGCTGTCAGGAGCGGACTCGCAATGTACGGGAGGAACAACATCACATACGTCACGGGGTTGGGGAGCTTTCACAGATTGACCGCGTTCTATTCCGACTACGCCATCCCCGAGGATAATTGGCTAGAGAAGAAGGCGCTGCCGAAATGCACGAAGTGCAGAGCGTGCCTCAACGCTTGCCCGACGGGCGCGATATCTGACGACAGGTTCCTCCTTAGGGCGGAGCGATGCCTCACGTGCATGAACGAGAGGAAAAGCGACCGCTCCTTCCCGCCCTGGGTCAAGCCTGAATGGCACAACGCAATCGTGGGATGCATGATTTGTCAGAGAATCTGTCCGTACAACAAGAATGTTATCGACTGGATTGAGGACGGGGGGTCCTTCAGTGAGGAGGAGACAGAGTACCTGCTGGAGAGCAGACACTCGAGGAGGAAGTTGGCTAGGGTCGAGAAGAAGCTGAAGAGAGTCGGGCTGGACCCGAATACCTTCCCAAGGAATTTGAAAGTCCTGCTGGACCAGCGAAACTAAGGGTATCTCACCCATGTAAAAGAGGCTTCCCGCGTCTTCGGTATCTCATCATCTATACTTCATCCTTCCTCCGTCCTTCTTTCATGCCCTCGAATGCACCCCGATCGCGGCGATCCGACAAACACCTATCCGCGGTCGCAAAGCGCCGCATGATGACAGATCCGTCATCTGGTCTCAAGGATCCGCCGCAATCAATCAGATGCGCTCCACCGACGCATGAAAAACGCAGCGGTCGGATCAATGAGCGTGATACGCCTCCCCGCGTTTCAGCATGTAGTAGACGACCTCGAGCATCTTCCTGGAGGTTGCGACGATCGCCTTCTTCCTCCCTTTTGCCTGGCTTTTCCTTTCGAAGAACCTGGTCAGCTTTGACTCCTTCGAACTGTTGACATGGCTGTACGCCGCCTCGATGAGCAGGTATCTCAGCGTGGCGTTGCCTCGTTTGGATATCGGTCCCGCCCACGTCTTCTCACCCGATTGGCGCACGATCGGAGTCAGTCCCGCGTAGGATGCCAGCTTCTCCGGTGATGCGAATCTTTCGATGTCCCCGATCTCCGCCACGAACGACGTGGCTGTGACATCCCCAACGCCTGGAATCGTCTTCAGTCTCTGGACATCCTCATCGTCGTGGCATATTCTCCCGATGTCCTCGTCCGCTTTTGCTGTCTTCGTGTCGATGAGTGCCATTATGTCCAGGAAGTCGTCCAGCTGGACTATCTCGAGGGACCTCAGCCACTTCACATGCTTCTTGGAGAAGTGAGATCGCAGGGGAGGTGGAGTCTTGATCCCGCGCATCGCGAGGATTGCGTGTACCTGGTTCTTGATGGATGCTGAACTGCGCACGAGCGAGTGTCTGAACCTCGTCAGCTCACGGAGCTCGCGCAGCTCCTTGGGCGGGATGTACGATTCTGGAATGGCGTTCAGCCTGAGGAGTTCAGCCAGCATCTCGGCATCGTTCTTGTCTGTCTTCGCTCTACCCGCAGTCAGCGCCTTGACCTTCAGGGGATGTGCCACCTTGACATCGTAGCCTCTGGCTTCGATGATGTCGTAGATGTACATGCAGAAGCCTGTCGCCTCCATGACGACTGAGGCGGCTCCCAGTGGATCGATCTTGTCTAGGAACTCGTTCATGTCCTTGGAGTTTGAAGGGAACCTGACATTCATCAGGATCTTTCCCTCGTCGTTCTTCACGCAAGCCTGGGTGTTCTTCTTATGTATGTCCAATCCTATATAGTTCATGGTTCTCCCGCCTTGGGCCGTTTGTGCAACAGCCACAATGGCGGGGAGCCTCTTTTAGCATGTCATCAATCAGGAATAGAGGTTGTGGAAGTGTTCGGGCTTCATGGTTATGTATTCTGGAACGTTAGGCAGTGACGGTTCAGTTCGGACATTTCACTTTCTGCTAACCAAGTCGTGTTCACAATAAGCTGAATGTCTTCCTGATTCCTTTCTTGACTCTGAGGACAGCAGACCACACTACTCTGTGTGCTTCCAATTGAGTCATTGATTTCAAACTGCGCAATGAGACGAGAACAAGTTCATGTTGTTCCTCGGACATCCTTTCGAATCTCTGGCTCCCTGCTTGGCAGGAACTTGCACATGAAGATTGCTGCAGCAGACAACATTCCCAGCAATAGGAAAACCTCAGCGAAACCCTCGTTCACTGGTACTTCATCAGATGCAGATAGGAATGTCCCGAGGGCCACTGGCCCAAAAGCACCTCCAAGGACGTTGGTCATTTGACGAATTCCAGTTATCGCACCTGCTGAGCTTTCAAAAGCCTCAAGCCCTGCCGCGCTCAGTGGAATTGCAGCCAGGGTACCGCCGACACGACTAGCAAGGAAGATGGCTGCAAGGAACTCCATTCGAGTCGGCAGATATGTTAAGCACATGAAGGATAGCGCCGTTATGCCAAGCCCAATCATGGTCATGATTCGGTATCCTGTTCTCTGAACCAAGATGCCGGAGATGGGCGCCGCAACGACTTGACCCAGTGCCCCAATCGAAAGCAGCAAGCCAGTTACAGTTGGGCTAGCGCGAATGGCCGGGTGGTTTTGAGCGTAAAGGGAGAGGAAGAATAGCCCGCTATACATGCCTACCCCCAATAGGAATGAGAGGAATGCGATTGATGAGAGGCTGCGATCGCGCAGAAGTCTGGGATCTAGAATGGGTGCTTCGCTCCTTCTCTCGATCTGATAGAGAACCGCAACCAAGGGAATGGCGCTGGTCAAGGCAGCAACGTTCGACAGGGTGAAGGAACGCGACTCTCTGTACGTCGTCAATGAGAGCATCAGAATGATGAGTATTAGGGACAAAAGCAGAGCCCCAACCATATCCACACTTGACTGCTTTCGGACTTGCGCTTCCTCAATGACGAGATAGGCAACGATCCCAATGGCCAGTCCAAATGGCACATTCAATAGGAATATGCTCTGCCACACGAAGTTGTCTACCATTATTCCTCCAACGTTTGGTCCCAAGACAGTGGCCAGCGGACCTACCATTGCGGCCACTCCCAATGTTGTCGTGCGAGTCTTCCCCTTGTACAGAGCGCTTGCTATCTTGAATCCGACAGGAGCAAGTATGCCTCCTCCAAGGCCCTGGAGAATGCGAAACGCGATCAATTCCTCGAATCGACATGGCAGCAGAATCCCAACGAGCCCGGAAAAAAGGGACCCAATCGTCAGTATACCAATTCCCGCAAGAAAGAGTCTCTTCGGACCGTGGCTGTCAGCCAACTTGCCAGCAATCGGGAATGTTGCGCCAGCCGCTACCAATGAGAGCGCCGTAATCCATGGCAACCATGCGGTAGCTTCTGGAAATTCCCGCGCCAGCGTCGGCAATGCTGTCACGACGACTGTGAATTCCAGGTTGGCGAGGAATATCGCAGATACGATCGCCCCCACAACGACAAGATCCCTTCGCATTCAGATCACGACATTTCATGACTTGCACAGCGGGAGTCCGTAGAGGATATTCCCGATTTCTCTCAGAGTCGAGACATCTGAAACGTCCCTGTCTAACAGAGGCAGCTGAGCCATCGTGAGATCAGAGAACACCGAGTCAATCTTCGCAATGTATCTTGCCTGCAGATTCCTTCTCGCCTCGAGGAACTTGTTGCCATTGACTACATTGTTGTCAAGGCATTGATTGACCACCAGCGCCTGAACACGTATCCCGAGCTTCCCCAAGCTAGATATTGCGCTGTGTGTTTCTTCTATGGGCAACCTCTCCGGAAGCAGGACCAAAGTGAACACAGTGGTCTGAGTATCTCTGAGTACTCCAATAGCTATCTCATACCTCGCCTCGTCTTTCTCAAGACTGTCAATTGAGGTGCTGTCTAGACTGATGAAGTCTCCGAGCCGTTTCCCTTCAACCACTTCCTTGCGCAAGAACCCTGCCCAATTGAAAGGCATCGCAATCTCGCGAAGTGATTTCCCGGTGGGCGCAGTATCGAACACAATGACCTCGCTGGGAGGATTCTCCAAGAAGGTCACGAACTGGTCGAATGTCGCCATTTCCTCTGAGCAGGGTGTGTGCAAAGCATCTTCGTCAAGTACCTCTGCTATTTCTCGAGATAGTGCTCTCAATCGAGTCTGAAATACCCCAACTGCATCATTGGGATTGATGTTGAGCCCCGCAAGGTTAGGTATTCCTCGGATTTGGGTCAGATGTTTTCCATCAATCTGCTGGCCGAAGATGGCAGATAGACTTACCGTCGGATCAGTTGAGATGATTGTGGTCTTCTTGCCACAATCGGCGAACCAGATAGCGGTTGCCGCAGCCACAGTCGTCTTGCCAACCCCACCTTTGCCTCCAAAGAAAAGATACTTCGTAGAGCTGGATGGCCAAATGAGACCTAGGAGCCTGCTACTCATTCTCTTCCCCTTGAGGCTCATTCCTTCCTTTCGAGGCATTCAGCGCGAGCCTAATTTGCGTCACCTCTGGCACGCCAAAAGAGATGATTCTGCCATTGACGATAATCACGGGTAGACCTACTTGGTGAGACTTGATGTAGGTCTCGGTGAGCTGTTTTCTCACGTCCCAGAGCGCACTCTTAAGAAACGCCACGCTTGCTGGGACCACCTCTATCACTGCCTTTGTCCCCGTGTCTGTCACAGCACGAGCAACTGCTCTCCTAGCCTCCACATCCAAGGGTGCCATCCAGGGCATGCAGCAACTTCCTGTCACGATGAGGATCTTAGCTGTCGTTTTGTTGCTGTCTTGTGAGGGAGGGTGTGCCTGCGTTTCCTTCTCAGTCTCCTTCATTTTCTCTACTAACTCTTGATAGTAGGCAAGTTAAAATAGCTTCTCTGACGTCCACTACTAAGATGACGGAAGTAGAGAGAATGACCAACGCTCTTTTCGAAGAGGGAGCAAAATCCTCCATCGAAGAGGTCCGAGCTGCGCTCCGCAATCTCGGGATCAGCGGTTATGCAGCGGATGTGCTGTGCGCACTAATTCGCTTGCCTGAAGCGACTGCTGGTGAACTGGTTGTCAAAACAGGTATCCCTGACTCGAAGATCTACTATGCTCTCGAGGAGCTCGCCAATCACGGACTAGTGGATACTCAGGGAGGGAAACCGAAGGTGTATCGAGTCGCTCCGCTTGAGGAAGTGGAGATAAGGTTGAGAGAGATCGTCGAGAACAAACACCACCGAGAGAGAACCGAGGTCACACGGGCGTTGTCGTTGCTCGAGCCACTTCGAGTTGCCGCAACTGCTTCAACTGGAAGTCTTGCATATGTCATCAAAGGACTGACCAACGTGATGGCCAGAGCTCAGAAAATGATATCATCTTCGAGAAGAGAGATTGTGCTAATTGTTCCCGAGGAAGCACTGTTCCGAAAGCTCGAAGAACACCTGGCTAGTGCGACAAGACGGCACGTGAAGGTGAGGATTGCAGCGCCGAATCCGGACATCAAGAAAGCGGTTTCAGGGTCGGCAGAGGTACGAATTGTTGTCAGCTCATTCTTTCTCTTGATAGTTGATGGACAGCAGATGCTCACCGTGAGAAGATTGCCGGATGGTTCTGCGCACGGTATTGTTTCCACGGACGAGACTCTCATTCGGCTTGGTCTGGATTATTGGAACAATCCGAAGTGCTGCATTAGAAATACTCCGTAGAGACCACGAGGTTTGTTCCTGAGCTAGCAGGAAATGCTCCGGATTGCGTGTAGTTATTTCGCACGAATCTGCCCACTCGGTGAATCAGATCCTTTCTCCTCGTCGTGCGAATTGCTGGGATGTTTCTGAGCAAAGGCAACCGAAGCCCGCTCTCCGACTATAGCCCGGACAACACTGTTACTTGCCAGGTGCAGATATCTTACGAACCATGTCCGTCTGAGAGGGATGCTCTCAGGATCGCGGCTCGGCATGAGAGAATAAAGAAGCCATCCTGTTCCAGCATTGCATTCCCTTTTTGCGTACAGCTTCAATTCATGCGGAGCCGCGTCTTCTTTCCATTTCCTCAGACTGTCCGCAAGCAATGCGTTCGGAATCATTGTTCATTGAAAGTAGAACAGGGCAAATGCGCTTTCTACCTCCGTCGGGCGGCTGGGTATGTTTACCGCCCTAGGGCGGCAAAAGCTTATTAGGCTTTAGGCCACGTGGTCACTTGTGAAATTCCTAGACACCAGAGTCAGGATTCAACATCCTTGTCCGTTCTGCAATTTCTCGGCCGCATTTCCAGAGGCGGAGATGGTTCTCTGGTGCAATGGGTCAAACGAGATTCTCCAGATAACTGTTCCCGAGTCATCGGCACTTGAGGATGCTCTGAAGGAGGCTCGGAAGTCGCTTAATGCTCGCGATATAATTCAAGATGGACGTTCAGCTCTGACCGTGTTGCGCGTGTGTCGATGCAGGCAGTATCGGTCGGTCATGACTATCGCCGATGAGAATGATGTCTGGCTGGTCCCTCCCGTGATATATGGCAACGGGTGGGAGACCCATCGAATTCTGTCGCAAGGAAGGACATCGCTTCGGCGCTTTGTTGAAGAGGTGAAGAAGATTGGGAAGGCTGAAGTCGTTTCCAACAAACCAAGAGAACATCTGGACGTGATTCACGATCTTTCTGTCGTCCCCGTCCACTTCTTTGAAGGACTAACGGATCGGCAGATCCACGCACTTGTCTCGGCCTATGAACACGGGTTGCTTGAAATCCCCGCGAAGGCCAGGATGGAGCGCCTTGCCAAGAAGGAGGGTATATCACGATCGACCTACGGGGAGCACTTGAGGAAGGCCCAGTTGCAGTTGCTCCGAAACTCATATCCGTTCCTGAAGCTCCGTGATGTTGGCATGAGCCGGGAATAGAAAGGCGGCTCCTTTTTCTGCCAGCAAAGAAACGAAGCGTGAAATCCCTTCATTTCGTGTCTGTAAGTATTGCTCCTAGCTTTAGTCGTCAGCGTATTCCGAGAGAGAATCCGGGAGAAGCCTTCAAGAGCCTATTGCAAGTTCATGACATCAATAAGCCAGTAACCGTTCCTCCTGACAGGATTTCCGGTCTTGATTTTGATGTCAGATTTGAAAGAAGGCCCACCAAACACGAAGGTATGATATTCGCCATTCTCACCACAGTAGGTTATCGGAACGTCTATTGCCCGTCTCCTCAGATCTTCAATTCGCTCCATCCAGGCAAAATCAATCCTTTTTCCTAAGTCGTCTCTCGTCAGGAACTTCGAATCGAGTGCGACAACGATTGCCTTGAAGCCGGCTCCGATGAATTCTTCCATGATCCCTTTCTGATCCATGTTCCACAAAGGGAATATTGACCCCAATCCTGCCTTGCCGGTAACTCTCTCACACCATTCCCGGTTTTGTCGGACATCAATGTCTCCGAAAACAACTCCCTCAGCGCCCCTAGACTTCAATTCCGTAAGAGCTCCAAGGAACATCTCTTCGTAGTTGTCATTGCCCACTTTTCTCTGGATTAGAGTCTTTCCGAGTGCATCTGCCTGTTTCCGAATCAGTTCTGCCCTGACACCGTGAAATGCTACTCTTCCGCTGTCTTCACGACAGGTGTTGAGGAGATACTTGACATCAGACCCTTCGGACGAGGCTTTCCAGTACGCCAAACAAGAATCCTTTCCTCCGCTCCACGATACGGCAACTCGATTCATGTCTAATCGCGCTCGTGACCCATCTTTGGCCACAGAAGAGATGTTCTACCCGTTGACGTCATCTGGCTTCCTCTGTCAGCTCACCTCTCTTCAAGAGCTCTGGGATGAGCTCCTCGACACTCTTCATCTCAACTGCACCTGAAGCGACCAAGTCTCTGATGAACGCCTCGGCCTTCCCGCCTACGAAGTCTATACTCGGGCAACCCTCTGGTCGGAGCAGGAACACCTTCTTGCCCCACCGCAGAGCGGCTCCTGCAGCCTTGAGATTCCTGAGGTTCCCCTGGCCTACCGGGAACGGCGAGACCACAACCGCCTCGGATTCCGCTACGAGTTTGAGATTCTCGGAATGCGCGACCTGGCTGATCTGTGAGAAAGGCACCTCAGCCACGGTAGGAACATGCAGCTCTTTTGCCTTCTGGTAGTCTGAATCGAACATGCTCAGGACGCCAACAGAGACGCTGCACCCACTCCTCCGCAAAGCTTCCAACAGTGCTCCTCCTGTGCCCCCGCCACACAATAGGTGCACCCTGATGCCCCCACTGTGGGTGATGGTGTGAGAAGCTCGAGGCCTCACGAAGATCATGTGGGTGATTGGGTCCGTGCTCACAACGACATCAATCCCGTAGGCGTCCCTTAGCACATTCGCTGTCAGCACCTGATTTGGTGGCCCCATCGCAACCACCATGCCCTGATCGATGAAGGCTATCTCATCACAGTATGTGGCGGCGAGATCAACCTCATGGAGGACTGTGATGAGTGCGAGTGGCATCGTTCTGCTCAGCTTTCTCAGCAGATCCATGATCTTGCTCATGTCATCGGCATCGAGGTATACGACGGTTTCATCCAACAGGAGTAGCTTCGGCTGAAGTGACATAGCTCTCGCAATGAGCACAAGCTCTTTCTCCGTCTCATTGAGTTCAGCAAACGGCTGCATGGCAAGGTGCCACGTATCAGTCATGACCATGGCCTCCCTCGCAATCTCCTCATCAACCCTCATCTTCACATATGGGCCGTAGACGAAGGGAGACCTTGCCATCATGACGAAGTCGCGCACGGAGAACGCAGATTCTTTCTCTGAGTCTTGTGGAACTGCCGCAATGGCATTTGCGATTTCTGTGCTAGACAGCATGTGTAGAGATTTCATTTCCGCCAGTATTGCACACTTATTGGAAGGAAGACGGCCCACGAGGGACCTGAGAAGCAAGCTCTTGCCGGAGCCGTTGGGCCCCATCAAACCAATGAGCATACCATCCTTCACGGTGGCAGACAAGCGATTCAGAGCCTCGGCGTTCTTGACTGAAGAGGATGGGCCATAGACCTCGCCTTTCGAAGAAGGTCGCGCTCGTGTATTTCGTACCCTCACCGAAGTCATTCCCTTATCTCTTTGTGCGACCTAGATACATTGGCACACTCGAAAGTCGTCATTTCGCTCAGTATCTTGCATGACGCTTCAGCTATCATGAAAGCCAATGCTGCACCGGTTCCTTCGCCGAGGCGCATGCCCAAGTCGAGGATGGGATCGAGTTTCAGATGCTCAAGCGCATACCTGTGCCCTGGCTCAGCGGAGATATGAGAAGCTATCATATATTCACTGGAATCTGGACAGATTGTGCCCGCAATAAGCGCGGCAGAGCCAGAGACGAATCCATCCAGGAACACGGGGACTCCTCTTGAAGCGGCCTCGAGGGCTACTCCTGCCATTCCAGCTATCTCGAACCCTCCAACTTTTGACAGTACGTCCACCCCATTCTTGGGGTTGGGAGAATTGACCTTGATGGCTTGCCCGATCGCACGGACCTTTGCATCCAGGGTGAAGTCATCAATGCCGGTGCCCCGACCTGTGACTGACTTCACGGGATGACCTGTTATCACTGCCGTGATAGCACTGGCCGCCGTAGTGTTCCCTATCCCCATGTCTCCTATGGCAATCGCATTCACCCCTGTGTCGATTGTTTCGGTCGCAAGCTGGGAGCCCACATACAATGCTCGAAGGGTCTCTTCTTTCGACATTGCCGGGCCTCTTGTCATGTTCTTGGTGCCTTTGGCGATTTTCCGGTTGATGACGCAGCTCGGCCATTCGATGTCCGAGGCGACGCCCATGTCCACTACCTTGACCTCGGCGCCTGCAAATCGAGCAAGCACATTGATTGCCGCGCCACCTCTTGCAAAGTTGAGAACCATCTGTTCGGTCACTTTCGAAGGATAAGCGCTGACAGACTCCGCAGTCACGCCATGGTCTGAGGCCATCGTGAACACAACCTTCTTTCCTATCCTGGGTCTCGGCATCCTGTATATTCCTGCAAGCTTGATCGATATGGTCTCCAACCGCCCCAGACTTCCTCGCGGCTTCGTGAGCGAATCCTGCAGAAGCCTAGCGCTTTCGATTGATTCTTCGTCGGGCTTCGCGATTCTTTTTGTGTACGCGGTGATGTCTAGCATTTTGTCACTCAAGCAAGCTTGAAATATTGAAAGTATATTTTATGGTTTCGCCACCGCGAGGGTGAAATATCTCATGAACGCGTTGAAGGTACTGAAGAGCCATGGCGTCAGCCTCGAGTCCATGGTGGAGCTGGGCTTCGAGCTCTATGTTGGAGAAGAAACGGGGAGGAAGCTTCAGCAGCTTAAGTCAAAACTGAAACGACTGCTCGAAGAGTACCTGGCAGACCCGAACGTAGCCATGCTTCTGGCCGCTGCCTCTTATCTCGAAGAGCTCGCACAATCAGAACACACAGGCATCTTCCATTCCATGCGAGATCCGCCAGCGCTTGTTGCGGACGAACTCATAGGCATGTCGATAGCGGAATACATCGCCGGGAAAAAGGGACTTTTCAACTACGTTCGCTACGACAAAGCCAAGCCAGGAATCCTAAGCAAGCTGCCTCCGTTCATGGACGATGCAGTTGGAGCTCTCGTGGCGGCCTCCATGAATAGGCTCTTCGAGGAATAATATGGCAGGGGAGCTTTTCGGCCTTCTCACAAGGATTAGGATCTCGCGCAAGCCGATGGATCTCGAAACGGCTGCCAAGAAGCAGCATCTCTTCCCGCTTGCCGGTGCAGCCATTGGCTTCTTGGGAGTATTTGTTGCGGTAGTCATCAACGCGCTCCTTGGAAGTAGGATGCCTTTCGTCTCAGCAGGTGTGCTGCTTGCGATGTTATACTGCATCACTGGAATAATGCACATCGAGGGCCTGGCGGACTTTGCGGACGGTCTCATGACCACCGGATCACAAGAGAGGAAGAAAGAAGCGATGAAGGATGTCCACCTCGGTGTTGGCGGCGTGTTTACAGCGACTCTCTATCTCATTCTGATGTTTGGCGTACTCACGAAGCTCTCAACCGTAGGCGGCGAATGGAGGATTCTCTCGCCTGTGCCGTGGCTTGTGCCCGCCGCATCTGGGCTCATACTGGCTGAAATGTCCGGGAAACTCTCCATGAATGTCGCAATGACACTTGGACCGAGCGCGCACCAGGGAATGGGTTCCCTTTTCGTTAAAGAAGCTAGCGTATGGAAACTGCTGGTTTCCATCACAATAGCGAGCGCGGTGAGTTTGATAATCTCTGGCTACTTGTTCTGCCTGGTGTTTCTCGGTCTCTTCGCAGGCTTTGTGGTTACGATGATAGCAAGGAAGAATTTCGGTGGCGTGAGCGGCGATGCTTTCGGTGCCGCGAACGAGATC
>Ga0315280_10002512_pt1 | contig 29684 bp, 26 predicted proteins | sample YL17G06_40_MG_FD_203697 | JGI IMG/M metagenome (GOLD analysis project Ga0315280, IMG submission 203697) | Sediment microbial communities from Yellowstone Lake, YNP, Wyoming, USA - YL17G06_40 | ecosystem: Environmental > Aquatic > Freshwater > Lake > Sediment | place: USA: Wyoming | collected... | reverse complement strand
GGCGGGGACAACGAGCGGGATACGAAGTACGTGGTGGCGCGGCAACGGATTCTCCACGACGCGGCGCATCCGTCACGGGTGCGGCTGCCCATCATCCCGCGTTAGCCCCCACCTGGCGCGGCGGCGGGGGGGGGGCCCCCCCGGCCCCCCCCCCCCCCCGCCCCCGCGAGCTCAGAGCTTCGCTACCAGGTTCCTCAAACGCGCCTGGGCTTCCTCTTTCACGTCCTCATAGAGGCTGTTGCCGTGGCTGTCCATGGCCACGATGAGCGGGCCGAAGTCTTTCACGCGGAACTTCCACAGGCACTCCGGCATGAGGTCCTCCCAGTAGACCTCCTCGATCTCCTCGATCTGCGTCGTCTCGAGCGCCGCCGCCCCGCCGGTGATGGCGAAGTAGCAGCCGCCGAACTCCTTGAGGAAGGGGATCGAGTCGGGCAGCAACCCGGCCTTGCCGATGATGGCGCGCACGTTGTAGTCGCGCATGAGGCCCTGCGTGAAGCGGTTCATGCGGGTGCTCGTGGTGGTGCCGATGCAGACCTTCTCGAAGCGCCCGTCGGGGAGCTTGCGCACGCCCGGGGCGGTGTGGATGAGCGCCGCGCCGGTGAGGTCCATGGGCGGCGCGACGCCCTTGTCGAAGATGCGTATCTGCGTGGCGTCGCGGATGCCCACGATGTGCCCGTCGAGGCGCAGCTTCTGGCCCGCGCGCAGCTCACGCAGCGCGTCGAGGTCGTCGAGGGGGAACTTCAGTCTCAGCTCGCCGGACGTCGTCGGCGCAGCGCTCTCGGTCGTTGCCATCCTCGCGCTCCTAGAATCCGATCTCGATGTCGCCGGCGGCCGACACGGTGGCGCTGCGGCGGCGCGCCGCCCAGCACTGGAAGTTGACCGCGACGGGGTTCTGCGTGATGTGCGTATGGGCGTGCTCGATGTTGACGGCCAGCGCGGTGGTGTCGCCGCCCAGGCCCATCGGTCCGATGCCCAGCGCGTTGGCGGCTTCAAGCAACTCGGCCTCGAGCTCGCGCATCACCGGGTCGTCGCTGCGTACGTCGATCGACCGGAAGATCGCCTTCTTGGCGAGGCTCGTGACGAGGTCGCTGGTGCCGCCCAAGCCGACGCCGATGATGGTCGGCGGGCAGGGATTGGCGCCGGCGTCGACGACGCACTGCAACACGAACTCCTTGACGGCCTTGATGCCCTGCGCCGGCGTGAACATCTTCATGAAGCTCTGGTTCTCGGAACCGGAGCCCTTGGGCAGGCACGTCATCTTCAGCGAGTCGCCGGGCACGAAGTCGTAGTGCATCACGGGCAGGTGGCGGCCGGTGTTGGTGAAGGTGTTCTCGCGCGTGACGGTGTGCACGGCGTTGGGACGGAGCGGGTGCTCCTTCGTCGCCCGCTCTGTCCCGACGCGGAGGCGGCGCGTCACCTCGGCGAGGTTCAGCGGGCTGTCCTCACCGACCTCGAGCCGGTAGATGACCGTGCCCGTGTCTTGGCAGACGAGCATCTCGCGCTCGGCCGAGACGGCGATGTTCTTGAGGATGATGTCGAGGACTTCTTGCCCGTTGGGGTGTGTCTCGCGCTCGCGGGCGCGCTTGAGCGCCGTCTGTACCTCGGGCGGGATGGTCTTGAGCGCCTCGATGTAGAGGCGTTTTGCCGCCTCCTCGATGGCGACGTAGACGTCGGTCTGGACTCCTGGCATGGGCGACTCCCTGCTGACTTCTGGCCGTGCGACATGGGCTTCTAAGGATACCTGCCGGCGCGCCGGCAGTCACACCGGCGCGGCGGCGGACTCCATCTCGGGAGCCGGCCGCTGCGCCAGACGGCACCTGATCGCCATCGAGGCGGCCATGACCGTCCACAGGTACGGGTCCTCGAAGAAGGCGTTGTAGAAGAAGCTGTGCAGCAGGATGGCCAGCACGACGGCCATGAAGCCGCCCTGCAGCAGTCGCAGCCGCCGGTCCTCGCGCAGGCCGGCCGAACGCAGCGCGGTCGCGAAGTACGCGACGAGCAGGGCGACGAAGGCGGCGATGCCTTCGACGCCCTGCTCGGCGAGGATCGTCATCGCCGTCGTGTGGCTCTCGGTCAGGTCCTTCGCGCCGAGGGGCCGTTTCTCGCCGCGCACGAGGTGATACTGGCGGTAGTCGGGGTACGCCAGGGGGAACCCCCCGAAGCCGATGCCCTCGGGGTGGCGCTCGAACATCTTCCAGCCGCCGCGCACCAAGTAGGCGCGCCCGCCGCTCAGCTTGTTCCAACCGTAGAGCGTCTCGAGCTTGCGCTCGGTGGCCCCGGGGCTGCGCAGCTGGGTGTAGGCGACGAAACCGCCCAGCAGGAGCGCGACCGTCAGCGAGGCGACGACCAGCCCCTTACGTCTCCCCAGCCAGACGAACTCGAACAGGATGGCGGCCGTGGACAGGGCCAGCCAACTCGAGCGCGAGAACGTGAGCAGCAGGGCCGCGGCCGCGAGCGCTGCCACGCCGGCCGGCAGCCACCGCCGACGCGTGCCGGGCAGCGCCAGGGCCGCGGCCGCCGCCAGCACGGCTACGACGACCATGAAACGCCCGAACATGTTGGGGTCCCAGAAGAGCGAGTTGATGCGGTAGACGTGCTCGATCTGCGCCTCGCGGAGGATCTTGGCGCGATTGATGAACGTCCAGCGCGTCGGGTACTGCACGAGGCCGACGACGGCCAGCACGGCGCCGGAGCCGAGCAGCGCGAAGACGAGGCGGTACAGGTCCTCGCGGCGCGCAAGGTAGCGATACACGAGGTAGTAGACGACGGCGAACGGCAGGAAGAACGCGAAGAGCTTGGTCAGCGAGGCCGCGAAGGCCGTGTCGTGGGCGGCGTAGTGCAGACCCACCCAGAGGGTCGTCACTCCCGCGACGGCGATGACCGCGGCCAGCGCGTAGCGCGCCGGGTCGCGCGGCAGGTCGTCGGGCCAGCGCAGGCGGTCGCGCAGGACGACCTCGGCGAGGAGGATCGCCAGCGCCGTGAGGCAGAGCGGGACCAGCAGGTTCGCCGAGCTGCCCGCTGCGGAGAGCGGCACGCGCAGCGGCATGACGACGATCATCGCCGGCACGGCCCAGCGCGGGTAGCGCCAGGCGAGCCAAGTGAGACCGGCGAGCAACGCGAGCCCCACGACGGCGCCGCCGCCCAGCAGGAGCCAGTGGCGCGCGAGGCCGGGGCGGTCGGCGGCCACGAACGTCAGGGTGGAACCGCCGAGCAGGATCGTGAAGGCGACGAGTCCCGCGGCGAGGGCGTGCCGCCGGCGGCGCAGGCCGGCGAAGAGCGGCAGCAACGTGGCCAGCACGCCGAGCAGGCTGAGCTTGGCCAGGAAGAGGGCGGCCGGCATGCGGCTAGTTCGTGGCCGCCGGGGTCGCCGGTGACGCCGGCGCAGCCTGTGCCCCGTGCCCGGAGGCGGCCGCCGGCGGCGCCGGCGGCAGGGACGGGTGCTTGCCGTTGGTCGGCGGCGCCGCGGCGACGAGCGCCCGGCCGAGACGCGCGACGGCATCGAGGTCGCGCTCCTTGAGCGCGACCTCGATGCCGTCGAGCTCTTTACGCAACTGGCCGAAGGGGATCGGCGTGCGGATGGCGCGGGTGATCTTGGGATGCCCGGTGACGCCGACCTCCTCGCCGTTGTTGAAGAGCTTCTCGTGCAGCTTCTCGCCCGGCCGGCTGCCCGTGATCTCGATGGTGATGTCGCGGTCGGGCTCGAAACCCGACAAACGGATCATGTCGCGCGCCAGGTCGATGATCCGCATGGGCTCGCCCATGTCGAGCACGAAGATCTCACCGCCGCCGCCGAGCGCCCCGGCCCGCAAGACGAGCCGCACGGCCTCGGGGATCGTCATGAAGTAGCGGGTCATGCGCTCGTCGGTGACCGTGACGGGCCCGCCGGCGGCGATCTGGCGCTTGAAGATGGGCACGACGCTACCGCTCGAGCCGAGCACGTTGCCGAAGCGCACGCTGATCAGCTTGGTCGCCTTGGTCTTCTGCGCCAGGCTCTCGATGATGCGTTCGCCCAGAGCCTTGGACAAGCCCATGACGGTCTCGGGCTCGACCGCCTTGTCGGTGGAGATGAAGACGAACCGCTCGACCCCGTGCGCCACGGCGCTCTGCGCCAGGGTCAGGGTGGCGAACGTGTTGTTCTCGAAGGCTTCGACCGGGTTGGCTTCCATCATCGGCACGTGCTTGTAGGCCGCTGCGTGGAAGACGATCCCCGGCTTGTGCTCCGCGAAGACGGCGTCGACCTTCGCCTTGCTCTTCACGTCGGCCACGATGGGCACGGCATCGGTGAAGAGGCGCTCGGTCGCGAGCTCGTGGTGGATGGAGAAGAGGTTGCCTTCGGAGTGGTCGACCAGAAGGAGCCGCCGCGGGTTCATGGCGGCGATCTGGCGGCACAGCTCGGCGCCGATCGACCCTCCGGCGCCGGTCACCATGACCACGGCGCCGTCGAGGTAGCCCGACAGGCGCTGCAGGTCGACCTCGACCTCGCCGCGGCCGAGGATGTCTTCGACCTGCACCTCGCGCAACTGCTCGATCGTCACCGAGCCCTTGATGAGCTCGTAGACTCCCGGCAGCGTCTTCACCGGCACGTTGACCTTCTTGCAGGCCACGACGATGTCTTCAACCACCTTGCCGCCTACCGACGGCATGGCGATCACGACCTCTTCGGCGGCGTACTCCTCGACGAGCTGCGGCAAGTGGCGCGTCGTGCCTACCACGCGCACGCCGTGGATGCGCAGGTTCTTCTTGCGCGGGTCGTCGTCGACGAAGGCCACCGGGCGGTAGCGGATCTGCCGCGTCTTCAGCATCTCGCGGACGACGAGCTCGCCGGCGTCGCCGGCGCCCACGACGAGCACCTTCTTGCGGTCCCGGCTGAGCTCCTGGCGCCAGGGCCGCTCCCAGAAGGCGCGCGTGATCAAGCGGGCGCCGCCCATGATGAGGAAGGTGAGCATCCAGTCGAGGAAGATGACGCCGCGCGGCAGCGAGGTAGCGATGATCTCGTGGCCGCGGAACATGACGGGGCTTTGCGCGTACCTGGCGACGAGCTCGGCGGCCACGACGGCGAGCGCCGAGGCGACTAGCGAGGCCTGCAGCAGCCCGGCCAGGTCGCGGATGCCGGCGTAGCGCCACCACTTGTTGTAGAGGCCCGACATGAGGAACGTGGCCATCTTGACGACGACCACGTAGACGAAGACGGTCTGCAGGAGGTGGCCGTAGCGCGCCGGTAGCTCGAAGTCGAAGCGCAACAGGAAGGCGAGGTAGAGAGCCGCCGACACCAGCACGGCGTCGGTGCCCATCTGCCAGAGGCGGTGACGGTTGATGAAGAGGCGCTCTCTGACCATCGGCCGCTCGGTTCGCTAGAGACCCTGGACGGCGGGCGCTCGCCGATACTCCCGCCGCCAACGGGCGACGCTCATCATAGCACTGCCGAGCGGACGGTCCGGCAGGCTCACAGGATGCGTCCCAGGCGCGCGCGGCCGCGGCGCCGCCGCGCGACCCGCAGGATCTCGTCGACGAACAGCTGCGGGTCGCGCGGCGGCGCCGCGGCCGCGCGCGGGTCTTTCTTGGCGATCTCGACGTCGTCGGCCTTGTAGGCTCGCCGCAGCCTCCCCTCGCCGATCAGCCGCTCGTCGACGGCGCCCAGCCGGCCCGCGAACATGGTGTATGCGGGCGTGCCGAGGGCGACCGCTTCTCGGTTCATCGTCCCGCCCGCCCCGATCACGAAGTCGGCGGCCGCGATGAGGCTCAGGCCATCGACCGCGCTCTGCGGCACGACCACGTTCTTGTACCCCAGGCTGCCGTATCGTGCGCGTTGCTCCTCCGTCCGCGGGATGATGACCAGGGTCACGCCGCGTTTGGCGGCGAGCTGCGCGACGAGCTCGTCGAACAGCGGGTTGCCGTGGCGATGGTAGAGCGTGACCTCGGGCGCCGTGCGCAACACGCCGACGACCCGGCGCTTGTCGGCGATACCGAGTTGCTCGAGGACAACCGGGTCGGGCTGGAAGTCGTAGAGGTAGTACTCCTCCTTGAGCCCCGGGTATTGGAAGACCTTGTCGGGCGTGGCGCCGTAGGGCGCCAGGCGCGAGATGGGGATGGCTTCGGGCACGACGACCTCGTCGACCAGGCGCACGTTGAGGTGGTGCGAGACGGTGGCGTACTCGTAGTCGAACATCGTGAGCTGCGGGATGCCGAGCGCCCACGCGGCCAGGGCGAGATCGTTCGAGTTGTGGCCGACGGCCACGTCGACGTACGCGTGGCGCATCGAGACGACCAGGTGCGAGGTGCGGCTTGCCAGGCCGGCCGCCTTCGCAGGGATGCTCTTGCCGCGGTGCTGCCCGGTGATCACGGCGCGCAGGCCGTAGCGCTTGAGCAACTGCTCGGTCTGGGCATAGCGGCGGGCGGTCAGCGTGACCACGTGCCCCTGGTCTTCGAGACGCCGGATGATGGGCGCGAAGAAGAGGACGTGCGGCGAGTTGGTGATGTCGACCCAGACCTTCACGAGGTCAGGCGATGCCCTCGGCCACGGCTGCGGCGACCTCTTCGACCTGCTCCTCGGTGAGGTTCGGATGCATGGGCAGGGCCAGGTTCTCGGCCGCGGCGCGCTCTGTCACCCGGAAGTCACCGGGCCCGTGGCCGAGGAAGGCGAGCGCCGGCTGTAGGTGCAGGGGCGTGGTGTAGTAGGCGGCGCAGGCGACCTCGCGAGCCTTGAGGGCGGCGGCGATGGCGTCGCGCTGCGGCGAGCGGGCCACGTAGAGGTGATAGACGTGCGTCAGGCCGCCGGGCACGGCCGGGCGCTGCACCTCTGCAGGCAGGTAGCGGTCGTACCAGGCGGCCGCCTGTTGCCGCCGAGCGTTCCAGCCGTCGACCATGCCCAGCTCGACTCGGAGGACCGCCGCCTGGATCTCGTCGAGGCGCGAATTGTAGCCGACGTAGTCGAACTCCTTCTTGTCGCGGCTGCCGTGGAAGCGCAGCATGCGGGCCCTGGCGACGACGTCGGCGTCGTGGCCGGTCACCAGGCCACCGTCGCCGTACCCGCCGAGGTTCTTCGTGGGGAAGAAGCTGAAGACGGCCTCGTCGCCCAGGCTGCCGGCCCGGCGCCCCTTGTAGGTCGCGCCCCAGGCCTGGCAGGCGTCTTCGACGACGAGCAGGCCGTGCGCCCCAGCGACGGCGGCGATCGCGTCGACGTCGGCCGGCAGACCGAACAGGTCGACGGGCATGATCGCCTTGGTCCTGGGCGTGATCGCCGCCGCGATCCCGGCCGGGTCGATGGTGAGCGTGTCGGGCAGGATGTCGGCGAACACAGGCTTGGCGCCGGCCTGGACGATGGCCTCGGCCGTCGCGTAGAAGGTGAACGGCGTCGTCACGACCTCGTCGCCCTCGCCGATGCCGGCGGCGCGCAGGGCGATCGTCAGGCCGTCGGTGCCATTGGCCACGCCCACGGCCGCGGCGGTGCCCAGATAGGCGGCCGCTTCGTCCTCGAAGGCGGCCACGTTCGGTCCGAGGATGAAGCGGCCGCCGCGCAGCACCTCGATGACGGCGGCCTCGACGCGCTCGCGCACCTCGTCGTATTGCCCGCGGATGTCCATCAACCCGATCGCCACGGCCCTGGTCCTTTCGCTCGCACGGGCGCGTCCGTGACGGCGGACCAGGCAGATGAAGGGGTACGGGCCGCGGGCGCGCCGGATGGTATCGATGCTCAGACACAGGAACCTACCATAGCCGGGCCGTTGCGGCTACTCGCGCACCGGGGCTGGCGGGGCGGGGGCTCTGCCCCCGCCCCGCCAGCCCCGCCCCGCTTGCCTGCTCGCGGCGTCGGCGGAGTGAGGTGGCGACCACAGGCGACAGGGCGTACGCTTTGGTCTCGCTCGAGACAGGGAACGGTAACGCGCAATGATTCAGATCATCGACCCCATCGTCACCTTCTGCACGAACTTCATCGGCAGCTGGGGGCTGCCTGCCGTGTTCCTCCTCATGGTCCTCGAGAGCGCCTGCATCCCCGTTCCCAGCGAGGCCATCATGCTGTTCGCCGGCTTTGCCGTGAGCAAGGGCGACATGTCGCTTGCCGGGGCGGTCACCGTGGGTGTCGCGGGCAACCTGCTCGGCTCGTGGGTGGCCTACTGGGTCGGGCTCTACGGGGGGCGCCCGTTCATCGACCGGTACGGCAAGTACGTGCTCTTGCGTCACCACCACCTCGACATCGCCGAGCGCTGGTTCGCGCGCTACGGCGCGGTCGCTGTGTTCTTCAGCCGCATCCTGCCCATCGTGCGCACCTTCATCTCGCTGCCGGCCGGTATGGCGCGCATGCCCTTTTGGAAGTTCACCCTCTACACCGCCGCAGGCAGCGTGCCGTGGGTGCTCATGCTCGGGTACGTCGGCGTCAAGGTCGGCGACAACTGGGAGAAGATCCAGGCGAGGCTGCACTACCTCGACTACACTGTCGTGGCGGCCGTCCTGTTCCTCATCGCCTGGTGGGTCGTCCACCGCCGGCGCAACCCGGCGCCGGCCGCGAAGCAGTGAGCGCCGGCTTCACCATCACCGAGCACACCGCCGACGTGGGCGTGCATGCCTGGGGCGAGACCGAAGCGGCCGTCTTCGAGCAGGCGGCGCGAGGCATGTTCTCCCTGATCTGCGACCCGGGCACGATCGGCAGGGAAGAGACGTTGACCGTCGTCGTCGAGGCTCCCGAACGCGAGTTGCTCCTCGTGGCCTGGCTCAACGAGCTGCTCTTCCTGTTCGAGTCGCGGCGCGTGCTGTTCGCCGACTTCGAGGTGCTCGGGATGGGCGAGACCGCCGTACGCGCCCGGGTGACGGGTGAGGTGCTCGATCCGCGCCGGCACGCCGTCTGCGGGGGCGTGAAGGCCGCGACCTATCACCAGCTCCGGCTCGAGCAGACCGCCGGCGGGTGGGAGGCACAGGTCATCCTCGACGTCTGACGGTGAACGCTCGCGGCCGCAAACGCTCGCGGCCGCAAACGCTCGCGGCCGCAGTGAACTGCCGGAGCGGGGAACACTCCTGCTCAGGATCGCCGTTTCGAGGAGCGTCGTCCGGCCGTGGACTACGAACTGATCGCACCCTACACGTACCGCATCGTCCCCCAGGGCGACATGCGCGTCCCGGGCATCGTCTACGCCGGTGGGGACCTCTTCGAGCATGCCGGCGCAGAGCAGGCTTTGCAGCAGGTCATGAACGTCGCGACGCTGCCGGGTATCCTCAGGGCGAGCATCGCCATGCCCGATATCCACTGGGGGTACGGGTTCCCCATCGGCGGCGTGGCGGCCGTGAGCGAGCGCGACGGCGTCGTCTCGCCCGGCGGCGTGGGCTTCGACATCAACTGCGGCGTGCGCCTGCTGAAGACCGGGCTGCGCGTCGACGAGGTGCGGCCGCGCGTGCACGAGCTCTTGCACGAGATCATGCGCCGCGTTCCGCAGGGGACCGGAGAACGCGGCGCGCTGCGTCTGAACGAGCGCGAGTTCAAGCATCTTCTCGAAAGGGGCGTGCCGTTCCTGGCCGAGCGCGGGCTGGCGACCGAGGAGGACATCGAGAACACCGAGGAGCACGGCTGCATGGCCGGCGCCCATGCCGACGCTTCCACGCAGAAGGCCATCGCGCGCGGCCACACCCAGGTCGGCAGCCTCGGCTCTGGGAACCACTTCCTCGAGCTGCAGGTGGTCGCTGAAGTCTTCGACGAGGAGAGCGCGGCGGCGTACGGTGTGCAGCGGGGGCAGGTGGTCGTCATGATCCACACCGGTTCACGCGGCTTCGGTCACCAGACGTGCACCGACCATCTGGCGCGCATGGCGGCCGCCACGAGCCGCTACGGCTACCGGCTGCCCGACCGTCAGCTTGCCTGTGCGCCGGTGAGATCGCGCGAGGGCCAGGACTACCTCGCCGCCATGGCTTGTGCCGGCAACTTCGCCTTCGCCAACCGCCAGATGATCATGGAGGAGGTGCGCGGCGCCTTTGAACAGGTCTTCCGCCGCGCCTGGGTGAAGCTGGGGATGGACCTGCTCTACGACGTGGCGCACAACGTCGCCAAGCGCGAGGAGCACGTGGTCGACGGCGGCGCGGGTAGACCCGGCGAGGCGCGCCTTGTGCCGGTGTGGGTGCATCGCAAGGGCGCGACGCGTGCGTTCGGACCGGGCCACAGCGACGTGCCCGCGGCCTACCGCGACGTCGGCCAGCCGGTGATCATCCCCGGCGACATGGGCCGCGAGAGCTGGCTCCTGGCGGGCACCGCGAAGGCCATGCTCGAGACCTGGGGATCGACCTGCCACGGTGCAGGGCGTCTCATGTCGCGCGGTGCCGCCAAGAAGGTCAAGAGCGGCCCCGAGGTGCGGCGCGAGCTCGAGGAGAAAGGGATCGTCGTCAAGGCCGCGTCGGTGGCGCTGCTTGCCGAAGAGGCGCCCTACGCCTACAAGGATGTGGCAGCCGTGGTCGACGTGGTACACAGGGTCGGCATCTCGCGCAAGGTGGCCAGGCTACGGCCGCTGGGCGTGCTGAAGGGCTAGCGCTTCAGGTGTTTTCAGCTTGGCGCGCGCGGCGCCGTCTCGCCCGCCTTGGCCTCGCGAGCGACGACCTCGCGCCGGCTCAGCTCGAGCACGTGCTCGAAGATCTCGTGCAGGCCCTCGACTGAGAGCGGACCGCGGTTGGCGCGAGACACGAAGGTGATCATCCACTGGTCGCGTTCGGGGTCGAGAAAACCGATCCCCTGCTGCTCCTTGTACGTCTTGAGCTGCGCGACGAGCTTGATGCGCTTGTTGATCGCCTCGACGATCTTCAGGTCGTTGTCGGAGATCTGCTCGCGGAACTGCTTGATGACTGGGTCGCTATCGGCGCTGGCCATGGCTCCAGGGGTCGCAGGGACGGGATAGCCGCTGCGGGCAAGACGCCCGCGTCAGTCGTCTTCTTCGTCGTCGTCTTGGTCGGGCAGCTCGTCGTCGGCCTCTTCGGTCGGGCTTGCCTCGCGGAAGTCGTCGGGGGTGACCTGGTCGAGGAAATCGCGGAAACGCTCGACGATCTCTTCGGTGTCGTCGACCTCGTGCTCGAACTCGATGGCGTTCTCTTCGATGAGCTCGTCGGAAGCGAAGATGGGCGCGTTGGTGCGCACCGCCAGCGCCAGCGCGTCGCTCGGGCGCGAGTCGACCTCGATCTCGGCGCCGTTGCGGTTCAACGTGAGAAGCGCGTAGAACGTGTTGTCGCGCAGCTCGGTGACGGTGATGCGCTGCAGCTCGGCGTCGAAGTGATCGATGAGGTCGGTGATGAGGTCGTGCGTCATCGGTCGCGGCAGCTTGGTGCCCTGCATCTTGATGAGGATGGCCGCCGCCTCGGGGTGACCTATCCAGATGGGCAGGAACTTGTTGCCGTCGATCGTCTTGAGCAGCACGATGGGCTGCTTGCCGATGACGTCGAAGCTCACTCCGTAGATCACCATCTGCTGCACGTTCATGGGCCCAGTATACGACGAAGAGCAGGCGGCGACACTACTTTGCCCGAGTCTCACGGTTGGTGATCGTCGCATCGTCACCGGGCGCCTCAAGCTCGCTCGGCGAGCCCTGTCGTCTCGGAAAGGAACGTACTCCCGGACGAGCCCGACACCATCGCAGGTCAGCTTGACACACCGGCGAGCCGCGCCTAAACTTCGGCATTTGCCGGGCGCATAGCTCAGTCGGTTAGAGCGCGTCTCTGATAAGGACGAGGCCCCTGGTTCGAATCCAGGTGCGCCCACCACCTCAGCCTTCTCCCCCTGTGCGGTTGTGTCCGGCGCGACGTCGCCTCGTGGTCATTGCGGTTGTCATGAGGGTCCGGTGACGTTGCGCTTGTCTGGCCCGCGGCGGGTACGCCGGCAGTTTGGACAACATGGCGCACACCTCCCTGCCGTTTGCGCCTTTCTTGAAACGGCATGCTGTTCGCGATCTCCGTACGGGCTATAGTATGAGGGGGGGGTGGGCTGTCTGTCTCTCTTGAACGTTGCGCGTGGGGTGGATGGCACTGGGGGTTCACGGCCGGGGGCAAGAGAGACCGTCCGAGACTTCACCACCCTTCCGTTCTGAGGCGAAAGGAGCCGCGAATGAAGGACCTGCAGGGATTGGTCAGCGAGCTGAAGTACGGTCGCATTAGTCGTCGTCAGTTCCTCTATCGGGCGCTTGCCATGGGGCTTTCTGTGCCCGCGGCCGGGACCATTCTCGCCGCGTGCGGCTCCAGTAGCTCCACGAGCAGCGGGGGCAGCGCCTCGCCGGTCGCTATGGACACGACCAAGCCCAGCAAACTCTACCTCTACAACTGGGCGGACTACATCGCGCCGGCAACCGTGAAGAACTTCAAGAAGCAGACGGGCATCACTATCGTGGAGTCTTACTTCGACGACAACGAGTCGTTGCTGGCCAGACTCAAGGCGGGCGCGGGTGGCTATGATCTCATCGTGCCGTCCGACTACATGGTTCACATCATGTGGATGTCAGGACTGCTCGAGCCGCTCTACATGAAGTACATCCCCAACTTCGTCAACGTCATGCCCAAGTTCCAGCATCCGGCTTTCGATCCGGGCAAGGGAACCCCGGACAGCCCGAAGTACAGCGTGCCTTGGCAGTGGGGCACAACCGGCATCGGCTACCGCAAAGACAAGGTCAACCCCGCGCCGACGAAGTGGGCCAACCTCTTCCCGCCGCAGGCCGACCCCTGGAAGGGCCAAATCGACATGCTCAACGACGAGCGCGAGACGCCCGGTGTGGCCCTCCAGATGCTCGGCTACTCGATCAACTCGACCGACCAGAACCAACTGAACCAGGCGACGCAGGCGCTGATCCAGCAGAAGCCTCTCGTGCGCCAGTACGACTCCGTTAACATGAAGCGCAACCTGAGCGCGGGCGTGCCGCTTGTGCACACGTGGTATGGCGATGCGTTGCTCGCTATGCATTACGCCGGCAAGAACAAGGTTGGGTACGACTTGCCGGAGGAAGGCTTCACGATCTGGGTCGACAACCTCTGCATCCCGAAGGGCGCGCCCAGCCCTTATGCGGCGCACTTGTTCATGAACTTCGTGCTCGATCCCATGAACGCCGCCGAGCTTGTGGACTATATCTGGTACCTGTCGCCCGTGGTCGGTATGACCGAGCTTCTGCCGAAGATCGATAAGACCTCTGGTCAGTTCCTCGCCGATCACATCCCTACCGATGCTGAACTCCAGCGCGGTGAGACTATGAACGATGTGGGCGCCTTCGCGCGCAACTACACCGACGCGTGGGCCAAGGTGAAGAGCTCCTGAGAGAGATCCTAAGGATGGAGCTAGGAGGTCTTCCAGACGAAGCCGCAGCGGGCGGGCGCGGCGCCCGCCCCGCCCCCCCGGGGGGGGGGGGGGGGCGCCCCCCCCCCCCCCCCCCCCCCCCGCCCGCTTCCGTTTCCCGTACCCCGGACCTACCTTTTCGCGTCTCCGTGGCGTATAACGGGTCGCACGACGCTGCTGCCGTAGGGGCAAGGGCAGGGTGGCGGCCGGGGCCGGCCGCGAGCGCGAAGATGGGAGGACAGATGAGAGATGTCGAAGGACTCGTGCGCGAGCTCGCGCAGGGGAAGATCAGTCGCAGGCAGTTCCTCTACCGCGGCGCACAGATGGGCTTGGCGACATCAGCCGTCGCCGGCGTGCTGGCGGCGTGCGGTACCAAGGAAGGAGAGGCGCCGGCCGGGACTTCGCCGGCGCCGATGGACACTACCAAACCCGACAAGCTCTTCCTCTACAACTGGTCGAACTACATGACTCCGGGGATCAAGAAGGGCTTCAAGCAGAAGTACGGCATCAGCATCGTCGAGACCTACTTCGACGACAACGAGGCGTTGCTGGCCAAGCTCAAGTCGGGGGCGCGCGGCTACGACGTCATCATCCCGACCAACTACATGGTCCAGATCATGGTCAAGACGGGGCTGCTGCTGCCCCTGAACATGAAGTACATCCCGAACTTCAAGTACGTCGGGCCGAAGTTCGCCTCTCCAAGCTTCGACCAGTGGCCCGACGGCAAGAAGTACAGCGTGCCTTACCAGTGGGGCACGACGGCCCTCGGTGTGCGCCTCGACAAGGTCAGTGAGCCGATCACCAAGTGGGCGCAACTCTGGGACCCCGCGTACAAGCAGAAGATCAACATGCTGAACGACGAACGCGACACGCCCGGGGTCGCCCTGCGCAAGAACGGCTACTCGATCAACACGACCAGCCAGGCCGAGCTCGACACGGCCACGGCCGACCTGATCGCCCAGAAGCCCCTGGTGCGCGAGTACGACTCGCTGAACATGAAGCGCAACTTGGTCGCCGGCGTGCCGCTGGTCATGACCTGGAACGGCGACTGTCTGCTGGCCATGCAGGAGGTCGGCGAGGACAAGGTCAAGTACGTGTTCCCCGAAGAGGGCTACAGCGTCTGGGTCGACAACATGTGCAACCCCATCGGCTCACCGAGCCCCTACGCGGCGCACCTGTTCATGGACTACCTCTGCGATCCCCAAGTCAACGCCGACCTCACCAACTACAACCAGTACTCGTCGCCGATCCCGGCCGCCGACGCGTACACGCAGAAGTTCATCATCGACCACCTTCCCACCCAGGCCGAGCTCGAGCGCGGGGAGTTCCTGAACGACGTCGGGGCCTTCGCGCGCAACTACTCGGAAGCCTGGGCCAAGGTGAAGAGCGCGTGACCGTCGCCGTCGTCCCGGCGCTTGCAAGGCGGGGGCGGGACAGTCGTCACGGGACGGCGACGCCGTGATGGCCAAGCGCGCCCTGGGCGCCTCCCTGCTCGACTACGCCCTGCCCGACGAGGGCTACATGGTCTGGGTCGACGGCATGGCCATCCCCAAGACGGCGCCCAACCCCTACTGGGCGCACAAGTTCCTCGACTTCATGCTCGACCCCAGAGACGCCGCCGAGAACGCCAACTACATCGGCTACCAGAGCGCCGTGGCGGCCACCGTGCCGCTGGTCACCGACCCCATCCAGAGCGCCCTGCGCCCCACCTCGGAGCAGCTCGCCAAGGGCGTCGTGCCGATCGACCTGGGCGCCTTCTCGCGCGCCTACGACACCGCCTGGGAGAAGGTCAAGAGCGCCTGAGGAGGGGCCGGCGCGCCGGCCGGCTTCACGTTGTCACGCCGCCGACCCGGTGTTAGATTTGCGGGGAGCACGAACATACACGAGACACGCTCGGACGAAGGTCACGCGAGAGCTCGCCGAAGACGCGGGCGCCGAAGGGGCAAGGCGGGAGCGCCGAAACTCTCAGGCAAAAGGATCGTGGCCAGACGAGCCCCTGAACCTTTCGGCTTGGCCGAGACGGCAGAGACAGGGTGAGGCAGGCGACTGTCGCCCTGTTTTTTTGTTGGGCCGACCACGTGAGTGCCGGCGTCCGACCCGAGGCCGCGGCGTAGGCGTGGGCGCCGGCCACACGAGCGGTTGCGGTGACGCGCCGTGCGAAGGAGGAGCTGATTGTGGACGAGAGCTATCCCGACGAACTGAGGTACTTCCGCGAGCATGATTGGGTGCGCGTCGAGGGCGACGAAGCGGTGTACGGCATCTCGTGGTATGCGCAGGATGCGCTGGGCGAGATCGTCTACGCCGACCTGCCGTGCGAGGGCGACGAGGTCGCCGAGGGGCAAAAGTATGGCGAGCTCGAATCGGTCAAAGCGGTCAGCGACATCTTCTCGCCCCTGTCCGGCGAGGTCGTAGCGGTCAACGACGAGCTGAACGACGAGCCGGGACTGATCAACGAGGACCCTTACGGCAGGGGTTGGATCGTGGGCATACGCATGAGCGAGCCCGGCCAGATCGACGGCCTTATGACCGCCGACGAGTACAAGGCGTTTTTGAAGCAAGCCTGACCCGCCTGACACGACGGCGAGACGCCGGAGAGGCCACGGGTCTGGCCGCCTCGGCGAGACAAGGAGCAGACGACGGACTACGTTCCTCATTCAGAGCAGGACGTCCGAGAGATGCTGGCGTCGATCGGCGCCGCCTCGATCGACGAGTTGTTCGACGATATCCCAGAAGGGGTGCGCCTGCGCGACGGTCTGAAGTTGCCGGCGCCGCTCGCCGAGGGCGAGCTGGTGGCCGAGCTGCAACGGCTGGCCGATGCCAACACGCCGGCCACGCGCATGACCTCGTTCTTGGGTGGAGGAGTCTACGACCACTACGTGCCGGCGGTGGTCGACGCCGTCACCGGTCGGTCGGAGTTTTACACCGCTTACACGCCTTACCAGGCTGAACGCAGCCAGGGCGTGCTGCAGGCCATCTTCGAGTATCAGACGGCCGTCTGCGAGCTGACGGCGCTCGGGGCGAGCAACGCCTCGCTGTACGACGGTGCGACGGCGCTCGCCGAGGCCGCCTTCCTGGCCCACGCCGAGACTCGACGTACAAAGATCATCGTCAGCGGCGTGGTGCATCCCGAGTATCGGCAGGTTCTCGCGACCGAGGCGCATGGGATAGGCCTCGAGATCGTCGAGGTCGGGGGCGACGGCGGCGGTCTGACCGACACGGCCGCGCTGCGCGCGGCCGTCGACGCTCAGACCGCCGCCGTCGCCGTGCAGCAGCCCACCTTCTTGGGCGGCCTCGAGGACATGGCGGCCGCGGCGCGGGTCGCGCACGCCGCCGGGGCGCTGTTCATCGCCGTCGTCGACCCGATATCGCTCGGGGTGCTGGCGTCGCCGGGCGAGTACGGCGCCGACGTCGCCGTCGGCGAGGGGCAGTCGCTGGGTAACTACCTCGACTTCGGCGGGCCGCACCTGGGCTTCATGGCCGTCCGCGAGAACCTGTTGCGCCGTATGCCGGGGCGCATAGTCGGCGAGACCGTCGACAGCGAGGGCAAGCGGGGCTTCGTGCTCACGCTGCAGACGCGCGAGCAGCACATCCGCCGCGAGCGTGCGACCTCGAACATCTGCTCCAACCAGGCCCTGAACGCCTTGGCGGCGCTCGTGTATCTGAGCTGGCTGGGCAAGGAAGGTCTGCCCACGTTGGGTGAGCTGTGCGCACGCAAGGCGGCCTACCTGCGCGAGCGCGTGCTGGCCGTGCCGGGCGTCGCGGCGTTCACGCACGGTCCGGTCTTCCGTGAGTTCGCCGTGAAACTGCCGGTCCCGGCCCGTCGAACCGTGCACGCGCTGGCGGCGCGCGGCTACCTGGCGGGTGTCGACGTGGGTCGCTGGTGGCCCGCGCTCGACCATGTGCTGCTGCTCGCCGTCACCGAGAAACGCACGCGCCGGGAGATGGATGCCTTCGTGGCCGAGCTCGAGGCCTTCCTTGACGATCCGTCGGCGTACGAAGCCGTCTCAGCCCCGCTGCCTTCGGCGTCGGCGCAAGAGCTTCCCCTGGTTGGGTCGCCTACAGCGGCATCGTCGGCCAGTACTGTGGCGCCAACCCCGGAGGTGCGCCATGGGTGACACGGTGTACGAGTTGTCGCAGCCGGGCAGGCGGGCCTTCACGCTGCCGGCGCTCGACGTGCCGGCCGTGCCGCTCGACGAGCTCATCCCGGCAGGGCAGCGCCGGCGGCTCCCGGCCCGCCTGCCCGAGGTCGCCGAGGTCGAGCTCATCCGCCACTTCACCGAGCTCTCGCGACGTGACTACGGGGTCGATGAGGGGATCTATCCTCTGGGCTCGTGCACGATGAAGTACAACCCCAAGGTGAACGAACGCGTGGCCGCGCTCGAGGGCCTGCGCGGTCTGCACCCCTACGAGCCCGAAGAGCTGGTGCAGGGCGCCCTCAAGTTGATGGACGAGCTGGGTGGCTTTCTGGCCGAGATCTCGGGCCTACAGCGCACGACGCTGCAGCCGGCCGCCGGGGCGCACGGCGAGCTGACCGGTCTGCTCCTGGCCAGGGCCTACCACGAGGCCGAAGGGCGCGACCCCAAGAAGGTCATCATCCCCGACACCGCGCACGGCACGAACCCGGCCTCGGTGACGATGGCCGGCTACGAGGTCGTCGCCGTGCGTAGCGACGAGCGTGGCGGCATCGACCTCGCCGACCTGCGCGCCAAGGCGACGCCGGGCGAGGTCGCCTGCCTGATGGTCACCAACCCCAACACGCTGGGCCTCTTCGACGAGCACATCGTCGAGATCGCCGCGATCGTGCACGAGGCCGGCGGCCTGCTGTACTACGACGGCGCCAACGCCAACGCCGTGCTCGGCCGCTCGCGGCCCGGCGACATGGGCTTCGACATCGTCCACTTCAACACCCACAAGACGTTCTCCACGCCGCACGGGGGTGGGGGGCCGGGTGCGGGGCCGATCGTCGTGCGCGACATCCTCGAGCCCTTCCTGCCGGTGCCGGTGATCGCTCGCGAGGGCGACGGCGACGGGGCGCGCTATCGTCTCGACTACGACCGGCCCCAGTCGATCGGCAAGATGCGCTCCTTCTACGGCAACTTCGGCGTGCTGGTGCGCGCCTACGCCTACATCCGCGGGCTGGGCGGCGAAGGTCTCAAGCGCGTCAGCGACGCGGCGGTGCTGAACGCCAACTACGTGTTGGCCGGCATCCACGACCTGCTCGCGGTGTCCTACGACCGCACGTGCATGCACGAGTTCGTCGTCTCGGGCGCGCCGCTCAGGGAGTACGGGGTCAAGACGCTCGACGTCGCCAAACGCCTGCTCGACAAGGACGTTCACCCGCCGACCATCTACTTCCCGCTGATCGTCAAAGAGGCGATGATGGTCGAGCCGACCGAGACCGAGTCGAAGGCGGCGCTCGACCGTCTCATCGCCGTCTTACGCGAGGTCGTCGACGAGGCGAAGCGCGACGCGACCCTGCTCGCCGAGGCGCCGTTCACTATGCCGGTGCGCCGGCTCGACGAGGTGCGCGCCGCGCGGCAGCCGGTCGTGAGGCAAGGGTTCGCCGAAGACGGGAAGTCGCCGGCGGGTTGACGGCGGTTGCGAGACTCTTCGTGAACGTCATGGCAGTCCCCATGGCTGCCGTGGGGCTGCCTACGAGCCCGAGGGACGGTGCATGAGCGGTCGCGTCCTGATCGTGCCGACCATGACCGCGGGCGGCGCCGTGCAGATGGCGCTCGACGACGAGCTCCTCGACGAGGCTGAGACGGCGACGGCACGGCGCTACCTGTGGGCGCCGCCGACCGTCTCGCTGGGCAAGTTCCAGAAGCTGCACGGGGCCGTGCGCGTGTGGCCCGACGAGCAGGAAGAGCGGGGCGAGTGCGACGAAGGCGCCGATCGGCACGAGGAGCCTACGCCGTCGGCTCACGCCGAGGTCGAACCGCTGGCCATCGTACGCCGGCCGAGCGGAGGCCGCGCGGTGCTGCACGGCGCCGGCTTCGAGTGGTCGTTCGCCCTTGTGCTGCTGCGTGCCGACCTGCAGTCCGACTCACTGCAGGCCTCGTATCGGTTTGTGAACGGGGCTTTCTCGCGGGCGCTGAGCGACCTGGGCGTACCGCTCGACGACGCGCGGGAAACGCCGTACCAGCGCTCCGGGCTGTGCTTTGCCACGGCGCTGCGCCACGATCTCTCGGTCGCCGGCGGCAAGGTCGTCGCTATCGCGCAGGCACGGCGCGGCGAGCGCGTGCTGGTGCACGGGAGCGTGCTGGAGCGCCGTCCGCCGCAGGCGCTGACGGCGCAAGTTGAGAGGTTGGTGGGCGAACCATGGCAAGGCGAGGGCCTGGCGGCCGCCGGTGTCGCGCTCGATGGCGAAGAGGTCTTCGCGCGCTTCATCGCCTACGTCGAGGCGGTGCTGCCGCACGGCGCGGGCGGGTAGGTTGCCGCACGGCGCGGGCGGGTAGGTTGCTGCGCAGCGCGTGAGCATGGATCGCGCACGCGGCAGGCGGGTAGGTCGGGAAGGTCGCGCACGATGCGGTTCGCGATCGTTGCATGAGGCAACGATCGCGAACCGCGCGATCGCGCAGGGAGACTCCGAAAGAGGTGCAGGGAGAATGAGCAACGTGATCGTTCTGGGCGGTGGGCCGGCCGGCTACGTCGCGGCTCTGCGCGCGGCCGAACTGGGGGCTCGGGCGACGGTGGTCGAGGCGCGCGAGGTCGGCGGCACCTGTCTGAACCGCGGGTGCATCCCGACCAAGGCGCTCGTCGCGGGAGCCGAACGCCTGCGGCAGGTGCGCTCGGGCGCCGCCTACGGCGTCGTTGCCGCGAGCGTCACGGTCGACTTCGCGCAGCTCATGCGGCGCAAGGAGGACGCCGTCGCGCAGCTGCGCGGCGGCGTCGAGCGGTTGCTCAAAGCGCGCCAGGTCGAAGTCGTGCGAGGGCACGGCCGTCTCCTGGGTCCGCGAAAGGTGCTGGTGGAGGCGGCGGACGAACGGCGCGAGCTGGTCGGCGATGCCGTCATCCTGGCCTCGGGGTCTGAGCCGGTGCGGTTACCGATCTTCGACTTCTCCGACCCGCGCATCCTCACCAGCGACGAGATCCTGGAGCTCAGCGAGATCCCATCGAGCCTCGTGATCGTCGGCGGCGGCGTGATCGGTTGCGAGTTCGCCTCCGTCTTCGCCGAGCTGGGCACGAAGGTGACGATCGTCGAGATGCTCGAGCAGCTCCTTCCCGGCGAAGACAAGCGCACCGGCCGCACGCTTCAGCAGGCGTTCAAGCGGGCGGGCATCGAGGTGAACCTGAAGAAGAAGGTGGAGGAGGTCGTCTCGTCCGGGTCTGAGGGCGTTGCGCTGCGCCTCGACGACGGCTCGCAGGTCGGCGCCGCAGTGGTGCTGGTGAGCGTGGGGCGTAGGGCCGTGAGCGCCGGCCTCGGCTACGAGGAGGCCGGCGTGAGACTCGAGCGCGGCTTCGTGGCGACCGACGACAGCCTGCGCACCGGCGTCTCCGGCGTCTTCGCCGCCGGCGACCTCGCCGGTCCTCCCCTGCTCGCGCACTGGGCCTACCACGAGGGCGCCCTCGCGGCCGAGAACGCCGTGACCGGCTCCAGGCTGGCGGTCGATCGGCGGGTCGTGCCCAACTGCGTCTTCAGTCATCCCGAGGTGGCAAGCTGCGGCCTGACCGAGGACCGCGCGGCGGAGCAGGGCGTCGAGGTCGAGGTGGCGCAGTTCCGCTTCAATGCCAACTCCAAGGCCGTGATCGAGGGCGAGGCCGACGGTTACGTGCGCATCGTGAGTGAGAAGGGTTCCGGCGTGGTGCTCGGCGCCTCGATGATCGGACCGCGGGTCACCGAAGTGATCCACGAGATCGCCCTGGCGGCGACGGCGCGCCTCACGGTGACCGACGTCGCGCACACCATCCACGCGCACCCGACCCTTTCCGAGGCGGTAGGCGAGGCGGCGCTGGCAGGCATCGGCCACGCCATGCACAGCCTGTGACCGTAGGGCGCAAACCCGAGTGGCTCAAGCGGCGTTTGCCCGAGGCGCGGCCGTATCGCGCCACGCAGGCGCTGCTCGACGGTCTGCGGCTGCATACCGTGTGCGCCGAGGCGCGCTGCCCCAACAAGGGGGAGTGCTTCGCCTCGGGCACGGCGACGTTTCTCATACTCGGCGACCGCTGCACGCGCGCCTGCCGCTTCTGCTCGGTGAAGCACGGCGACGCGGCGGGGCTCGACGAAGACGAGCCCCGCCGCGTCGCCGAGGCCGCGCGGCGGCTCGGGTTGCGGCACGTCGTGGTCACGAGCGTCACGCGCGACGACCTGCCCGACGGCGGCGCGGCCCACTACGCGGCGACCATCGCGGCCATCCGCGGCGAGGTGCCCCAGGCTACGGTCGAGGTGTTGATACCCGATCTGGGCGGCGAGGACGAGGCCCGCGGCCGCGTCCACCCGCCCCCCCCCCCCCCCCCCCCGACCCGATGTTCTCAACCACAACCTCGAAACGGCGCCGCGCCTGTATGCGCGCGTGCGGCCGCAAGCGAACTACGCGCGCTCGCTCGCGCTGCTCGCCCGCGCGGCGACGTGGGCACGCGGGGTGCCCGGCCGAGGCTTCGCGAGGCCGCTGGTGAAGACGGGGCTCATGCTGGGTCTCGGCGAGAGTCCGGCCGAGATCGAGGCTGTGCTGCACGATTGCGCGCGCGTGGGCGTCGACGCGGTGACGGTGGGCCAATACCTACAGCCCGACACGTCGTGCTTGCTCGTGGAGCGCTATGTCACACCCGAGGAGTTCGCGGAGCTCGAGGCGCTTGGGGCGGCGATGAGGCTGCGCCTCATCGCCGCCCCCTTCGTGCGTTCGTCCTATCGAGCCGGAGAGTTGTTGACTGCGGTACGATGGACTCACCCGAACGAGACAACCCGGAGACCGCGAGAGACTGCGGAGACGACCAGGAACCGAGAGCCTCTGAGAGACTGCAGCGAGACGACCGCAAGGGTGCCCCGTGCCTGAAGCGGCACGATCCGCGACGGGCTCGCGTGGGCTGTCGGCGGTGAGCCGGCGCGGTCTGCCGTTGGCCACCCCGCGCGCGGTGCTCCTCGACGTCGACGGCACGGTCATGCGGTTCGGCGACGTCTTCTCCGCCGAGGGCTACGCCGCGACCGGAGCCAAGTACGGTTTGTCGCTGGCGCCCGCGCGATGGGCCGAAGCCCAGGTCGTCGCGCTGCGCGAGTACCGTAGTCGGCACCGCGATGCCGAGCTGGTGCACGACGACGACGTCTACCGCTTCTTCGCCGAGTGCGTGATCAGGCACATGGGCGGCAACGACGCCGACGCGGTCGCGGCGGCCGCGCAGGAGATCCTCCGCGAGTGGGACCGCCTCGAGAACTTCTCGACCTACGACGACGTCGTGCCGTGCCTGGAGCGTCTCACGGCCGCCGGCGTGAAGGTCGTGTTGCTGTCGAACACCAACCGCGACCTGACCGCGGTCGTCGACGCCTTCGGCCTGACGTCGCTCGTCGCGGCGACGCTGTCGAGCGCCCAGGCAGGCTACGTCAAGCCGTCGCCGCTCGTCTTCGCGGCGGCGCTCCGGTTGGCGGGCGCCACTGCCGCCGACACCGTCATGATCGGCGACAGCTACGAAGAGGATTACCTCGGCGCGCGCGGCGCCGGCCTGAACGCCATCCTGCTCGATCGCGCCGGAAGGTCGACGCGCGACTGTCCGACGATCGTCTCGCTCGCCGAGCTGCCTGCAGCGCTCGGCCTGTGACCGCCGCCCGCCGGCGCGCTACTTCTTGGGCACGAGCGCGTAGATCGTGTGGCCACCGATCAGGTACAGGGTCTTCCGGCTGGCGGTCACCGGCGTGTACAGCCCGTCGTGGAACTTCCAGAGCACCTTGCCGGTCTTCGCGTCGAGCGCCCACGTGCGTTTCGCGAACGACGACACGTACACCACGCCGTCGAGCACCGTCGGCGAGCCCGAGATCGGCGCGCCGGCGTTGAACTTCCAGACGAGCTTACCTGTGCGCGCGTCGAGCGCATAAAGGCACTTGTCGTAAGAGCCCTCGAAGACCGTGCCGTTCCACACGGCCGGCGACGAGTAGACGTAACCGCCGGTGCCGAACGACCACCGCTGCCCGCCGTTGCTCAAGTCGAAGGCGAAGATGCGGCTGCCGATGCTGCCGACATACGCGGTGTTGTAGGCCAGCGCGGCCGTCGCGTAGAAGGCGTCGGAGGCCACAAGGTAGCGACTGACGTGGTTCTTCCAGATGACGCGCAGGTCCTTGTCGAAGCAGTACACGGTGCCGTCGTAGGAGCCGATGACGATGCGGCCGCCCAGCTCGGCCGGCGCGGCATCGAAGCGCTGTCGGGCGCTGAAGGTGCGCACGACCTTGTGGCTCTTGAGGTCGACGGCGTACAGCTTGTTGTCGCGGTCGCCGAAGTAGACGCGGCGGTGCCAGACGAGGGGTGACGACTCGGTCGGTCCGATCCCCGTGACCTTCCAGCGCAGCTTGCCGCTGTCGGCGTCGAGCACGTAGAGGCCGCCGCCGGTGGTCGAGCTGGTAGTCGGGTGGGGTCCCATCGACGGGACGAAGACTTTCCCCAGGGCGACGGTCGGGGTCGAGGCCAGGAAGGCGTGCAGGTCGTAGGTCCAGAGGGTCTTGCCGGTCACCGCGTCGAGACAGAAGACCCTCCCGTGACCGTTGTTGAAGTACAGCTTGCTCTTGACGATGCTCGGCGGGAACTCGAGCAGGTCGTGGGCGTCGAACTTCCACTTGACCCTGTAGGGCGGCCTCAGGGCGACCGTGGGATTGAAGCGCGTGCGCGCCGCGTCGTAGCCGTAAGTCGGCCAGTTGCCGGCCTCGGTAGACGGCAGCGGCGTCGGTGTGACCGTGAGCGAGACCGTGGGGAAGGGCGTCGCCTTCTTGCCGCCGCAGCCGGCGAGCGCCTGTGGCGCGAGCAGCGCTGCGGCGGCTACAAGGGCGACGCCGAGCACGGCCATGCGAGACGCCGGTTGCCGTGGCGTGTGCGTACGCTGCATGTGGTGGCCCTCCTCTGAACGCGCCCCGGCGCGTGCTCAGGCTACCGGGGTCAGTTCCTACTCTACCGGTTTTCGTCGGACCGCGGGCCGTCTCCGGGGCTTCTTGGGCTCGCGTCGCAGGCGCAAGCGGTGGAGGTCCGCGCGTGCCCATGTCGGCGTGCGCGCCGCGTCTGCCGCCGCGCCCTTTCTGTCACACCCGGACCCGTGTAGGGTACACAAAGCACGGCTTCCGCAGGAGTCCTTCGTGACCGACAAGATCAGGCTGACACAGTACGCGGTGAAGAGCGGCTGAGCGTCCAAGATGGGTCCGTGCGACCTGGACGCCATGCTGCGATCGCTTCCCGGCGTATCGGGTGAGATGCTGCGTCTCCTCGAGACGAGAGATGACGCCGCCGTCATCCGGCTGAGCGACGACCTCTGCCTGGTGCAGACGGTCGACTTCTTCACGCCCATCGTCGACGACGGCTACTGGTTCGGGCAGGTCGCGGCCGCCAACTCGTTCTCCGACATCTACGCCATGGGCGCCCGGCCGCTGACGGCGATGAACCTGGTCGCTTACCCGGTCAGCCTGGGCCCCGAGACCCTGAACGCGATCCTGCGCGGCGGGGCCGAGAAGGTCGCCGAGGCCGGCGCCGAGCTGGCCGGCGGGCACTCGGTCGACGACAAGGAGCCGAAGTACGGCCTGTCGGTGACCGGTGTCGCCCGGCCCGACGAGATCGTCTACAACGCCGGGGCGCAGCCGGGAGACAAGCTCGTGCTGACCAAGCGTCTCGGCATCGGGGTGCTGGCCAGCGCGCTGAAGAAGGGCCTGATCGGCGAGGACGAGATGATGCCGACCATCCGCGAGGCGGCGGCGCTCAACGCCGGGGCGTCGCGGGCCATGCTGGCGACCGGCGTGCACGCCGGCACCGACGTGAGCGGGTTCGGGCTGCTGGGGCACCTCGGCGAGTTGCTCGACGCGAGCGGCGTCGCCGCTCGCGTCGAGCTGGCCGAGGTGCCCCAGCAGCCCCGCGTGCTCGACTTCATCGAGCAGGGCGTGTATGCGGCTGGTCTGCGCGCCAACAGGGACTACCTGGCCGAGCGGGTGGCCTTCGCTGCTACAGGGGCGCGTGGTTCGGGCGTGGGCCACCTCGACGACCCGCGCGTGTTGGCGCTCTTCGACCCGCAGACCTCGGGCGGGCTGCTGATCGCGGCGCCGCCCGACCGTCTCGAAGTGCTGTTCGCGCACCTCACCGCGGAAGACGTCGAGGCCTGGACGATCGGCGAGATCGCCGACGGTGCGAAGGGCCGTGTCACGCTGGTCGGCTCCCGGGATTAGGCGCAGCCGCCGGCGCAGGGCGTTTGCGCGGCGGCGGTGGGGGCACACTGGTCGCATGGAGACGACGTCTCATCCCGACCTCGTACTGGCCACCCGCGGCGACATGGTCGCCGAGGCGCGGCGCGTCATCGATGCCGCTCGTGAGCGCGGCCTCGTGCTGCGCCTCTTCGGCGGCCTCGCCGTGCGCGCTCACTGCTCCGTCGTCGACTTCTGCGAGCGCGACTACGCCGACATCGACGTTGTAGGTCGCAGGAGCCAGTCGAAAGCGCTGCGCACCCTCATGCGCGATCTCGGCTACTCGGAGAACCTGCACGTGGGCCAGGCGACCGGGGGCCGGCAGCTGCAGTTCTATCGGGAGTGCACGCACGCCGACGCGCAGGCTCACTTCTTCGTGCACCCCGACGACCACATCGATGTCTTCCTCGACACCTTCAAGATGGACCACGAAGTGAACTTGAACGAGCGTCTCACCATTGAGGAGTACACCATCTCGGTGACCGACGCTCTGCTCACCAAGCTGCAGATCTTCGCCCTGAACGACAAAGACATGAGGGATGTCCTGACGCTCCTGAAAGACCTACCGCTGGGCGAGGATGACCGTCCCGGCGTGATCAACGTCGCCTCCATCGCCGCTCGCTGCGCGGCTGACTGGGGCCTGTACCACGACGTGACCACGAACCTGCAGCGATGCGCCGGGCGTCTCGGCGAGTACGGTCTCGCCCCCGAGGAGTCGGAGCGCGTGCGCCAGGGCCTCGCGCGCCTCACGGATGCGCTGGAGAAGCAGCCCAAGTCCCGTTCATGGCGGCGACGGGCGAAGGTCGGCACCCGTCGATCGTGGCGCAACGTGATCGAAGAGCAGCAGTAGCAGGAGTAGCCGGGCCGCTTGCCGCTTCCGACGGCCCTGCAGCGCCACACCACCGCCCTCTGGGGTAGAGTACTCGATGATGGCTACAGAGAGCGGGAAGAAGCGCGGGGTCGGCCGACCTGCGGCTGACGAGTCGCCGCTGCAGCGGCTGGCGGCGGTCGACGAGGTCTTGCGGCTGCCCGACGTCGTCGAGCTGATCGAGCGCTACCCGCGCGCGCTCGTCGTCGACGGGGTGCGCACGGTGATCGAGCGCCTGCGGCGTGAGCTGCTCGACGGTCGGCGCGTCGTCGACCCCGACGAGCTCACGCCGCAGGCGCTCGTGCCCTGGGTGAGCGCCCTGCTCGCGACGGCGGTGTCGCCCTCGCTGCGCCGCGTGATCAATGCCACCGGCATCGTCGCGCACACGAACCTTGGCCGCTCGGCGCTGCCACGCGAATCGCTGGAGGCGCTGGTCGCGGTGGGCGGCGGCTACTCCAATCTCGAGTTCGACCTGGCAACGGGCGAGCGCGGCTCACGACAGGACCATGTGCGCGACGTGCTGCGCAAGCTGACGGGGGCCGACGACGCGCTGGTCGTCAACAACAACGCCGCCGCGGTGCTGCTGGCGCTCGCCGCGACGGCGCGCGGCGGCGAGGTGCTGGTCGCGCGCGGACAGCTCGTCGAGATCGGCGACAGCTTCCGCATCCCCGACATCCTGGGCGAATCGGGTGCGCGCCTGCTCGAGGTGGGCACCACGAACCGTACGTACCTGCGCGACCTCGAGCACGCCTGGAGCGACCAGGCGCGCGCTGTTCTGCGCGTGCACACGAGCAACTACCGGATCGTCGGCTTCACGACCGCGCCCAGCCTCGAGGAGCTGACCGCTTTCGCGCACGAGCGGGGGGCGGTCCTGATCGACGACCTGGGGAGCGGCGTCCTGGCGACCATCGAGCTCTTCGGCGATGAGCCCTCCGTACGCGACAGCCTCGCCGCGGGCGCCGACGTGGTGACGTTCAGCGGCGACAAGCTCCTCGGTGGACCGCAGGCCGGCCTCGCCGTGGGCGCCGAGGCGACGATTGCCGCGATGCGGCGGCACCCGCTGGCGCGTGCCGTGCGCATCGACAAGCTGAGCCTGGCGGCCCTCGACGCGCTGCTGCGCCTCTACCTCGATCCTGAACGCGCCGTCGCGTCGATCCCGACGCTGGCGATGCTGACCGAGCCGCTCGAAGCTGTGCGCGCACGCGCGCAGCGCGTGCGCGCACAGCTCCTCGCGGCCGTGCCCGCGCTCGAGAAGGTGACCGGAGGCGGAGAGGCCGGCGGGGCCGGCGCTCTCGCGATCGAGATCGTCCCCTCGGTGGCGCGCGCCGGCGCGGGCGCGCTGCCCGTGACCGAGGTGCCGAGTGTGACCGTGGCGCTGACGGCCCCCGGTGGGGACGTCGGCGGGCTGGCCCGCCGGCTTCGCCTGGGCCGGCCCGCCGCCGTCGGCCGCGTCCACGAAGATCGGTTGCTGCTCGACCTGCGCACGGTGCGCGACGATGAGGTCGCCGGCCTCGTGACGGCGCTGGCGAACGCCCTCGTCGCCGCATGACCGCCGACGGCGCTCAGGTGTCGGCGTTCGCGGGCGAGCCGCCGCTGACGCTCGGCACCGCAGGGCACATCGACCACGGCAAGACGGCGCTGGTCACGCTGCTCACCGGCAAGAACACCGACCGCCTGACCGAAGAACGCGAGCGCGGCATCTCGATCGAGCTCGGCTACGCCGAGCTGGCGCTGCCGAGCGGCCGTCGGCTGAGCGTCGTGGACGTGCCCGGTCACGAGCGCTTCGTGCGCACGATGGTGGCCGGCGCGACCGGGATCGACCTCTTCCTGCTGGTCGTCGCCGCCGACGACGGCGTGATGCCGCAGACGGTCGAGCACATCGCCATCCTCGAGCTGCTGGGCGTGCCGCGCGGCGTGGTCGCGCTCACCAAGGCCGACCTCGTCGACGACGAGCTGCTCGAGCTCGTGCGCGACGACGTCGAGCGGTTCCTCGTCAGTACGGCCTATGCCGGCACGCCCGTCATCCCGGTCAGCGCGCGCGACGGGCGCGGCGTCCCGGCCCTGCTGGGTGCGCTCGAGGAGACCGCCGCCGAGGTCGGTGCGACGCGCGCGCAAGGTCCGGCGCGCCTGCCGATCGACCGTGTCTTCCCGCTGAAGGGTAGAGGGACGGTCGTGACCGGTACGCTGTGGCGTGGCGAGATCCGCCCCGGCGATGCGATGCTGATCGAGCCCGGCGGCCGCCGGGTGACGGTGCGCAGCGTTCAGGTGCACGACCACCCCGCCGAAGTCGCGCGCGCCGGGCAGCGCGCCGGGGTCAACGTGCGCGGCGCCGAACGTGAGGAGCTGCGGCGCGGGGACTGGCTCGTGGCGCCCGCGCGGCGGGTCGCTCCGACGCGCGCCCTCGACGGCTGGATCAGGCTGTTGCCGTCGGCGCGGCCTCTCAAGAGTGGCGCCGAGCTGCGCCTACACCACGGCACGACTCAGACCGTCGCCCGCCTCTCGCTGATCGGGGCGAAGCAGCTCGAACCCGGCGCGGAAGCGGCGGCACGCGTGCGTTTCAAGGACGAGCTCGTGGTCGAGGCACACGACCGTTTCATCCTGCGCGCGCTCTCGCCCGTCGAGACCGAGGGAGGCGGGCTCGTGCTCGATCCGGTACCGAGGCGCTGGCACGATCGCGCCCGGTGGGAGCGGTTCCTGCGCGCGCTCAAAGGGGGGAAGGTGCGCGAGGCGGTCGTCGCGCTGGCTGAGGAGCGCGGCGCCGGCGGGCTGACGGCGGATGATCTGGCGCCGCTCGGCGTGGCTCGGGCCGCCGCCCGCGCCGTGCTCGCCGAGGCGGAAGCCGCCGGCGAGGTCGAGTCGCTGGCCGCGTGCGGCGCGCTCGGCGAGGCGGGTGCCGGTTCCTTTGAGGACGAGGGGCGGCGCTTCGCTCCGGGCACCCTGCAGGCGATCCGTGAGGTGTTCACGGCTGCCCTGACGAAACGCGGCCGGGAGCGGCCTGAACGTCCCTTCATGTCGCACGCCGAGCTCGCGGCGCTGGCGCCCGGCCTGCCGCCCGAGACGGCGTGAACCGCCCCGGGTTCAGTGGAGACTCGTTTGTCTGAGTACTCTGTCTTTCTCTGAGGCGGTCTTGCGATAGTACTCCTTCTCGAACTCGGCCGGCGGGACGTAGCCGATCGGCTCCAGCAGGC
>Ga0315280_10002511_pt1 | contig 29690 bp, 23 predicted proteins | sample YL17G06_40_MG_FD_203697 | JGI IMG/M metagenome (GOLD analysis project Ga0315280, IMG submission 203697) | Sediment microbial communities from Yellowstone Lake, YNP, Wyoming, USA - YL17G06_40 | ecosystem: Environmental > Aquatic > Freshwater > Lake > Sediment | place: USA: Wyoming | collected... | reverse complement strand
ATTACTGAAAGATCTTTGATGAGAGGCGCCATCGTTGCCGCGAAGGGAACATTATCGATCGCAGAAGAGAGGAAGGCCGACATCCATAATACTATGCCCAAGGCGAAAGCCATGTTGTTGCCCGCTATCTGTCCTATGCCTTGAGCGGTCATCTCGATTATTCCAGTATACTCTATGCCGCCGACGACTATGAAGAGGCAGCCGAAGAAGATGAGAGTCAACCAATCTATCTTCTCAAGAAACTGCGGGGTCTTCTTGATCGGATTTCCACCAAATACTAGAATAATGCTTGCGGCGATGATGCCGATCTGCGCAACAGTCAACCCTGTCATATGGTGGGTGATGAGAAGCGCCACCGCGATACCTAGATCAACCACGCCAACCTTAAAGAGCCAAGGGTCGACGATGGCTTCGCTAGGCTTTATGAATTTGAGTTCACTCTTGTCGAAGCTCATCTTCACCATCGTCTTCGACTTGCGAAGATCCTTTCTATACCAAGAATAGAAGAAGATCATTGTGATCACCCATGATACCCAGGCGGCTGGACCTGTGTTCACGACGAAATCCATGAAGCTATAGCCCAAGGTCGTTCCGATGATGATGTTAGGCGGATCTCCGACCATTGTTGCGCTTCCCCCGATGTTGGCTGCGCAGATCTCAACGATAATGAGGGAGATCGGATTCAGCCCAATTAGGGTTCCAACCTCTATCGAGAGGGTTGCCATGAAGAGCATTACCGTTATACTATCAAGGAACATCGATAGAAATCCGGCTAAGAATGGGAAGATGAAGAAGATGTAGGCTGGGTTATATTTCGTCTTCTCGACGGTGAGCAAGCCTATCCACCTGAAGAAACCGCTCTCCCTAAGCCCGGTCACCATTGTGAACATCCCAAAGATCAGCCCAAGCGTCTCCCAGTTCTCATAGCGGAAAGCGAGGCTCAGCGATTCTGTTGGAGGAAAGACGAACACAACCATAACTGCGGCTCCAACTATCGCTGCGACAGCCCTATGGATCCGATTGGACATTATGCCCGCGTAAGTGAGGATAAATATTACCAGCGAGACTATCTGAGGCCACGTTAAGGACAATACAGAGTCACGGTTTTAGTCGGCGTGTAAGCTAGCGCTGATTCATAAGCTTTTGCATGAGGAACCCGACACTTTGAGAACAAGAACAGCTGCTCACATCACATATTTGTCTTATATCTGCAAGTCAAATCTTGCGAATACGAGTACCGGAGTCAAACTGGAAAACTAAGTTGGGATCACCTCGATTACGAAAACGCTCAGTTACATAGCTGTTAACGCATGAGAACTGAGCGAATCGCTTGCACATCCTACAATTAGCGCAGGTATTTGAGATACCTCAAATGGAGCATGACGATTCAAGCCCTTTCTGTTATGAGGCGACTGTGGGAGAGCGGGCTTAACCTCTATAGGCACTATAGGTGTCCAATACGTCTTTAGAGAAGTCTTAAGTATCATCACGCCTCCTACTCAATCCTCCTTGAGGCAGAAGCCTTTGAAAGCCAAGACCCTAGAATTGACTATGACATCTCTGAACGCTGCTTTATACGCTGGAATCGGCTATCTGACTTTTCTAGGCATATTCGCCCCAATAGTAGGCGTTGTTCGCTTCTGGGGGATCGCCGTTGTCATTCCATCAGTTTTCGCAGCTCTGTTCGGACCTCTGGTCGGCGGGGTTGGAGCAGCCATAGGCATATTCATCAGCGATATGTTGGTCCACGGGAATGCTTTGCTAAGTCTCGCGGTCGGCGTTCCATCGAACTTTGTGATGTTCTATTTGATAGGCTATGCCTCGCGGAGAACGGTGAAGGTTCGAACAATGAATATGGGAGTAGCGGCTGGATGCATAGCCATAGTCTTCGTGTTTCTCATTCAGTGGGTGGTTGAGGCTCAAACAGACATCTTCAGCGCACTCTTGATAGTGCTCTTCTCAGGTCTAAGCGTCATCCTGATGATCGCCGTCAACAAGTTCTGGCCTAAATGGCGTAGTTTCGCTGTTGGCTCGATTCTAGGGAACGGCATCGGTAGCGCAATAGTTGGGTTTGGCGTCTGGGCCTTCAGTCAATTCTTCTTGCTTCCGGGGGGGATGGGGTCTCATCTGCCTCTTTCAGCGAGCTTGATCTGGTTCGTCTGGACTTTTTCAAATCAGATGCCTTTCCTCCTCATCTTTGGCCCCCCGATCCTTGACGCTTGTAGTCGAGCTTTTCCAAGTTTAACTCACAGACCTAACGTCTAGAGGCGAAGGATGAATATGCCTCGAGCCCAAGCTCTCAGTCCAGCTGGAATCTCAAGCTTCTTCGAGATCTGCGATCGAGATAAGCGAGGTCGCTTGATCGAAGATCCTCTCCGGATCGGCGCTCATGGAGGGGGCTTCGTCATCAGTAAAGGTGTTAACGCGAAAGTAGAAGTGAAAGAAGCTGAGACCAGCAGGATCAGCGTCTACATAAATGGTAAGCTCGCTCCTGAAGCCAAGACGACTGAGACTGTAGTCAAGAAGATTCTAAGCAGAGCGAAAGGAACGTATGAAGTTAGAGTCGAGCATAATGTTCAGGTCCCTATAGGGGCTGGTTATGGAGCGAGTGGAGCAGGAGCCTTAGCAGCTGGACTGGCTCTAAATGAAGCCCTAGCGTTAAGGTTAACGTACAATGAAGTTGGAAGGATAGCTCACGTAGCCGAGGTTGAATGTAAGACTGGGCTGGGCACTGTTGCGCCCTTAATGTTGGGTGGAGCTGTCGTAACGATCAAGAGCGGCGGTCCAGGACTCTGCTTGATAGATCGAATCCCTTTGAAGCCGAATTACAGGATCGTCTCAGGATGCTTCGGCCCCATCGCCACGAAGACTGTTCTAGCCTCGCCGAAAGTGAGGAGACGAGTGAACCGCTTTGGCAGACGAACACTCAATGAGATTCTGGAGGACACAAGCATCCAGAATTTCATGGCCTCTTGCAAGAATTTTGCAGCAAACGTTGGATTGATGAGCAGCAGAGTGCGAAGGCTGATCGATGCTATGGAGAGAGCTGGAGCTATCGGCGCTACCCAAAATATGGTCGGCGAAGCTGCTCACGCTTTAGTTGAGGAGGATCGAGTGGAGAAAGTGGTTGAAGCAGCAGGAAGATTGATGTCGAGCAAGAAGATCTACATCGCGAGTATCGATCTCACTGGAGCTAGACTGATCTGAGGTTTAGCATCAGGACATCAAGCTTGACCGATAGACATTTTAGCGTTGAAGCAAATCGTCTAGCTCATGGCTTCGGAAAACCGTAGAGCGATTCTATTCTTCCTCTCTTTGACGTTCGGATTCACTTGGAGCCTGAACCTATTCCTATTCATGTCTGGCGGGCTGAACATCAGCGCCCTTCAAATCCAAATGCTCATTCCAGCTATCTGCGCTATGATCACGATCACTCTTGTTACAAAGGAGCGGATACGTGACTTCGGGATTCGATTGGGAAGAATCAAGTACTATGCTTGGGCGTTCCTGATCCCGATAGCCGTGAACGGCTCAGCCTACCTCATAACGCATATCTTGGGGCTCGCTAAACTCGACCCCTCAATGCCCGGCCTCGCACCGTTTCTCGCAAATGTCCCCATTCCTATCGAACAGCTCATCCCCATAATTCTCGTCCAAGCGCTCTTCCTCGGACCTCTCACAGGTCTACCCTTCACCTTCGGCGAAGAGTTCGGTTGGAGAGCATTCCTCCTACCGAAGCTTCTCCCGCTAGGAAGAGGAAAAGCGATCATCCTGCATGGAGTCATATGGGGCGTATGGCATGCACCAGTCATAGCGATGGGGCATAATTATCCCGGCTACCCTTCAATCGGACCAATACTGATGGTAGTCTCGACGATCTTCCTCGGAACATTCCTAGGATGGATCTACTTCGCTTCGAACAGTATTGTAGCACCATCATTAGCTCATGGAGCTATGAATCAATCAGCAAGCATCTTCATCCTATTCATGGTTGGGTTGAACCCTCTTACAGGCGGCGTAACAGGTATGCCTGGGCTACTCTTATGGGGCCTCGTAGCGCTCGTTCTATGGAAGACTGGGAAACTCCGAGTCATCGAGATACCGGTAAGCAAGGGTTAGGATCGTTCACCATACACGCGCGTAGAGCTAAGCGGTTTCCCGAGAACCTTGTATTCTCGTAGAAGCGGAAGATAGCGCTCGCCATACATAGTTCAACTTTCATCTCTAACACCTATTCCAAGCGATATGAAGAATAGAGCATGAGAGGAGCTGTCAAAGCTTAATGGTTTAATCATAGTCAATCGCTGTGAAGTCACCATAAAGATAATACTAGACTTCAGAAATCTCTAGTAGTAAGCGGGAGTTGCCAAGCCAGGTCAAAGAGTCCAAGGAGACTTGAAGGCGCAGGCCTGAAGACTATGGGTCTGACCATAGGCGCCTGTCCTGTAGGGGTTCGTGGGTTCAAATCCCACCTCCCGCACCATATGCCCCACACACAAAAGAATTTCCTAGTTCAAATTACGATGCCCGCACCAAGGGATACACGCACACACACAGGAAAATGCGTAGAAATATTTACATCGATGGTTATACATTCAAACATTATGGGCTCTCGTAAGGTTGCTATATTCTGATGAAGAACTTCGCGAAATCTACGATAGCACCGATGGTTGCTGTTCTTATTGCGGAAAGAAACTGGCGTACATATCCAACGTCCCGGATTCAAAAGCTTCCATTGTGGTAGCATCACCGATCCATCGGTAAGGCTCCTGTAAGTCATATGCCAAAGACTGCTTTGTTTGGTAGTCGCTGAACTCATGCAGGAAACCTATGGATGGCTCCAACCCTACAGTATTAATCGCCTTATCAGGGGATTGTGAACCGCTAAGGTTTCCACTCCGTAACAGTCAATTCACATTTTGTTTTAGCGGACAGGTATTAGTCATTCGGATGATTTTGCGAGCGAGCAATACAGTAGAATGAGGAAGAGGGGTTTTAGGGGATTCATCCCCTAACAATCAGGAGTATTGTGTGTGCGCACCATATGCCAACAGCGGCATTTTGGCACCGTTCTGCTAGAGATCGGCTGTATTCTTGCTGTTTCATGTACAGCGCACTTTGACTTTCTGTAACTCACGATCTGTGGTCAAGGACTAGTGCCATCAAAGCGCTAAGGAAAAGAGTACGCATACAAACGCGATGTAAATATTGCTACGCCTATCTATCGCAGAGAGATGGAAGAGGGAAGATTGAGCTTAACTTGGAAAGCTGCTGGGATTACTCTGTGACAGGGTGTCGCAGGGACACACACCCCCACCCCCATTTTTTCTCAGACCCTAGGGGGTAACTTGCATGAGACAGATGCGGCAGAGCACAGTGGAATCAGAATTTGCTTTTTCTACAGCGTGGGTTGGAGATTCGGTTGCCTGGATGGAGGCTTCTCGATACTGCTGAACGTGTAGGAAAAGAGGCTAGGGGAGTCCAAATCGAAGCCACACTTGCACCTCCCGTTTCACATGTCTCTTAGCTAGATTCGATGTCGTCTTAGCCAATTGGACGCAAAATTTGAGGATAGCTGGAGAAACTAAAGAGACATATTCGATTGATTGAACGGTAAATTATTCAGTTGGTGCTTTGGAGGTAATTCCGGTTCTACTAGGTAAGAAACTGGTTACTATCGCCAAGATGGGACCTACCAGTAGACCAGCCCATGTAAACAGGGCTAGCAACCCCAGAATGACAAAATAGACTCTCTTCCGAATTCCAATTTTCTCCTCCGGTTTCAGGGCTAGACGAAGGGCACTAATGCCCAAGAGTATGGGAATAACAGCGAATACAAGGGTCACCCCTATCTCAGGCACTAGAGAGGCTCGGGTTAAGGCAAAGGTCATTTGTAAAAGAACTGTGACACCAGTGCCTAGGAAGAGGAGCCAAGCCAAAGCTCCTGTCCAATTAAATAATGCCATAGGGATCTCTCGGTTCCTTCGTCGCCAGATAAGGAGACCCAAGCCTATGGCAAGGATAACTCCCATGGGCGCAAAAATGAAAGGTAGACTCTGTTCTTCCCATTGATAAACAGATATCAAGTTGATTGGGATGAGAATCCACTCCTCAAGTGTGTAGGATTCACGATATCCTACCGCTAAGCCGTAGTGACCTCCCTGATAGGGTTCGCATACCGCTATATAGCAAGTACCAGAGGAAAGAGCGTTAAGGTCTATAGTAGCGACCGAGTAGAAACTGCTAGGGGAGAACGGTTCGTAAGTAGCTTCGGCTGCCGGCTTTCCCTCAAGCACCATAGCACCACTTCCTTCAGGCACCCCAACGTAGTCGGGAACAATACCTTGGTTGCTTATTCTAGGACCCATGAGCACCAGCACTGGCGAGAATCCCTTGTCCTTGACATCTGGGGGGATGAATAAGCTGACAAGGACTCTCTCCCCTTCACCGATTGAGAAGCGATAGTAATGAGCCTCGCCGCCTTCATGTAGTTCCCCGTAGATAGCCCAAGACTTTGTCGGATCGGGAATAAGAGAAGCTGTGGCGAGACTCTCGTTCTCACCTGCGGTAAATGGTGCATGGGCTAGAACTTCCTGTAACATAACGATGCCGATGAAGGCGAAGATTAAAAGAAGGATCCCTAGGAATTTCATGAAAAATCGTTTGTTTGTGGACTTATTTAAGGATTCGAGTGTAGAACTGACGGATTGGATTTGAGTTCCAAAATATAACCCCGCACCATACGCTACCCACAGGGGCACACCATGTAGGGTTAAGAAGCTCGGTCATGCAACACGGCAGAAAAAGCGAGCAGACAAATACACTAGAAGGAGGAACCCTAAAAAGCGCTACCTTCCCAATAAGAGCCATTTAGAGATCGTTCACATTGCAGTTAAAGCTACAAGGAATTTTCCCACCTCATATAACGCCATTTCTGAAGAATGAAGAGATCGATGAGAAGTCTCTTCGGTCCTTAGTTCACTTCTGGCTGGACTCTGGATGCGCTGGCCTTGTATCTTGCGCCAGCAACGGTGAGGGCCCATATATGACAAGGGAAGAGAGACGGAGGGTCCTGCAGCTAGTGATCGAAGAGGCTGATGGAAAAGCGTCTGTCATAGCAGGTACTGGTGCACCTAGCACCCGTGAAACCATATTCCTGACGCGTGACGCCAAGGATGTTGGGGCTGACGCTGTGCTCATAGTGTCTCCATACTACTTCAAGCCTGACAGCAGAGAGCTCTTCGAACATTACTCAAGCGTGATCAGCTCAACAGACGTTCCAGTAATAGTGTACAATGTCCCAAAATTCACAGGGTACAATCTCGATCCAGATGTAATTGTGAGGCTAGCTGAGGAATATGACCAAGTTGTCGGTGTCAAAGATTCCGGAGGTTCAATCGGCCAGATCTCTGATCTGATACATCGAGTAGGCGATAGGATATCTGTACTTGCAGGCACAGCCGACGTCGTACTCCCTTGCCTGCTTATGGGTGGAAGAGGCGGGGTCCTCGCGGTTGCGAACGTTGCACCTAGACTCTGCGTCGACCTCTACAATCACTTCAAGCAGCATGAGATCGAAAGGGCGAGGCAGATCCAGATGAAGGTGCTCTATTTGAACGATATCCTCGTGAAGAGGTTTAATCAGATAAGCGCAATCAAGGAAGCGATGAATCAGCTAGGGAAGGCTGCTGGTTATCCTCGGAGGCCATCATTGCCTCTCGATGAGAAGGCGCGAAACGAGGTCAGAGAGGCGCTTGCAAAGTTAGGAATTGACTAGACGGCCATCCAGCCTCCATGGGCAACAATATATCCCGCGACGGTTTTTCTCTGCGCTTTCAGATAGCCCAGACTGGCTGGTTCAGTCGCCACAGACTTTCATTGCAGCTTCGATACCTTTGACAGGTTCAGCGGGATACCCCTTGTTCTTCAAGATTCTTCCAAGAGCGTCCAAGACTAGCATTACGTTTCTCTCGTTTGAGTTGAGGCCCATCAAACCGACTCTCCATATCTTTCCTTTCAGGACGCCTAGACCGCCTCCGATCTCGATGTTAAACTTGGTTAGCAACGTCTTTCTAACTTCGAGGTCGGGAACTCCGTTTGGGATAGCTATTGAGTTGAGGCTTGGAAGCCTGTGTTCGGGAGGGTGCATTTTCAAACCCATGGCTTCAATCCCGCTTATGAGAGCTAGACTGTTCCTCTTGTGCCTCTCCCATCTCTTCTCCAGCCCCTCTTCATGGATTATCCTCAATGCCTCTCGTAGGCCGTAGATCATTGAGACGGGTGCTGTATGATGGTAGATCCTCCCTTCTGACCAGTACTTTTCAATTAACGACAGGTCTAGGTACCAACTTTGAACCTTCGTCTTTCTATTCCTAATGACATCCATCGCTTTTTCGTTGAATGCTATTGGAGCGAGGCCTGGAGGGCAGTTCAAGCATTTTTGTGTACCGCTGTAGCAGATGTCTATCCCCAACTCGTCGACGTTCAGTTCGCATCCGCCTAAAGAGGTAACCGTGTCCACGAGAAGTAGAGCACCGTATTCCTTGGCTAGCTTGGATATTTCCTTCAAAGGTTGGAGGACGCCTGTAGAGGTCTCTGCGTGAATGATGCCGACAACTTTCGCATTCGATCCTGAAAGGGCTTTCTCAACAGCTTCTTTCGAGATCACTTTACCCCACTCTTCTTTGACCTCTATGCTCTTTCCTCCGCATCTAGTGACAACATCGCTCATCCTCTCTCCGAATAGGCCGTTCACACCCACGATAACTTCATCTCCTCTCTCTACAACATTGCAGACGGCAGCTTCCATGCCGGCGCTGCCAGTTCCCGAGATTGGAACGCACAGCCTATTCTTCGTCTTGAAGACATATCGGAGAAGCTCCATCGTCTCATCCATCAACTCCAAGAAATATGGGTCTAAGTGGCCGACGAGGGGGCTACTCATAGCCTTAAGAACACGCGGATCCACGTTGCTGGGTCCTGGACCCAAGAGGATTCTATTGGGAGGAATCAGCTCCCTGTACATCTTTGCTTCCATAAGTTTCACTCCAAACTTTCATAGCGTATATGGATTGTCTGTAAGCTGAATTAGCGCTTAAAATTTTGGTCCTCCAGCAAGGACCGGAAGATCATATATGGGTATGTCCTCGCCAAGCGCCTCAGCTCCTCTCCTCAAGCTCATTACGCAGAAGGGACATGCTGTTACGATGGCCTCCGCCCCAGTTCCCTTAAGCTGCTCAACTCTCTTGGCGGCTTGCTCGATGGCTAAGCTTTCATGAGTGTATTTGAAGCTGGCGGCTCCTCCGGCCCCGCAGCAAGCTGAAAGCCACCTCGATTTGGGATGCTCCCTCAAATCCACTCCGGGTATAGCTTTGATAACTTTCCTAGGGGGATCGTAGACGTTTAGATGCCTCCCCAAGTAGCATGGGTCGTGGTAAGCGACCTTTAAGTCAAGCCTTGGAGGTGCTACCTTCCCAGCACCGATCAATCGCTCTAGGAGCTGGGATGAATGCAGGATCTCGAGCTTCAAGTCGATGCCGAAGAGCTTTGGGTAATCGTTGATGAAAGTTTTGAAACACGCTGGGCAAGAGGTTACGAGCATCCTCGCGCCAATCTCTTCGAGCTTTGTTTTGTTCTCCTTGGCGATCTTCTTGGCCTCGGTCCAATGCCCCATCCTTACCAGCACTGATCCGCATTCCCCCTCTTCATTGCCTAAGGTCGTGAAGCCTACCCCAGCGGCCTTTAGGATACGCGCCATGGAGGAAGCAGTTTCCTTAAGCCTATAGGAGGCCATGCACCCAGCCCAATATAGGATCTCGGGGTTCTTGCTCAGCTCGATCCCACTGGGCAGCCAATCTCCTCTACCCTCGCGAGGCTCACCGAAGGGGTTGCCGAATCTTGAAATGTTTTTGAGAAGTTTGCCATGCTCCTTCGGAGCTTTACCCTGAATCACCAGCATGGCTCTTGCCGCTTCAAACGCCTCGTGGGTTTTCACGCCAGCCGGGCACCTGCGGAAACAATATGCGCACGTCATGCAGAAATACAGTCTGTCTCTTAAGTAGCTCGAGGTGCTGGGCAATTCCCGATCCATTAACGCCTTCAATAGCTGGAGCCTGCCTCTGGGAGAATTGGCTTCCCAATTGTAGAAGCTGCTCGTGGGGCATAGCTCCCTGCAGAAGCCGCATTTCATGCATTTGTCCAAGTCGCTTTTGAACGTGGTCAGCGGATAAAGCCTATCCCTGCTTCTAGGTTTCAAGGAAAGTTCCCTCCTCTTTAGGCAAGGGCCAAGGTCCACCCTTGCCTTTATAGGGGTTCAAGATCATGTTTGGATCGAATACCCTCTTTATTTCGTGCATGAGGTTGAACATTTTCTCGCCGTATTCGAGCTTGATGTAATCTCCCCTTAAGACGCCGATTCCATGCTCCCCTGTTATGCTGCCGCTCAGCGGGATGGCAACCTCCCGGTACAGCAGATCCAAAGCTTTAAAGAAGGCTTCCCTTTGGCGAGGTTCGCGTTCGTCGAAGAGGAAGGTTGGATGCAGATTTCCTTCGCCAATATGGCCAAATATGCTTACGCCAAAGCCGGGTACGCTGAGCTTGGAGGGTATCTCTGCTATCCTTCCGCAAGCTTCGGGTATGCTGGTTACCGGCACGGTTAGGTCTTCCATGCATACCGTGGGCGCCACCCTTGAAAGCGCTGGGAGAGCAGCTTTCCTAGCCGAGATGTAGCGCTCCCTCTCCTCGATTGAGCTGGCCTTCGCGGCAAAGATGGGTTCCCCATTCAACGCCATGTTATGGATGGTTTCCATCTCCCTCTCGACCGCTTCCCTGTATCCATCGCAGCCAACGAGCACCGCGCAGCCCTTAGGCAAATCTAGGCCCGCATACTCGAAGGATGCCTTGGAGGTTGTTTCATCCATGAACTCCAACATGGCTGGTCTCGCGCCCGAGGATTTGATCCTAACAGCCGTCTTGGTGGCGCCTTCAACATCCTTGAAGATGTATAGGGATGCGGAGTACGCTTCCGGCAGCGGGGTAACCTTCAACCCCACCTTGGTGATGACGGCCAAAGTCCCCTCGGACCCTATAAGAAGCCTTGTTAGGTCGTAGCTGGAAACCGACTTTATCGTCTTCGATCCAGGCTTTATTATGTCGCCGGTCGGCAACACTGCTTCAAGCCATAAAACGTGGTCCCTCGTAACCCCATATTTTAAGGCTCTATTCCCGCCACTGTTGTTGGCAACCATGCCCCCGATGGTGGCTCCCGGGCTACTCGCAGGGTCTGGGGGAAAGAAGAACCCGCGGCTGGCTAGGTAATCGTTTAAGGAATCGCATATGACTCCCGGCTCCACGACGACTATTTGGTTGTCTGGGTCGAACTCCAAAATTCTATTCATTGCGTACATATCGAGGCATATACCTCCCAAGATCGGGAGGGAGTTACCCGCCACGCTGGTCCCAGCACCCCTAGGCGTAATAGGTATGCGATATCTGTTGGCTAACTGGAGGATCCTCAAGACCTGCTTCGCGGTTTTGGGAGCAACGATGATGTCCGGCCTATACTTGAGGAGGACGGACTCGTATGAGCCGCATATCAAATCCTCAATCCTCTTCGAAACGTTTTCCGGGCTAACGATGACCTCCAATTCCTTGACTGCGGCTTCAGTTAAACGCTCATATTTTCCCAAATCGAATCCCAACCATGAGCTTCAAAGACTCTTCATGAAGGTTCGAAAAGGCTGTTAAGTTACCAACGCTAACGTTCCTTCAGATTATCTCATTAACCTTGTATTTATGTTTCTGAGCGGGTTTGGAACTAGCCTATCTGTCAAAAACCGAAGGTTGACTGCGCGTGAACGGTGTTTCGCTCCTTTGAGCCCTCCGTTACCCAAATGTCTCTGACTTGAAAAAAGTCAATGAACTGCCAAGAATCTAGGAGTCAATTTGAGCAAGAACGATCTAGTTCTTCGGATCTAGTGTACGAGGGACGGCCCTTCCGTGTATTTTTGGAGAACGAAATCGATTAGTGCGGGGCGGCCCTTCTGCAGTGCGGCGAGGGCATTCTTCAAAGCCACGCCGACTCGATGGTTCTCTTCAACTCTCTCCCCGTGCACATCATAGGCTCTCGCTAATTCAGCGAAGTTGATCCTCGGCTCATCTATGTCGACGCATTCATAGTTCTTCGCTTTGAGAGACCAGCCGGCCGTTGCTTTAGCTATGAACTCCCACTCTATCCCCCATGAGGCGTTGTTCATGACCAGATAGAGGACTGGTATGTCGTAGTGAGAGCAGGTCCAGAGGCATGAATCTATATTTCCCATAATGGCTTCTCCATCTCCAGTGGTGCAGATCACCGTCTCATAGGGCTTCGAGATGGAGCCCACTGGGTAGCCATTCTTCATCTGAAGGTTCACGTATCCCTCTGACCTTGCAAGTGCTACGCCGTATGCCATTCCACAGCCAACACCAAGATGCCATGAGGGGTTACCAAAGTAGCTTCCAGGCTTGTTGAGCATGATATTTCGCATCAAGGCGTTCCTAGATGTAATGACCGCGTTCACCCACACTGTGCGATTGTTCCAGATTGCCTTCAACTCGCGGGCGATTCTATACGGTGAGACTGGAACATCATTCAAGTGCTCATCGGCCTCTTTATTCCAATCTTCCATGAGTCTACGATGTTCTTCAATCAGCTTTCCACGTCTTCTCTCAACTGCATCCTTCAGCTTTCCCTCATCAATCAATTTCACAGCCATTTCGTTAAGAGCGGTCAGTGCCGCTTGGCTGTCTCCGAGCATTCGTACGTCTGCCAGAAACATAGTCGATCCATAGTCTCCTCCACCTACAACTCCTCTCACATTGAAGGGGTCGCTCGTAAGATCGATAATCCTCGCTTCCTCAGGAGGACGCTCTGGAGGCAGGTACCCATTCTCTATGTTGAAAATCAAGTCGCAGTCTTGAGGCCAAGATGGTTGAAAATCTTGAAAGCCCATGAACGAGTAGTGTTTCATTGGAAAGTTCAGGAAACTTCTGCCATCGCGGATCGGCATCGCCAAGGTCTCTGCCAAATTGACGAGTGCAGAAACAGCTTCAGGATGCCTACCTAGGCTTGTGGCGACCACGAGTGGGTTCTGGGAGTCCATTAGAAGCTCACATGCCTCTCGCAAAACTTCCAGTTTCGGAACTGGAAGCGCCGGGGGCTTCATACGCTTCGTTGATCGAATGACGCCTTGATCCACTCTCTTAGCCATCATATCTTCTCTAAGCGTCAGATACACAGGCCCTTTAGGTTCAGCTGCCGCCACGAAGATAGCTTTCTGCACATCGTCAGCTAAAGTCTCCAGAACCTGGTTCTCATGAACCCACTTGCACCACTCCCTCATTAAGGCGGTCTGAGTTGTATGATAGTGGTACTGGAGCGATCCTGAAGCAACTGGAACCCCAGGATAGTTTCTGGAACCGAAGATTACAACTGGAGCAAAGGTCTCGAAGCCTCCGTAAACTCCTCCCAGACAATTCATAGGACCCACGGTACGATCTATCAGACAGATGGCTGGTCTCTCGCCAGCCAAAGCGTAACCGACCGTAGCGCAAACAGTTGGGAACTCATGCAACCCCTGAATCCACTTCGGCGGTTTCACAACGGTCATAGCGTCCTGTATGTCCGGCATCCCTCCGCCAGTCGTTCCGAAGAGGAATTGGAAGCCATTGGCTTCGAGGATTCTCATGAACCACTCTCCGCCGGTCCTGACTGGGATAGCGATACTCTCTTCGCCAGAATCTGAAGGTTGAACCTTTGAAGAGTCCTTAGCCATCGGCAACTCGGTCGTCCCCCCATCTTCAGAAATGGTCGTGATGCTTTTTATGCGCTTTGCCGAGAGTCATTATGTGAGTTCTTGTTCGTGAATTACTTCAAAGCAGGAAGAAGTTCTTAAGATCTCGGCATATGGCTGGGTTTTCTACTGGATTTTCTCCTCTTTCTCATTTTGTTCTTTTTCTTCTGCCTTTTTCTGACCAAGTATCGTGTTCTGCCCCTTTTCATCGCCGACTAGCCCTCATTTCAGGAAAACCTTTCTGCACTTATGTTTGCTTTCGCTCCTAACTCACTAGCCTCAAACTAGTTGAAAGAGGCCTCTCCCATCGAGCTAGCTCCCAGGTCACGAGTCCCCTAGGCCCTGAGTAACCGGACCCGATTGGAGAGACCCGAAGAGTGGAATGGCGAGCATTTGCATAAAGGTGTTGTGGAGTGGATTCATGCGCGGGTCAAACGTCACGATTTAGTACTGAACTCTCAAGTTCGTTGGTTCTCGACGACTTGAAGTTTGCCGGTTCTGCCAACGCTCACCTGCAGTTCCCCTCTAAACGGTTTTACCCGTCCATTTTCAATTTGAACTACGTCACCAACCGAGATCATATCTATTTGGGCATTCCACAGTGGCAACTTAATAGAGCCAGTGTCATCAGAAATCGTTGCAGTCGAAACATCGAGAGGATCGCCGAACCTCGAGAAGACCTTCCTCGTGATTGATTTCTCAACGATCTTCGCTTTCAGATTGACCCGTTTGACTCCGGCATTTATATCTTTGATTTGCAGGTCAATGGCTTTCAGCGTTTCGATTTTCCTAGCTGAAGCGGATTCTTCCAATCGGAAGCTTGAGAGATCAACTTCTGGCAGATATTCCAGCATCTTCTCATTAAGTCTCAATTGCGCAATTATCTTTTGATCTTGTGTTACGAGAAAGATGCCATCATTCTCCGTCTTCTGGCGGCGTTTGATCGACATGCTCTTGTACGATGAGTTCTCATGCGCCCACGCATCGAGAAAGCATACAAGAAACTTGCGTGTATCAATTCCATATTTCTTTGAGATTCTAATTAGATACGCGCAGTTCGTCACATCGGCCAAGGAGTGCAGTGGTCCACGTGGTCTACCCCTTCCGTAGTAGAGCATCGTCCTTCGTATTATTCCCAATGAGATCGCTCTACATAGTTCCCAGCTCGCTCTTAACCTTTTTACCGCTCAATCTCGATGCACCTTGAGGAGTTGAAGCCGTCGCGTTTTTCGACGTTGCGCACGCACAGATTCTGAACCTACTTAGAGTGTACTGCCACTGAATCCCCAGCATTTCGGCGAAATGTTGCCTTGGATTCTTTGAAAGCTGATTATGCGCGATCTTTGCTTGCGAGATATGAGCCCATTAGCTTCTAATGTTTCTTTGTCTCTTCTAGTGACCAGTGGAAAACATCTTTCCGAATATGTCCGCCTTCGGCTGAAAAGCTTCGAATCCATGTTGTTGACTAGAGAAGAAGGGGCTATTGTTTTTATACCAAATACTGGAATCACTTCGAGACAGGAATACTTCAAATATCGCGAGGAGTAGGATTGGGAAAGGTTAGGATTGACATAGTGAAAAAGACTGCGAGGAAGCTAATGGAGCGTTACCCAGACAAGTTCACGACGGATTTCGAAGAGAACAAAAAGATGGTAACGCAACTCTTGGATTCAACTACGAAGTGGATGAGAAACAGGATATCTGGCTACGTTACCACTCTCAAGAGGACAGATGAGAAAAGAAAAGCCGCTATGACGACGCCAGCGGAAGAAACTCCAGTTACATCCGAAGCGTGACGCGATCAAAAGAAAGAATAAACCTTGTTGGAATATACGTCGTACTTATGAGAGCGCATCCTGACCCAATTCAGCTGTTTAGTTTATGTCTCCCCGCACTTCTCTTCAGTTTACTCTTTCTTCCGCTGTCATTGCCAACAGGCACGTAGGAGAAAAACAAATAGCAAGTTGAAGCCGACAAATGATGTCTATTCCGGCCTTCTGTCCTTGCTGTCGAAATATATCTTTTTCGTCGCCTTCCCGCGCAAGGTACAATGGAACCTAACTGACGATTTACATTTTCTGCAGTTTTTCACAATGTTAGCCCTTAGAATACACATTTGCATTCCCGTAGCCTTTGTGGCGCGTGGCTTATACACTCTCCGGTCGTAGTCAGCGTCCAAGCCCGTTCCAGAACATAGTTGGTTCGTATGCACTAGCCGTCAACTTGGTAGCTAACATAAGATAAAATGTCTGTTTTTCCAAAACCATTCTTTAATATGTTCGGGCGCCTAATCTTATTTTGTGGAAGGTGTTCGATTTGGCGAAATGTCCAAAGTGTGGTGCCGAGGTCAATAAACCTGCTAAAGTGTGGAAAATGAAGTCAACAAAGGCGAAAGGTCGGGCGCTACTCATAGGGTTCTTTAGTTGTCCGAGATGTGGTGGAAAATTCAGAAAAGCGCATAGACAGAAACGTCGTTAACGCAAAAGTGAAGAAGATAGCAGGAAGATGAGCTTACCCGGCGCTCATGATAAGGCTCGCTGTTAAAACAGAATCTCCTCTTTTGCTCAAAGCGGTAGCCGAGTTGCTGTAACTAGAGAAATCCCAACGTAGGCTAGCAGACGATATTCAGCAATTGTGTTCTTGCGCTGTTTTCCACAGATGCGCTGAGCTCGTATGGTTTCAGGCCGAGGTCGAAGGCTGCTCTTTTGTCTTAACTTGATATGCAGGTTCCTTTTTCTTAGGCTTCTTCACCTGTCTTGGTTTGCCCAATCTTTCCATCTCCTAGAGCGGATCTGTACCTTAACCACTAGATATTAGATAGTTGGAGATAAGGGTTGTCTATAACCTCATATGAATTCGGTTCCAGAAAGGTTGAAGTCAATCCCTAGCAAGCTTCGTATTTTGTCAAAACAGACTAGACACGTTATCTAACTCTTCCGCTTCTCTCCTTTTTGCCAGACATCTTTCTTCTTTTCTTCTGCCACTCAGCTCTTGTCACCAACCAACTCCCTCAAGCGAAGAAGATCGTCAGGAGCCTATATTCGTTTTCTTTTTCAGGTCTAGCCTTCAAATGAAAGCTGTACAACATTATTCCAATTGACTGAGCCGCCCTTTTCGATGCCTGGGCATTCTGGATCGTAAAATACTAAATATCGGATTTTCGTGGTTGGATCGAGAACGCAAACCGCATCTGCTGGGAATGTAACCCTCAAGCTATCAAGGTCTTCCTTGACAATGGGGAAGAATGGGTATGCTCTGCAAATGGAAGGCCGTGCCGCATAAATAGTGCAGTTCTTTCCGTCTAGGAAGGTACATCGGGCCTCTAGCGTACGGCCTTCCCCTGCAGCTTTTAGAGTACTATAAACCTTTCTTGTTTCGTCGTAATGCACGAGCGAGCTGCAGCAGGGGCTGAAATTTGCCAGTCTAAGGATGTCTTGCTCACTCAGAAAGATCTCGTACTCGCAGCATTCCGCACATCTTTGACACTTGAAAGTGGTGTTCAAACGGGCTATACAAGAATCATCTTTGACAAACTTGAGGTCCCTGTTCAACCGTATCCCAAAAGTGTGTGCGCTCAGGAGCTTATAAGAAAGCCTATTGCACTGACCTAGGATTGCCAAGACATGAGAATGCACAGGTAATGGAAGAGATTCACTTTCGAGGTTGAATAATCTCAGAACCAACAGATTGGATTGTGAGATCTATAACTGATTTGCATTCACACTCTTTCGATGAGGGATCTCAAGCCGTTTTCATCTCTTGGAACCCATTTCGAGTCTCTCCTGAAACAATTTTCGTCCGTGAATAGGCCCGAGGATTTTTCAACGAGCTCCTTTAGATTCGTGTTTGTCATAGATCGGATTTCCTCCAGTTCATATCCTTCTTCGTATGTAACCAAAGTGATAGCGGTTCCATGATTTCCAGCTCGGGCGGTTCTTCCGATTCTATGGAAGTACATTAGAGGATCCTCGGGAACATCGTAGTTGATTATGTAGTCAACTTTCTCGATGTCCAATCCTCTTGCCGCCAAATCTGTGGCTACTAGAAGAAGTGCACTACTTCCCTCGAATCTGTCCATCACATAATCTCTTCTAGACTGAGTCAAGTCTGCATGAAGAGCGAGAGTGGAATACTGTCGCCGTTCCAATTGTTCCGCTAGACGGTCAGTCTCCAGCTTGGTTGCGCAGAATATTATCGCTCGTCGAATTTGAAGTTGATCGATAAGTTCGCAGAGCGTTTTGAACTTGCGCCTCCGCTCAACTACGCAGTAGAACTGTTCTATCTCATCGAGCGCAATCTCATCCTTGTCCACAAGTATCTTCTCTGGATTCCGCATATACCTTTCGGCGATTCCAAGAACCTCTTCCGGCATCGTGGCTGAGAAGAGACATGTCTGCCTGTCCCTAGGAGTATGTTCAAGGATGAAACTGACATCTTCAACGAACCCCATCTCCAACATTCTATCAGCCTCGTCTAAGACGAGAAACTTCACATGACTCAGGTCTAGTGTCCGCCTTCTCAAGTGATCGATGAGTCGACCGGGAGTTCCAACTATGACCTGCACTTTCCTCCGAAGCTTCTCGATCTGCACCTCGATCGATTGTCCTCCGAATACAGGAAGTACCTTGAACGACTTATACTTGCCAAAATTTTGAATATCCTCCGCCACCTGCTTCGCTAGCTCTCTTGTTGGAACTATCACCAGGCCTTCAACGTTCAAGCTCGTTGAACTCAATCTTTCGAGCATAGGCAGAGCATACGCCGCTGTCTTGCCAGTTCCCGTATGAGCTTGACCGATTACATCACTGCCCCCTAAGATAGTGGGGATGGCCTCAGCTTGAATTGGAAACATCTGAGTGAACTTCATCTCTCCAAGACTCTTCTTCAAGTCTGGGCTCAATGGTAATTCGTCAAATTGACTCATTGTTGTTATTTGCTTCCTTGTAAAGCGCGCTCTGGAAAAGTAGATTGATAACCCGCTTTTCGTCAGTGAGCGTCTTCGTCCTTCCCTACAGATGTAAGCACGTCTCTTTTATACCTTTCCAGAAGTCTCGAAGTCTTCAAGTCTGGCATAGATTGCACACATTAATCCAAAGGTTCGTGCAACCTGCTTTTGTACGGTCATTCTGAGGCTTCCAGCTGGTGCGACAACTTTCGATTACGCCTTCTTTGCATGGAGCGCTGACTTTGGAAGTAGTGGGAGCAACATAGGTCTGATTGCTCGATAGACAGCTAGAGAGATGGCGGAATCTATCAGATGATGCACGACGGTTCCGAGAGCGACCCAGAGGCCAGCTACCCCCGCAGCCACCTTCATAACGCCGAAGATAGGGCCAAGCCAGTACACAACCAATCCTTCTCCAATCGCGTGAATAGGAAGCGCAATTAGAAGGAGGGCTTTGACATAGCTTCCGCCTCTGAAGACGTATATCGATGCCGCAACTCCCCACAAGACATGGATGAATGCTCTTGCTCCGATAACCGGTCCAAGCGTTGCGAGAAAGCCGAAGGTTGAAGCCAGCCCGACAATAGCTGCTGCTGACGGACCGATCACGATTGCGAGCATCGATGGAACATGGGACGCAGCGGTCGCAGAATACTGGATCGCCAGAATGTTTATCTGAAGGGGGGTTCCCCTAAAAACAAAAGGAATTGCGATGGCGAGCGCAGACAGAACACTGGACAATGCAAGCTGAGCACTATTAAGCTTCCAAAGAGATGTCAAAGCGATTCATCCTTGCTGGGGTTAGTTGCATGATTTACGTTTCTAATACATCTCTTCCCCTTTAATATCCTAGTACGAGTGTAAAGACACATTATTTAAGGGTAAGCATCTCTCAATGTGTATGTGAGCGGGTGGTTTACTCCCTCCGTTCCGCAGTGAAATAAACCCCAAAAGGGAGGCGTAGAGTCTGGGAATTCTTAGCAGGTTTGGGAGAAGCAAATTCAGCGGAGAGACTAGAGCAAAAGATAGCTGTCAGTTCCTTAATTGCTGGCGCGTACAGCGTAGCAACTATAGCAATAACTCCAATGGGCTATGGTTCGTTGCGCCTAACAAGCCCATGAGTTGGGAAGTGAAAAAAGTGAAACGCAAGACTACGCTCTATGTTTCTCTTACTGCAATGTTCGCTGCCCTCTATGCTACCGGCGTCGTTGCTCTTGCTCCAATTAGTTTTCAGGTATTCCAAGTTAGAGTAGCGGACGCTCTACTACCGCTTGCGATACTCTTCGGTTGGCCAGCGGTTCTCGGGTTTTCAGTAGGAGCATTTGTAGCAAACTTCTTCGGAGGTCTCGGAGTTGTGGATGTGGTAGGTGGAAGCGTTGCAAATTTTCTCGCCACGTACGCTGCGTGGAAGATAGGACAGAGGAGAGGCAAGACTAGTTGGCTCGTTGCCGTAGCCATGGAGATACTCGTGGTGACAGTGATTGTAGGTAGCTATCTGAGCTACCTGTTTCAAATGCCGTTGGAGATAGGGCTGCTTGGTATTCTACTGGGGAGTTTCGTAGCCATCGGCCTTCTTGGATATGCGTTGCTTCTAGTGTTGTCCAGACCGATCATAACCAATCAACTGAAATCATATGGATTGACTGTTTATCGAAAAGAGACTTGATAGCCAAACTTAGGCTGTGGGTGTGGGCTAGTATAAGTTACAATACCTTTCTAGATTCAAGAAGCGCTCCTTATGTTTAGACTGATGCAAGCTTGTGCCTAAGGCAGTGTTGAAGCATCACAGTCTGCCTCGACCTTCGGTCGGATAGCATTTTTCTAGTTGAGCGTTATTAGGCTCTATGGAAGTGAGAGAACATATGTCCAGAAGTCAGATCCGCCTCGGCGACATGGACCTAAAAGACTTTAGAAAATATGGCTACAAAACCATTGATTGGATAGCAGATTACCTGGCAGACCCCGACAAGTACCCAGTTTTAGCTCAAGTGAAGCCGGGTCAAATTCGAGAAGCCCTTCCGGGGTCGCCGCCGCAAGATCCTGAGGCTATGGATTCTATTCTGAAAGATCTAGATCAGATAATTGTTCCAGGAATCACTCATTGGAACCACCCCGCCTTCTTCGCATATTTCTCCTTAACCGGATCTGGACCTGGAATCCTTGGGGAGTTACTCAGTGCAGCTTTCAATGTCAATGCGATGCTCTGGAAGACATCGCCAGCTGCAACGGAATTAGAGCAAGTCGTTCTGGACTGGCTTCGTCAGATGCTCGGCCTCCCACAAGACTTCCAAGGCATCATCTACGATACCGCGTCTATCTCCAGCCTCCACGCGATGACTGCCGCTAGAGAAGCTCTAGCAGATCTGAAAGTGCGCGAGGAAGGTTTAGCTGGACGCCCCGAAATCCCTCGTTTGAGGCTTTATACATCGGAGCAAGCGCACTCGTCTATCGAGAAAGGCGCAATCTTAATCGGCGTCGGCCAAAGAGGAGTGAGAAAGATCCCTGTCGATAATGAGTTCCGCATGGACCCTGCTGTTCTAAGACGCGCAATCGAGGAAGATGTGCGGTCAGGGTGGCGGCCATTCTGCGTCGTAGCGACAGTAGGAACCACTTCAACAACAAGCATCGATCCGGTGCCTGAAATCGCTGAGATCTGCAAGGAGAAAGGGCTCTGGCTGCATGTCGATGCTGCCTACGGAGGAGCAGCAGCCATCTTGCCTGAGATGCGACATGTACTCGATGGTTGCGAAAGAGCAGACTCTATCGTAGTGAATCCTCACAAGTGGCTCTTTACTCCGATAGATGCCAGCGCCTTCTACTGCAGACGGCCAGACATCCTCCAAAGAGCCTTCAGCCTAGTCCCTGAGTATCTGCGGACCAGTGAAGGCGAGAGAGTACGGAATTACATGGATTACGGGATTCAGTTGGGCCGAAGGTTCCGCGCTCTCAAGCTCTGGATGATCTTTCGATACTTCGGCCACAAAGGATTGGCAGCTCGAATCCGCGAGCATTTAAGGCTGGCTCATCAATTCGCATCTTGGATTGATGATGACCCGAACTTTGAACGCCTCGCTCCAGTACCCTTCAGTACCGTCTGCTTCAGAACTCGACCGAAAGATCTCGCGGATCTTCTTGAAAAATCTCCGAACGTCACCGATAAGGTAGAGTGTTACCTCGACTCGCTTAACGAGGCGCTTCTCGAGGCTGTGAACGCTACCGGGCTGATTTACCTCTCTCACACTCGTCTTCGAGACAGATTTGTTATCCGACTCGCTATCGGTAACATCAGAACAACGGAGAGCCACGTATCTCGCGCTTGGAAACTCCTGCGAAATCACGCTGCTAGATTGGATAAGGAACGTAGGCCGCCTGCGTTGCGTCTACATTAAGAGACATAGACGCATATATTCAGGCGATTTAGACAATAAATGACTGACGTTAAGCTATCGCTCATACGACTTCGCAAGTGATACTAAAGCCAAACGCTATTTCTTTAAGTTGAGTGATGCATAAGACAAGTTGAACAGATGGTTTCCAAGCTTCTCTGTTGGGCGAGAGAGAATAATCAAACGGCGAAAAGCAGATGTCAGAAGTCGAGAGATTCAAGTTGCTCTGCGATCAAATGTTTGCCGTAGATAGCAGAGTGAGATACGCTACTGTTTTTGATGAGGAATGCTCAATCGTGGCTGGAGGAATGCGGCTTGGCGTGGAGCCCATAGAATCCCCCCAACGCAGTCAAAGACTATATATTCAAATCGGCGTTTTAGCTGGTGTGGTTAGAACTTGGTCAGAGGACCTCGGACCTGCGCGCTTCGCCTTCTTTAAGCATGAGAAGACAAACATATTCGTCTTCCCGATCGGTAATAAGCATCTTGTGACGACAACGCAACCTGACTTTCCTCTTGAAGATGTGAGCAAGATGCTAAGAGTTTTGGAAAGATGGAGGCAGACCGGATAGTCTTCGCGAACATCTATGATTGAGATAGAGGCATTCTATCGCGCCTCGTCACATTGGGAAACTGCTGTCGCTTCTCTCGAAGGAGTTCACTCTTTATCTTCGGCAAGCTATCGATAAGATTGAACGCTCGAAAGTACTTCATCATAACTCCTGCTAAACTAGGAGATGTTTCTTCCATAGTACGATGGCACACAGAACGTTTGTGGAATACGAATAAGCAAGATTATTCCTTTCATGAAATACTCTCTCAATCTAACATACCCAGTCCTGAAATATTCCCTTTTCTCTAGAAAACCTTCAATTGGATTCAGCTGAGAAAGTATGAATGAAAGCCTGAGTATGAGGGTCTCTAAGATCTAATGGAACTTGAGATAGCGAGTAGAATAGAGATCGCGATATTGGTCAGCTAAATCGGATATGCGCCGCATGTACGACAGTGCGATGCGTCTTGAGAGATATTTGAGTTGCATCTAGGGCATCTTCTGCCCCCAATATTTCCCATGTAGGGCACACCTATCACTGATCTATAGATCCTATAGTAGAACAGTTGCTCCTTACTCTGGACTGCAACTCTATCATCTTTCAGCAACATGATCTTTTCTAATTCGAATTCTTTCTGAGAGATCTTTTCATTGAAGATTAAAGGAAGAACTGTTGTTCCGGTACCATATTCTATAGGGGTCTTCTCTCTCCATACAATCTCTTCTGGCAGAATCCCCTCGAAAGCCTTCCTTACCAACCACTTGCCCCATTTTTGTCCCCTCTCGAATCTGACCAGATATTGCGGATCCAAGTTGACTGCAAATGATTTGACATCCGAGTCGAGAAAAGGTAGCTTCGCGCTCATACCAAGATGTTCGGCTAGAACAACGGACGCGAACCTCATTTCACACTGTATCTTTTCCAACTCCAGCTTTAGTCTATCTTCGTCATGGTCGAGAAAGAAGCTGTACCCAGCGAACAATTCATCGCAACCGTCTCCAGTCATAATCGATTTGACACTGTTTTCTCTCGCAAATCTTAACCCGATATAGATCGCAACATCGTTCCTGATTTCCACAGGATCGAAAGTCCGCATGAGCTTAATACATTCAGTAAGCGCCTCAAAGAGTTCCTCTCGACTGAATCTGTGAACATTATGTCTTAGCCCTAGATGCTTCGCTACGAGTTCAGCGTATCTCAAGTCAGGCGCATCGACTTCCTGAAAAGCAACGGTAAACGCTCTTGGAGACGCGCCTCTCGCAGCCATCGAAGCTATAACGCTTGTATCCAGCCCTCCAGACAGAAGGAGACCTTCACCAAGATTCTTCTCAACTGCTCCTCGCAGAACCAACCGAATCTCAGAACAAAGTTGTTCAAGGGACAACATGGCTGTCACGTCTCTCGGTTTGTTCGTGATACTCGGTATAATTGCCATAAGACGGCTCGCGCCAAATAGTTGGGAATGCAGGAACCGTTTGTCATTACGCCGACCGTACCCGTGATTATGTTTCACCTTCTTCTTTCATTTTCGATGCATTATGCAATCCATTTAACTTTCGCGAACGCATAAAATGATCTTTGAATTGAGGAAATACAGTTGGCTATCCGTAAAGAAAGACTTGTATTGGGCTTGTCACTGAATGTCGTGGCTCTCGGGCTAGTGAGTCTATTTACTGACATAAGCACAGAAATGATTCTAGCAATCTTGCCTCTCTTCTTGGTGTACGACCTAGGCGCTTCTGCTGCAATCTTGGGGGTTATAGAGGGGATAGCTGAATCAACAGCAAGCTTGCTGAAGATGGTTTCTGGATGGTTGAGCGATAGGTATGGGAAGCGCAAACCTTGGATAACTCTTGGCTACAGTTTCTCAACCTTCATCAAGCCGGCGCTCGCAATTTCTACGAATTGGATCCAAGTCCTTGGATTGAGGTTTCTTGACAGGGTGGGCAAAGGTGTTAGAACATCGCCAAGGGACGCCTTGATAGCTGATTCCACTCCCTCTGAGACCATGGGAACAGGTTTCGGGCTTCATAGAGCTTTGGACACCACTGGAGCTTTCGTAGGTCCACTACTAACGTCGATTTTGCTACCGATCTACCTCTACAGAGGAGTTTTCGCTTGGTCCTTCCTTCCGGGACTTGTAGGTGTCCTCTTACTGGTCTTTCTAGTTCGAGATCGCCCTCAAATGGTTAGTAAAGGTCTGAAATTGATGGTTGGGATAAGAGGTTTACCTAGCAGGTTCAGAAGGTACCTTGCAGCCGTGTTGCTTTTCGGACTGGGAAACTTCAGCTTCTCTTTCTTCATTCTTGCCGGAAACTTTCTTCTTTCACCCAAATTTGGAGACATAGGGGCTTCACAATATGTCGTTTTGCTCTACGCTATGATGAATGCTGTGTATGCTCTTGCTTCACTCCCAATCGGGATTCTAAGCGATATGATCGGGAAGCGAGGAATACTTAGTGTCGGCTACGCTACCTTCGGGCTGACCTGCATTGGTTTCGCGTTGGTTGCGGGTGATCTTTTGGCAGTTGCTGTTCTCTTTGTTGCTGCTGGATTGTTCATGGCTATGGTGGATACGATGGAGAGAGCGTATGCCGCTGATTTAATCCCACCTGAACTTAGGGGAACCGGCTATGGAGCATTACATACGGTTAATGGAATAGCAGATCTCCCAGCGAGCGTCATAGCAGGGATCTTATGGAGTTTCTTTTCGCCGTTCACAGCCTTCGCTTATGGCGCCGCGCTTTCAATCTCTGCCGCGATCATTCTATGGATAACAACCTAACTCATCCTCCAGCGAGGTTCAAATGAACAGCATCATTTTTAAGATAGACACAGCAGTGTGTGAAGAGAATATTAAAAACATTGCCGTACAAGGACTAGAAAGATCTCTTTGAAGTTCGGAGAGAGCTGGATGAAACAGCTAATTCACAATGGAGTATTGCTGCCCAAGAAATACGAAGCGAAGGGCTTCCATATCTGCATTAAAGGCAAGAAGGTCGACCTTACGCCTGAGCAAGAGGAAATGGCCGTCGCCTGGGTCAAGAAGCTTGGGACCGAGTATGTAAGTGACCGTGTCTTCGCAAGGAATTTCTTCAATGACTTCTGCCAAGCGTTGGGACTTGGAGAACAACTCTCCCAGGAGGACTTTGATTTCTCTGAGATTCAGAGGTACGTCGAGCAGGAGAAGAACCTCAAGTTGACCATGTCGAAAGAGGAAAAGAAGAGGCTTGCTGAAGCTCGAAAAGTGATCAGAGAGGCAAACAAGGAGAAGTATGGCTACGCGATCGTCGACGGACAGAGAGTGGAAGTCGGCAACTATGTAGTAGAACCGCCCTGCATCTTCAAGGGACGTGGAAAACATCCGTTGCGCGGGAGATGGAAACCTGGGGCTGCTGAAAACGACATCATCCTCAACTTGTCGCTAGATGCTCCGAGACCTGAGGGAAACTGGAAGGAGATCGTATGGCAGCCTGACTCCATGTGGATCGCCAAATGGGACGATAAGCTTCGTGGAGTCGAGAAGTATCTTTGGCTCTCAGATTCATCTCACGTAAAACAACGAAGAGAGATTCAAAAGTTTGAAAAAGCAAGAGAGCTTGAATCAAGAATCAGTAGCGTCAGAGCTCATATAGAGCAGAATCTTCAGTCGAACGACTTGTCCAGATGCAAAATTGCAACCGTCTGCTACCTAATCGACAAATTGAAGCTCCGTGTCGGCGACGAGAAAGACAAGGATGAAGTGGATACCGTCGGCGCGACGACTCTCAGACCTCAGCACATCAAGATAATGGGTAATGGTCTTGTAAAGTTCGATTTTCTAGGTAAGGACTCAGTAAGATGGCGGAAAGAAGTGGAACTGCCTCGCCCAGTCGTCGACAACCTGCAACAACTCATCGCGAGTTCCCATTCAACCGTCTTCAAGGGAGTTGACTCTGAAAAAGTCAAGCTTTTTCTAAGCGAAGTCGTTCCCAGTTTGACGGCCAAGGTCTTCAGAACTTACCATGCTTCAAAGGTTGTTAGAGAATACCTCGCGAGCACGAAAGTCAGAAGGTCCGATCCTGAGTACGTTAAGAAGCATCTGGCAACTATGGCCAATCTTCAAGCAGCCATCGTTTGCAATCATAAGAGAAAGATCCCTAAGAAATGGCGTGAATCATTGATGAAGAAAATTGAGAGGCTTAAAGAGCTCAAGTCGCAGAGAACTAAAAAGTCGGAAGAAGCTGCAAAGGCGCTTAAAGTAAAGATTGAAACCGCTAAGGCAACCCGTGAATACAATCTAGGCACATCCCTGAAGAGTTACATCGATCCACGAATCTACTATCAGTGGGGAAAGAAGGTGGACTTCGACTGGAGACTTTACTACCCTAAGACTCTTCAACGGAAGTTCTCATGGGTCGAAAGAAAGACTTTCGAGCAAACTTCAACGCCGAATGGTTCCTGACTTATTCAACTGCATCATGGACTTCCCCAACCTCTTTGTAGCCTTCAGCTTCTATCTGTAGTGTCGAATGACTGATACGGTATCTCTCTCCCAACGCTTTTTTGACCTCGTTCAATATTTCATCAATCCTCCCCAGTTCGTTTCTTCTGACTATTAAATGCGCGCTAAGATAATGCATGTAAGAAGTTATACTCCAGATGTGTACGTCATGAATATCAACAATCCCCTCAATGCTTTTGATAGTTTGAATAACCTTCCCTAGACTTATTCCTCGAGGCGTTCCTTCGAGAAGAATATTTAGGACCTCTCTTAACATCTTTCCAGTTCCGAATACTATCACAGCTCCAACTATTATACTAACGATTGAGTCGATCAGATACCAGTGTGTGAAGAACATGATTATGCCTGCGGCAACTACACCAACTGAAGACAATGCGTCTCCTAGGACGTGAAAGAATGCTGCCTTCACATTCAAATTCAACATCCTTTCATAGAGGACCGTGGCTGACAGGACGTTGGCGATTAAACCTATTACAGCGATAGTGATCATCTCGAGGGTCTTCACTTCAGCACCTACTAAAATTCTCATGTAGGCTTCATAGAGTATGTACGACGCAACGACTACCAGCGTAATTCCATTGGCCAATGCGGAAAGAATCTCAACTCGATAGTATCCATACGTCTTGCCTGACGTAGGCGGTTTTAGTGCCATAGTACCGGCGAGTAGGCATAGGCAAAGTCCAAGTAGATCTGTAAACATATGCCATGCGTCGCTGATGAGAGCCAAGCTATTTGAGACGAAGCCTCCTACGATTTCAAGCGCCATGATAGCTGAAGTAATTGCTATCGCGATCTTCAAGTTCCTCTGCTCTTTGCCCCTATCCGAGGTAGCCATTTGAACACCATCGAAACTACTGGCCTTTATGAGCCTACAAATGATGAAAATGTATTTCCTTCGTTTCACTTGAACCCTCTTTAAAAGGCAATGCTGTGCAGCCGGATCTTGACGCTGACAGCTACCTTATTCTTGCTCCACATTTTGTACAGAAATTCTGTTCAGAAGAAAGCGGTGCTCCACAACTTGTACAGAAGCTTTGGCTTGTTGTTGAGATTGATGGTTGAACTGTGGAAATGGTGTAGGTAGCGTTGCTCTTCTGCAACACCTGTGTGAACTTCCAGCCACTTTGCTCAATCAAACTCTTTATAGGTTCTCTAATCTTTCGGACATCAAACTCGTAATCATAGACCTTCTCAAAAGACCGTGGATCATGAGTCTTCCAAGCCCACACTTTTTCGCTCTCTTTCTTGAATAGAGACTTTCCTTTGATGAACTCTTTTTCGACATGCAAACGGGGTGTAGGAAAAATGCTAGTGCTCTTTGCCTCTGAGGTTATTATCTCGTAATATCTGGCTTCATGGCGCTCTTCTTCAAGAAGCAGATACGCCTTATATGTCTCTTTCAATCCTTCTTTTCCAACAACCTTGTAGTATTCAGCGTCAACAATCTTGCGTTCGACTACGAGATCAGTCTCATTGGATGGGTTCGCGGTGAATTCACTAGAACCAGAGCTCAGTTGAAGGATCTGACGGAGAAGATCGTTTTTTGAAAAGGCACTCATTCCTGCCACCGGTTCCGGCTCATCATTCTCAGTCAACTGTGATTGGATGTTCTTATAGTTAATGCACAATCTGGTCCTAGTGATCAGAAATCAGGAAAACTCGCTCGATACTCAGCAAATGGTTAGAATGAAACCAAGGACTATTTCTTCAGTCGTAATACTGGTTTGACAGCAGTGAATTGAATAGTGAGTTCGACGGCATCGGCACTCTAGCTATTAAGGTTCAATTTTCCCCGCGCCCATACTTCTCGTAGTAGACGATCTCACTCAAAGGCTTCCTGTACTTAGCTCTAGGTTTTTCATCAGGATACCCTAGCGTGAGGAGGGACGCAACTCGAAAGTTCCCAGGCACATCGAGCAGCTCTTTCACCTTTTCTTCGTCGAAAGCTCCGATCCAGCAGCTACCTATACCCAGATCCCAAGCCGTCAACGCCATGTTCTCTATAGCTATGGCCAGATCGATGAGGAATCCTTCAAAGGGGCCCACTTTGGCGCTCCTCTTAGAGTCAGCTAAACAAATCACAACTGCGGCAGCCTTGCCGACGAAACTCTGGCTATCGGCGGCCTTAACCAATCTTTGTTTCATTAAGGGATCAGTTACCACAATGAACTGCCAGGGTTGGCGATTGGCAGCCGATTGTGCAAGTCTCGCCGCCTCAAGAATCTTAGACAATTCGTCCTTAGGCATTGGTTTATCCTTGTACTTTCTTATGCTGCCCCGATTCTTGATTACATCCAAGACTGACAACGAAGACGCCTAGACAGTGGAAAGACCTCTACGGTATAAGTAGATGTCCCCCAGGCAGAGCCTGGGGGCTCTTTAGCGCGTTAAGGTTCTTGTTCTGTCATTATGTATTGGCGTACGGTGTCTAGGTTTAGGCCGCCTACGCTATTGACGGCGTAACCTCTT
>Ga0315280_10002510_pt1 | contig 29692 bp, 37 predicted proteins | sample YL17G06_40_MG_FD_203697 | JGI IMG/M metagenome (GOLD analysis project Ga0315280, IMG submission 203697) | Sediment microbial communities from Yellowstone Lake, YNP, Wyoming, USA - YL17G06_40 | ecosystem: Environmental > Aquatic > Freshwater > Lake > Sediment | place: USA: Wyoming | collected... | reverse complement strand
CTCGAAGGAACCCAAGGGCTGATGCTCTCCGTTTTCCATGGGACATACCCATACGTCACAAGCAGAGATACGAGTGCTGCTGCGATATGTTCAGAAGCGGGTGTGGGCCCAACCAGAGTCGATGATGTCTTGTTAGTGCTGAAATCCTTCATGACCCGTGTAGGGACAGGACCTCTGCCAGGAGAGATATCAAAAGAAGAAGCAATGAAGCGAGGATGGTTTGAGACGGCGGCAGGAACTGGGCGGGACAGACGTGCAGCACCCTTCGACTTTGAACTTGCCAAGAGGTCTGTGATGATCGACGGAGCCACCCAGATAGCATTAACCAAGCTCGATTGCGTGTACCCAGAGTGTAAAGGCGCAAAATCATATGAGAAAGTTCCAATAGAGGCAAAACAGTTCGTCAGCAAAATTGAAAAAGAAACAGGAGTCCAAGTTCTACTTATAGGGACTGGACCTGACGCCTTAGACCTTGTTGACAGGAGAAATAGCCTCAACAAGACATGACATAGAGAGTCGTTAACTGTTCAGCAATCGCCGAAAAAAGTAAGAACAACAATCTAACACGATAGTGGCGTAGGAGGCTCGCCAGTGCTGAGCAAAGATTTGAAATTGGTCTTCACTTGTAACTTGGTGGGCTCTTTTGGCGACGGCCTCTACGCGTATCTTCTGCCAGTTTACATGAGTAACACGTTGGGCGCTGACTCAGTTCAGATAGGGATACTTTACGCGGTGCTCAGTCTATTCGCTGCCCTGACCCTCCTGATCTCAGGAACACTTGCAGATAGGTACGACCGCAAGAAAATCATGATCGCCGGGTGGCTTGCATGGCTACCCGTGCCGTTGATCTTTTCGTCAGCCAGCAACTGGATTGGAATGGTTCCTGGAATGATAATGTGGGGTTTTTGGCTAGGAGGGCCCGCGGGCACGGCATACATCGTGACAGCGGCCGACCCCAGCATGCTAACCTTGACTTTCACCACGATGTCAGCAGCATGGTCAATCGGTTACATTTTTTCTCCTGCTCTGGGGGGATTTTTGGCCGGAAGCATCGGCATGAAACCTGTTTTCTACACAGCCTTCATTCTTTACTCTTTGGCCTGCCTGACACTTTCCTTCATCAAGAGCCAACGCGCAAAGAACATTCAAACCCGCACGGAGAATGATTATTCATTCAAAGAACTTCTGAAAACTCGAAAACTGTTGATCATGACGATTTTCTTCGCGTTGTTAATGTTTGTTTTGACGATGTTTCGACCTTTCATTCCAAAGTTCGTGGCGGATGTGTACAGGTTTGGCGATTTTGAAGTGGGTGTTCTCGGTTCAGTTTCCTTTGCAAGCTCAGCGGTACTGGGTCTTCTTCTTGGCAGACTGGGAGACAGGTCAGGTAAATCTTATGCCCTTGCACTGTCTGCCATCCTGAGCAGTGTGTCAACGGTTCTGTTGTTGTTGTCGGGCAGTTTCGCCATTCTTGCAGTCTCATTTGTTCTGATCGGCGGTTCATACTTAACGTGGTCTTTGATGAGTGCTATCGCAGGCCCTATGGCCCCAGAGTCATGCAGGGCCCGTTGGGTGGCAGTGCCTCAGACGGTAAGCATGTTTGTGTCCTTCATCGCTCCGTACCTTGGTGGTCTTCTCTACGCGTTTTCGCCGCAGTATCCATTCATGGTGGCAGCGGCTGCTATGCCGGTCATGGCTCTTTTGGCGGTCAGACTCTTCAGGGATTGACTGGAGCCAAGTTTTCCGTAACTCTTAAGAAGGGACTTTCGACTCACTTAGACGAAGGTGAATCAGATGAACGAACACCGTGTAGGATCCTCAGCGACCATCATAGCGCTAGTTCTTGTGGCAGGACTGATAGTTGGAGGAATGGTAACCTCATACGTACTTTTGCGGAAAATCAACAGTCTTGAGAATGAGGTCTCGAACCTTTCGAGCATGATCTCACGTATATCGGGTAATCAAACCGTGTACAACCAGACGATCACTTTCAACTGGAACGCAACTGCGTTAAACGAGATGTACCAGAAAGTCAAAGACTCGGTCGTTCTGATTGAAGGTCAAACAACCAGCGGAACCGTTCAAGGTTCAGGTTTCGTCTACAACATGACGGGATCATTGCTTGTGGTAACAAACAACCACGTTGTACACGGAACGACAAGCTTGAGCGTGACTTTTTCAAACGGTGACGGCTACGCAGCCACAGTGAATGGGACAGACGCGTACGCAGATTTAGCAGTGGTCTCCGTTGTAGGCGCTCCCGAGGATGAATTCAAGCCGATTGCTGTTGCGAGTTCCTCAACATTGAGGGTTGGAGACTCTGTGGTGGCGATAGGGGCCCCCTTCGGCTTAGCAGGGTCGATGACCACGGGCGTGATAAGCGGTCTAGGCAGGACGATAACTGAGAGCGAATATGCTGGGGGTTTTGCGATAGCCAACATCATACAAACGAGCACTCCTGTAAACCCGGGCAACTCTGGCGGTCCCCTGCTGGACCTCGACGGCAAAGTCGTGGGGATAACTGCAGCTACAGCTGAGGTTTCTCAAGGCACGCCGGCTCAGGGAGTAGTTTTTGCCGTTCCCTCGAACACGATACTCAGGGAGTTAGCAGCCTTGGTTGCAACTGGCCATTACGACGGCCACTCATATCTGGGCGTAGGAGCAACGGCCGACCACGGAGGAGACATGACCTACTTCCAAGCCCAGACTCTGCACACAAACGTAACCTACGGCTGGTGGATCGGTGAAGTGGTCCCTGGAGGACCGGCTGACAAGGCAGGAGTGCACGTCGACGACATACTGGTCGGGATCAATGAGACTCGCATAAAAAACGGCGACGAGATGTCCAGTTACCTGGAAGAATACACGCTACCTACAGAAAATGTGACCTTAAACCTTGTCAGGAACAATCAAAATCTTGATTTACTACTGACCTTGGGAACAAGGCCTCCGCCGCCGTCCTAATAGTCTCCACACCTGCTTGCTCTGGACAAGGTCTGATTTCTGGCTACGCTGGGACCTGAAGAATCTTGGCAGTTCAAAGATAACACTAGCCGCAAAAAGAACCATGTACACTAAATGCGGCACGATTAACCAAGCAGGCACAGACAATGGGTAGCTCAAGAACGTTGGCAGCAACACCGTGAAAATGGGGATCATCAGTATGATGTTGACCCGATGGGCCTGAAACAATGCGACCATATCCCGAGTGATCAGCAAGATCGCAATGGACACGACGAACAGACTAAATTCTAAAGCCACGTTTTCTGCGCTCATTATGCTTGCCCCTGCTAATCCAAAACGTTGCTGGCTTATCGGCCAGAAAAGTTGCAAACCCCCTCCAGTTAAGTAGTCACCTATCAAAGCGTGCTGGACCAAGGCTATGAAATACGGAACCGCAGTCTTCCGATAGAGTACAAAGAAAGGAATGAAGATGATGAACAAAACCACAAACGAATGTGCTGGGCCCCTGTGCTGGAGGATCAGAGCCAAAGCAGGCACGTGTTCTGCTAGGATATCTATGTCTGGGATTACGGACAGAGTCAGCACAAGCGGTATGTTAAGTTTTGTTTTAAGGAATCTTGACGATGCTTTGCCTAGGATATGTCCTAACGCCATGTGGCCGACTGCGAAACGAGTTTTGTTCCTCCTTTGCAGGCAACAACAATGGCAAAATAATTAAGTCTATAGGTCGTTACTCTGCTTGAACATTTGCATGCTAAGGATGGGGCAATAAAGGAACCCACTATTTAGGACGGTGTCTATTGGCAATGTTCTCTGCTTTGCTTTTTCCCTGTGTCAACTTACGCATCAACATTGCTTAACCCCCTGCAAGGTTTGAAGCTTCCATGTTGGCAATTCTTTTATGAATTAGGACCCTCCGTATTGTTCAGAGCCGAAGACGGGGAGATGTCTAAAGAGGTGATGTTTTTTGGCGAGGAAAGTTGTCAAGGTCTACCTGCCACCTTCACAGAAGAAGGTTCTTGACCGAATGTGCATAAGCCTAGGAATGGCTGAAAGCGAGGCTCTGCGCACCGCATTCTTGGAATACGCAAAAAGCCTGGGCTTGATGACTGAACAGATCCGCGGCGACAGACTCAACTAAAGACACGCTTGACAGCTTAGGTCTGGCTGACACCCTAGCATGGAGGGACGGGCGCGTTAGCAAGCTAAACCCGGGGCACATGAAACCAGAAGACGGCGATGCGTGAAACAGCACAGTACATGAAAACCACTGAAGAAGTACTATCCTTGCCGAAACTCTTCATCAAACCCTTTACACGCGGTCGGCTTCAAGTCCGTAAAAATCCAGTAGGGCCTTCACCAGCGCCTACGTGCAGTACTAACACCCTAGGGGGAGGGTAAGATAGACGGGGCGAAAACGCGAATACAGGGATGTAGCCTTCATGGGCAGAGAAAACACGAATCGGGAACCAGTGGGCCCTAATCACCCGTTATTCTATTTTAAACGAAAGTTCATTAAGAGGTGTTCTGTTTTTGATGTCTATGCGATTCGCAGAGCTTACGAAGCGGGACCTTGAACTTGTCGAGAAAGCGAAGGATTTGATTGGAAAACGAAAGTCGAAGAGATCGTCCGTCGCAGCTGTCTTGCGGACCAAGAACAACAAGATATTCTCCGGTGTCAACATCGAGATAGAGTGTTCCGCCCCATGTTCAATCTGCGCAGAGTACGCAGCGGTCGGAACGATGGTTTCTGAGGGAGAAGAAGAAATCGAGACCATTGTCGCGTTTGCACACAAGAACGGCGGTCGTGTCCTACCGCCGTGTGGGAAGTGTAGACAGTTCATAAGCGAATTCGGCGACCCGCACGTGATTGTTCAGGTCGACCGGAAACTCAAGAAAGTCAGATTGAGCGAACTGCACCCGTTGCCCGTGGTCTCTGAGTGAGTCAGGCAATGAGTCTTTATGACCCGATCGTCAGGCATAGAGCCGTAGAGAAACTTGTCACGAGGGGCACTGGTAAGGCTCAAGAAAGAAAGTATTGGCGGTTCCGCATTGATCGCTGGTACGGCGGAATAGTGACGGCTGACGCAGTGGGGTGTGGTCTCCTCTGCAGGTTTTGCTGGGTTTCAGACCGGATCATGATGAAACCTGCGGAGGTTGGGAAGTTTTACGGCCCTGAAACCGTTGCGGACACCCTCGTTAGAATGGCTGCAGAAAAGGCGATTCGACAAATTCGTTTGAGCGGAGGGGAACCCACGATAGGTAAAGATCACCTCCTTCATGTTCTGGAAGGCTTGAAGGAGCAGAGCCTACTTTTCATCCTTGAAACCAACGGCATACTGATAGGAGAAGACAAGAGTTACGCTCATGAACTTTCAGAATTCCCGTTTGTTCACGTCCGCGTCTCTCTCAAGGGGTGCAGTGAGGAAGAATTTTCCAGTCTGACTGGGGCAAAGCAGGAAGGCTTCCTCATGCAACTGAAGGCTCTGCAAAACTTGGTTGTAGAGAACGTGCGGTGTCATCCAGCCGTGATGGTTTCGTTTTCTCCGGAAAACAGTCTGCAAAGACTCGTTGAAAGGATACGTGCGATCGATCCGAAACTAGTCGAGGAGCTCGAAACTGAGGAGCTCATCCTGTACCCGAGCGTTCAAACAAAAGTGCGTAGACATGGCCTTAGCTACTATCGATCTTACGTGCCGAACCGTGTTCCGAGAGAACTCGTCTAGCTTTCGGCAGTGAGGACAAGGTTTCCTGCGTCTTCAGCGGAGTCGCTATCGCTTTTCTCGAGCACTTGACGGTCGAGAGAGCTTTGCTTGCGATTCTTCTTTCTTTTTTCTTCTGCGTCGAATCAGTTCGGCATCCAAAATGAGAATGAATGCTCCACCGATCATTGCACCCGCTACTGTCATCATGCCCAAAACCATAGGCATGGAGATAATCGACATCATGAGTCCTTCAATCTCTCCATCTTCCAGTTTCTTCCTTTACAACCGCGTGTCTCGGCTTTCTCCTTCTCCACAATGTTTTCTCACTGTTCTTGCAGATAACATTTTTGAAAGAATCCTCTATAACTCAGCTCTGTCCAGTCTATCCTTGTGTTGTTACCGCTAAACAGTAACATTATCGCGCGCGCTCTGTCCAGTTTTCCCCTTCTCCAAGTTTCGGGTGTGCACGTAGAATTCAGACTTGACATTCATACAAGCTAAATGCAATGATGGAGCCTACTTTCTTATCAACAGCAATAAGGATGTCACTGCTTTGGCATCAGACGATGAGCACGCACGTTGAAGGTCAATGGAGGCAGGATATGCGTGAACAGCACGGTCTGTCAAACGCGAACATGACGGAGGTGAGGAAATTTGAGTGAGCGTGCCCGAATCCTTGTTGTCGACGATGACGAAGGAATAAGAAGAGCGTTGGCGGCTATACTGGAAGAAGAAGGTTACGTGGTTGACGCTGTGGAGAGCGGACGAGAAGCCATTGAGAGGTCTGACAGAAGAATCTACAACGTGGCTTTGATCGATGTTCGGCTTCTGGACATGGAGGGGACGGAGCTCCTTACAAAGATCAAGGACAGAGTGCCAAGAACGCGGAAGATAATCATCACCGGTTACCCAACAGTTCAGAACGCGATCGAGGCTGTTAACAAGAATGCAGACGCGTACTTGTTGAAGCCGTTTGACATAGCCAAGGTTCTCTTCGTTATCAAAGACCAGCTGCGGAAGCAGGAGGAGGAAGGCAGGTTCAATCAGCAAAGAGTCACAGCTTTCATCGAGACGAGTGTCAGGGAACTTGAGACCAAGACTGCTGGCAACAAGCTGAAGTGAAGGCTTTCTACTCTTTTCTCAGTCGCCTATGAGTGCTTACCTTTTTCCATTCATCATGCTTCTGCAGGACTTCCTTTGTCTGATTGTTTATGAAGTCTTCAACGTTTCGATACGGTGTGTTCATCTGCCTCAGTGCTTCTTCAAGCATATCGTACTGTTCTTTGGGCATTTCTATGTATTCGTACTCTTGTTTTAGCCATGTCAATCGGAATCTTATGGCGTCGCGTATGAACTCTTCCTTCGTCGTGTAGCCTAGGTGCCTGTTCTCCTCTATGAAGCTCTGCGTCTGCGTGAGCAGCTCCTGGGGAAGAATGACTGACTGGTTGATCAGCGCGTTTATCGCGTCTTGGTACGTCTGCATCTTGCTCGTCTGAGTCATCAGCTCGCCCATCAGTGCCGTCAGCTTCTGGTGGATGTCCTCTGAGATCTTGAGGGTCTTCATCATGTTTCCCCGTTTCGCTTCTTGGATTGTTGGTGTATATTTTGTTTTTGGTATTACAGGTGGAGACAAATTTATTAAGTATACTCGGTATACCAAATACTCGCCTGAGTCGCACAGTTTGGCGGGGGAAGTTGTGTGCCATTCATCTTTTACTGCAGCCAATGCGGGTCATTGTTGTACGAGGATTCAAAGCCTGTCTTGCAGGATGGAACATACAGGCGTCAGACGTACCTTCAAAGCGTTATGATCAAGATTGGAGGCAAGTGTCCCTATTGCGGGCATAGACTGCAGATCCCGCCTTTGAAGGTTGAGGTTCTGGTGCCTGAGCTGCTGGTCATTAAGAGAAGAGATGAGGCTCTGCGTTCTGCTTGACTCTTTCTAGCCGGTTGGTGCGTACTGCGGCGGAGGCGGTGGTGGAGTTGCGGCTTGTTGTGGTCTGCTTGGCTTCAGGAAATAGGCTGCTGCCATCATGATTGCTCCTGCGATTCCTGCGTAGACTCCCGCGCCGGCGTACTGCAGACCGTTGAGCGCGCGCGCCAAGAGTCTGCGCAAGGCTTTGAAAGTCAGAAGGTCTTCGGACTCATCGTCCCTAGCAGCCTTTAAACGGGTAAATCTTGGGCACTTGGAGAGATGAGTTGCCCCTTTCCAAGAAGAATTGACCACCACCTCTCTTCTGGAAGAAGGTTTAATTCTTTGGGCTTGCTCAGCAGTGTTTTGCGGTGTGCGGAAAAACGATGGGTGTAAACGCCAAAAGAGGACAGGCCTTTGTCATTTTCTTGATCGTTCTTCTGGCAGTAGTCTTGTTATTTGCGGTGCTGCCGATGCAGTCAGCACGACTGAGAGCGACTCCTGCGGTGCAGCAGGTTTTCTGGCGAGTGGACGGCGAGAGTGTCACATCAGCCTTCTTAGGCGAGGATGTTGAAGCGCACATCGTACTCGAAGCTGCGGAGGAGTACGTGGGTTCAATGGTTATCAAAGTGAGGAAAGACATCTCTTACTGGTTTGACAGTGACTACAGTATCAAGACTTTTCCAGTAGATCTCGTAGGCGGCAAGGCGACCGAATTGGAATTGGCGTTTGTTCCCGATCAGGTCAGCCAGGGCAGACTGCGCGGCTACTTCGTTGAGGTCGACTTCTCAGTTCTGCACACGAATTGGGTGATGGAAAGCTCGTATCCTCCTAGGCTCATAGTCCTGCAAAACGAGCAAGGTCCAACTGCGACAGCCTAGAGGGCAGTTCGCGTGGTCATTTCAATAGTCAATAGAAGATGTTACGCGGCGTAAAGACAGCGTGCAAAAGATGGTTTTTGTGGGTCTTGTTTTTCTCACATGTTCTCCTTGATCATTTTGGCCAGTCGCTTGATGCCTTCTTCTATCTGCTGCTCCGATGGATATGAGAAGTTTATTCTCATGGTGTTCTGACCTTTGCCGTTGCAATGAAAGGCCGAGCCTTTTACGTAGACCACTCCATTTTCGATAGCCTTTGGAAAGAGGTCGTCAGTGCTCATTCTCTTCGGAAGTTTGACCCATAGAAACAGTCCGCCTTCCGGCTTGGTCCATGCCACACCCTTCGGCATGTATTTCTGCAAGGCTTCCAGCATCACCTGACGCTTTCTTGCGTAGAGTCTGCGGATGCTCTCAATCTGCTTCGGCAGCAACCCGCGTTTCATGTACTCGGCCGCTATGAGCTGAGTGAACGTGGGCGAGCAGAGGTCCATGCTCTGTTTGGCGACGACCATCCTGTCCATCCACTCGGCGGGGGCCATTATCCAAGCCAACCTCAGTCCTGGGCAGAGCAGCTTGGAGAAGGTTCCTAGGACTATGACTTGATTCTCTTTGTCCAAGCTGAAAATGGCTGGAACGCTTTCGCCTGCGAATCTGAGGTCTCTGTATGGGCTGTCTTCAACGACAGGAAGCTCGTACTCGTAAGCCAATTCCAAGAGTCTCTTGCGTCTTTCCAAGGACATCGTGACTCCGGAAGGATTCTGAAAGTCTGGGACAACGTAGATGAATTTTTGTTTCTTGTTCCTCTTTGCCAGTCTGGTCAAAGTTTTTTCCAGAAGGTCCATCCTCATTCCTTGTTCGTCTTGGAGGACACCGACCATCTTGGCTCTGTAGGCTGTGAACGCTTGCAGACCGCCGATGTACGTTGGCAACTCAACTATTACCGTGTCCTTCGGGTCCAGGAAGACTTTGGAGATGATGTCCAAACCCTGTTGCGACCCTGATGTGACAAGGATGTTTTCGGGTTTGATCCCGGGTTTTTCACGTGAAATCCATTTGGCAATTTCTTCACGCAGAGCCCATTCTCCCTCGGTGGGTCCATACTGAAGGGCCATAGCTCCTTTTTGTCTCAGTATCTGACAAGCTATGTCTTCGAGGTCTTTGACGGGAAAAGTGTCTGGAGAAGGAAGTCCGCCTGCGAAGGAGATCATGTCGGGTCGTCGGGTCACTTTCAAAAGTTCGCGGATCTCGGAACGTTTCATGTTGAGAGCATTCTTGGAGTAGAAGGCTGAAAGGTCTTTGATCACAATGACTCCTTCTTTTCAGCTTGAGACGACCGCTTGTTTGCCAATCATTAAATGTGGACATATAAGGTTGTTGTAGCATGCGCAAGAATTCATACGTGCCGTCCAGAGCTTCTCAAAGGAGTCCCACGCATCGTAAGGCAACGTCACCATGCACGCGGGCGCGCGCATCTATACCCCGTTTATGAACGGACGAGGTTCTACGCTGACAGTGGATGCTTGTACGTCAGCCATTTGCTGATTTAAATTGTATTTTCTCAACTAAAAAGAAGAGCCCGCGATATGTTTTCCTATTCCTTAATGGCTGCTATGTGAAGGTGGCTTCCAATGCCCGCAATGTAAGGTTCATCATAGATTCTTTGCAGTATCTTTGCTAGCTTTTTCTTTTCTGCTTCATCTTCGAAAATCTCTCGTCGCTTCTCTGCCGGAACACCTGCGACAAACGAGTCAAGCATATCTGAGCCAAAACCTATGGGCTTCCCTACGATTTTGACGGTTTTCAGACCGTACTTCTGTAGCAGTGAGATCAGTTCTGTCGGAGTGAACGACTTAGAATCAAATGGTGCTTCTTCTTCAGCCGGCGATATTCCTGTGTGCATGAAATCGAGAACATAATCGAGGGATTTTCCCTGCGACAAGGTCCTGAAGACTCGGTAAAGTGTGCTGTCCACTCCAGCAACAAGATGGCTGTTTGTCTTGAGCACTCTTGACAGTTCGCTAACAGCCTTTTCAGGGTCACCGCAGATGCATATAGGGTCTCCCTCACACAGTATGAAGTCAAAACTCCTGTCTGGATGCGGAACAGATCGAATGTCAGCTTTCAACACTTCAACGCGTCCGTCGAGCACTTTGTCCTTGATTATTGCTTTTGCGGTCTTCAAAAGCTCGCGAGTTATGTCCAGCAGCACAACCTTGCATTTTTTCGTTTGAGCCATTTTGATTGACAAGACGCCCGCACCGCCGCCAGCATCAAGAATCCATCCTCGCTGAGGAAGGAAAGGTTCGATGTTGCTCCAAGTTAACGCGTCATAAACAGGGTCGTCTCCAACCTTTCTGTAGTATTCGCCTTCAGCCTCTCTCATGTGATATTCAATAATCCTTTCAATACGTTCGTTAATCGGCATGCTCAAACGCACAAACCATAATGGCTTGAGCAAGCCTTTCAGCTTTTTCCTCTCGTGCGCTTGCTAGTCAGTGATCAATAGACGCAAGTGGTCTATTCTAGGTTCAGTTTGAACAATTCTATCGCGTTCCTGCAGAATATTCTTTCTTTGTGCGATCTGCTGATACCCAGCGAGTTGATCAGGTCGATGTGCTTCGCAATACTGCACATGGCGTAGTCTGTTCCAAACAGAACATTATTCGGTCGTTCATCTGCTGTCAAAGTCAGGACTTCTTTTATCTTCTCAAGCCCTGTTTCTCTTGTCACTTCTTCATCTGCGAGCGCAGAAGTATCAAAATAGATGTTCTCAAAGGGTTTGGTAACGGTGTGACAGTATTCGACCTTAGGCCAGAAATAATGAGAAATAACGATTTTCAACTGTGGGAACTTAACTGCGATTTTGACGATATGTTTAGGGTCATTGTATTTTGCAACTTCCGGATTATTGGAATTCCAGCCTGTATGAATCACAATGGGCAAGTCATACTTGATACACAGTGTGTAGACGGGTCCAAGCCTCGTGTCTGTCGGGTAGATCGGGTCGTGCCCCGGGAAAATCTTGATTGCCACAATCTTCCCAGCGTCGAACAAGGAATCCAATTTCTGGAGAACGGTTTCCTCTTTCTTGAGGATGTTTATGGTTCCCATCACAAATAAGTGCTCACTGTCCTTGGCAAGTCCTAGAGCAACGTCCAGATCTCCAATGCCTGATCCATGGACATTATCTGGGATCAAGATTGCACAGTCGACGCCATTCCTCTCAAGGTCTCTCAGCAACAATCTCTTTGAATCTTCGAAGGTTCTACCTTTCTCTCGAGGTGGCAGATGTAAATGGCTGTCAATTATCATTTGATTATGAAGAAAGCCTCCAGTCCGAATTAAGCTTTGACGTATGTCAGCTTTGAAACAGTCTCTCGTTGAACTCCCAAGGAATCTCGTTTGGGAGTATCTGATCCAGATCTGCGGTTTTTCCATTCCGATCAAAGCCTGTCCGTCTTGGTGTGAGAAATAGACGAGCACGCTGTGCGCAAGCACGTCAAGGTCTGTTTCTTAGCAGATAGTAGACAGAGATGGCTATCACGAACCCTGCCCAAACGATCCATGCTTCTACGGGTAATGAAAACATCAGAATGATGCAACTGACCAAACCAAGGGAAGGAATCAACGGATAAAATGGAGCCCTAAAGGTTTTCAGGTTGGGCATTTTCTTTCTGAGTCTTATCGCCGAAACGTGCAGGATGATATGAGTGGACAGAAGTGAAAAACTCGTTATTGCCGCAGTTTGCCTTAGGTCAGCAACAAAGGCTAAGATAGTCATCAGCCCTCCTGTGAAAAGAATTGAAACATAGGGGGTTCCGAGTCTGGAGTGAATTGTTACCAGAGACTTTGGAAGCTGTCCGTTTCTCGCCATCGCAAATGAGACCCTGGACAAACCGATCAGGTTGGTCAAAAGAACACTTGCAGTGGCCACAATGGCCCCAAAAGAAATAGTCGCTATCAGTGTCGAGTTTCCCATCGCTCTTGCAGCATCAGCAAGTGGCGACCCCGACCCCTTCAAAGTTTGATAGTTTTGCAGACCTGTTGCGACAAGGCCCGTCAAAACATACAAAATCACCGAGGTGATCAGGGCAAGCAAGATGGCCAACGGCAACGTTCTTCTGGGGTTCTTTACCTCTTCGCCGAGCGCTGCTATCCTTCCAAAACCCAAGTACGCAAAGAAAATGAACCCTGCTCCCTGAAGGATTCCGACAAGGCCATTCGGCGCAAACGGTGAATAGTTTTGCGAATTCACTTGAAAAACTCCGAAACCAACAAACAGACAGAGGATCACGATTTTCACCAGAACCAAAATGTTGTTGATCATGGCCGAATGCTTCGTTCCGACGAGGTTTAAACCCGTCAAAACCAGTGCGGCTGAAACCGCAATGACTTTCAAAGGAAAAAACGGGAACATCGCTACAACGTAACTTGCCAACCCCAAGCTCACAGCTGCTCCGGCCACGGTCTGGCCGAAGAGCCACAAAGATCCCGAAACAAACGCCGCGAAAGGAGAGATCATCTCGTAAGCGAACTCGTATGTGCCCCCCTGCTTTGGAATTGCAGAACCCAGCTCAGCGAAGCTGAGCGCGGTGAACAAGGCAACAGTTCCTGCAATGACCATTGATACGACAACCGCTGGCCCAGCACAGCCGACGGCGGGGCCTAGCACAACGAAGATTCCCGCACCGACTATCGCCCCGACGCCAATTGCCGTCGCATCCAAAAGATTTAGAGTTCTCTTTATCTCAACCATTTTCCTCACGACAAACTTGAAAACGGCAACACTTATAACAGATTCTATAACCTGGCTTGAATGCGCCGAGACATAAGCGCGCACTGACCAAGAACATGGAAATAGAGAGTTTTGCGGGAGATGTATCCATTTTTCCCAATTCGAGTCTTGCAGTGAGCGCCCTGGTGCATGAAGACTTAACGTTGTTGGCAACACAATTTGCCGTAGTAGAAAGGTTTTTGTTTGTCAAGGAATATCCAGATTGTTCTATTCTAAACTCAAGCGAGGTTTAACATTGACTTCGAAAGTGGCTGTGGTCGAATTTAATGGTGACGAGGAGGCACCGTTGAGGCGACTTCTCGACTTAATCGGCGGAATAGATGACCTGAACACTGCTGGGAGACCTGTTGTTATTAAGGTCGGTGTATTTAGTCATAAGGCGGAAAACCACGCGTCAGTAAGCTTGGTTGAGGCAATCATCCATTGTTTCGACAGAACGCCAAAGATTTTCTTGACTGAATCTGACAATTACAGAGGCACCGGTTCGGAGAGGCTTCAAATATGGAGGAGACTTTTCACAGAGCGAGTCGTTCCCTTCAATCTCTCAGATGACTCGGACACCAGAAAAGTGAAGATTGCTGGCCAAGAAATGAACTTGTCGCATATACTGTTCAAACCCAACGTCTTGGTTGACACGCACATACTGCGCTCCTTTGAAAGCGGAAGCATCCTCAAGAACCTTTTCGGGTGCATCCCAGACTCGAAGAGAGTAAAATACCACAAAGTTCTTCCCACACTCCTCGCGGACGTGTACGAAGCCATCGGTGGCATAGACCTTGCCGTACTAGACGGAACATACCTTTGGCGCGGTGCGGGCGGTGCTCCAGTGCGAGTGAACACCGTGCTAGTGGGAAGAGATGCGGTTGCTGTAGAGACAGTTGGAGCGACCCTTGCTGGTCTTAACCCTCAAAAGATGCCCGTGATACAAGAATTTGTGAAGAGAGGCCTCGGAGAAGGAGTCATGGAGAATATCCAGGTCGTGGGATCTTCCTTTGAACGTCTTAAGAAAAAATTCATGGCCCTCGGAACAACACAGAAGACACGACGCGCACAGTGCAATGGTGCTCGAACGTGCGCGTAGCGCGCGCCTACTGCAGAGAAACGCATGGCCAACGTACATGCCTACGGCTCACTCTTTTGAAATGATAAGATTAGCGTGTCCACGCGTGTGGAAGTGGAATGTGCACTGGTTGCGCGAACGGTTGTTCAGAGGACTGTTGAAACTATGAACCACGCCCCAAATCCTGTTAACGTTAGAAAACAAAAGCTGAAGATTATGCTGCGCACCTTATGAGTCCAGAAACGTTTGGACTTAAAGACTGTTATCGAGACGAGTGTGTTCCAGAGTAGGTCGCATGACCAGTGCGTCACGGCGAAGATTAAGAAGCCTACCAACCCGAAGAGGGCTGCGTTCGTCACCAAGGCGGCACCGATCGTTGCCCACCACAATATGAAATATGGGTTGGCGCCCGTGGCCAGAATCGCGGAGACCAGCGGACCGTGCCTTAGCATTGAGGATTGTTCAACACTTTCTTTTCGAGTCCTGAGCATTTGGAAACCCATGTACATCATGACAAACCCTCCGACTAGACTGATAGTTTTCTGGACTGCGGTCAAAGTGAAGACCCAGTTGAGACCGAAGTAGATGAGGAACATTAAAGGAAACTCAACGACTCCGTGTCCCAAGGATATAAGGGGTCCAGCCTTCCTGTCTCCGCTTGCCTTTGCAATGGTCACGGCAAACAGGGGTCCAGGTGACATTACGCCTGACAGAGATATTGCAACGACTGAAAGCATGAACAGATAGAAATCTGTGATTATTTCCATCTGGACTCGAACTCAGTGTTTGTCTATTCGAATATTGTGATGAGTTCGACGTTTGTAAGTCTTCTGATTTCAAAGCAGACCGTGGCATGAGACCGATAAGACATGCAAGACCACAGCTAAAATGTGCGCAGCAGTTCGTCCTTCAACGTGCGCTGTGCTTAAGAAGAGAAAACGGTTTAGAAAACCTTCCGGTTTTCCCCGAAGGCTGAGCGAATGGAACCAGACCACAAAATAAAGACAAGCAAGCGGTTGATCATGCTGCAATCTCTGATTTGAAGTAATGATGCTTGGTTCACAATTGTTTAATCTAGCGTTTGTTCTAAACATCAGGCGCATACTGGTGAAACATCTAGAGCATGCGTGGTAAGCATGGTTGTGAAAAAATGCTGGAATCGCTAGCTTTGATTTTCTGGGTCGGCTTGGTATCATATGTCTTTTGGTTCCTGTTTAAAGCGGAAACGCTTCACCCTATGAATCTGGACGATCTTGCTTTAACGTGGAGGATGCACAAACTAGAGACAGGATGCAAAGCATCACGCATCAATAGCCTGCTGACGATAAAGAATGAGACTGTTGGGTTCAAATGTGAGTGCGGTTATGAATTTATACAGAAACGTTTGATCAGTCAGAAAGCACCCGCATATCTTGAGAAGAAAACCCTATGCTAATCGCATACGCCGACAAACAATGATTTCATCATCCATCTGATTTTCTATCCGTAGAAATGCTATTCAGGAAAAGAAAATAAAGCCTTAAGGGCTACATCCTCAAGGAGTACTAACCTGCCCCTGTGGGGTCGTCGTATAGCTTGGTTTAGTATACCAGTCATATGGGCTAAGTAAGTTTGATGGTTGATGATTGATATGTTGTTTTGGTGATTGTTTGTGTTAGTTGTGTTTGGATTGGTGTTTTCTTCGTTCATCGGTTGTCACCTCTTAGTAGTTTTGGGAGTTCTATTTCTGCCCATCGTTGGGCGTATCGTATTGCTTCTTTCGTTGGTTTAAGGGTTCTCATTTTTGTTATCTCCGATTTCTATTTCATAGACCTTCATCTTTTCGTCGTTGACGCGACGAGGAGACAATATGCCTTCATAACGAGATGCTAATAGGAAGCTTCCGCATAGTTTTAAGATTGGCTTCCGTATGAGATGCTTTCTGACTTTTCCTCTTTTTCAAATGAGGGGAAGGCTTATGTCTCCGAGGAGATTGATGAATCGTCCATTTATGTGGGTTTTTGATGCTTTTCTCGTATAAGGTGCAAGGATGCCCTAGCGGGTTCATCTGTTCTGCGTCGGTCTCATAAAAGTCTGCATAATTTATAAAAACTGCGCGCGCTATTTCTGAGGTTTGCCCTTGTTTGGATTGTTGTTAGTGTCTATTTTCAGCTCGTTTGGACATAATCGGTAGTGGTTTGCGCCTAGCGCGCACGGTTGGGTTTGGTTGCCCTGTCACCCGTTGACACTTCACTTTACAGTTACTAATAACAAAACTTAGAATCATGTGTTCTATGGGTGATTGTTCGCAATCTTTTATCCAATAGCCTTTTTCAGGTATTCCATCAACGAGGCTGCATTCGCTTCGTATACTGGTTTTTCCTTGGCTAGCCATTCTTCCATTGAGTCAGGGTGCTCGGCCCACTGGGCTAGATGGTAATTAATGGTTTCTATGTCATCGTAATAGCGCCTGACAATGCTGTAGAAATCTTGACCTAGGTCTACGTATCTGTCAACATACAAGAGTTCTATAGCGGCAGATCTCAAAAGAGTGCTTTGCATTAAGCATTCTTGCGGTTTGCTTTCGGTTCTTAGTTTCTTGTTTTGTTCACAGGAATGCCATATTAGGTTAGTCTCAGTATTGTTAGATTCTATTTCCATCTGTATTGCTTGTATTCTTCTCGAATTTTCCTCTGCATGTATGATGCTGTAGAGTGTGCCCCTTCCACCCAAGGCCTGTAAAACGGGACTATCTGGCTCATTTGGTTTTTCAAGGCAGTTCCTTAGAGCGTCAAGCAATTGTTGCTCAAATAGTTGATTGTCTAGATGTTCACCGTTATAGAACAAGATTCCCTTATGGCTAAAATGAAACGGAATCTGTGTGCCTGTTTCGGCGATTGTAATTGTACAATGCTTGAAACTTTGTCTAACTCCAAGTTCCCATAGTACGTTTGGATTGTGGTCGGTTAAATCTGCTACCACGATGTCTGCACTTGTTAAATCTGTTATTATCTGTATGGCAATGTCTCCTCTCAGGGGTTCTGAGCGAAACGCCTCAAGTTGTTGATTCTTTTCAATTAGCGGTTTTAGATATGATTCAAAATGTCGTTTCCAATACTCTTCAGAATGATGTTCCCTTGTTCTTGAGAAGGGCATTATTACGAAACATTTTTTCTTAGCTTCAGCCAACGCCTAGTCCAACCTGCGCTATTTGATAAGTAATTTGAGCTAAGTTGTAGAAAAGAGCTTTGGAACTATCGAGCTTTGCATTAGTTTTTTTCATGAATTCTCTATCACTTCTGGGTTCTTTAGCGCGTGTGTTATAAAAGGTCAGATAGTTCTCCTAGATTTTTTCGAGTTTGTTTGACGTAGTCTTTACATTGTTGATGCGGTTCGGGATATTTCTTGAGCACTGCTATGAACTGTCTTATTTGTTCGGGAGTAAGTTTTTTCTGCATTTGCGCTGCGAAAATTGAAGTTAAGTCGCTTTGTTTAATCAATCCTTCGCTTAAAGCTGCTAGATACAGTACATCAAAAGCGTTTTTTCCAAGAATAGGTACGGCTTCTATGAGGAATTGTAAATTTCTGTCTTCTGGATAAACCTCAAGTGTTTTTCTAAGAAGAGCTTTTGGTTCTGTTCCTTCATGCAAGGCAATGAATATGCCTGAGTCTGTAACCCAGAACCGCGGGTAGTCTTGACCGCGGTAGTTCTTCAACTCGACTTCCTTGATTAGACCTTTCTTTTTCAGAACATTGAAGGCAATCCATGAAGATTTGTAGTGGCCTTTGATTCCTTTCATTGTTTCGTTGATAGTTTGAGGTCCGCTTTGTGCTAGATGCAGAATTACGCGTTTCTGTAAAGGAGGAAAGCTATCCCTTTTTCCTCGTTGCTTTGACATATGTTCTCACATATAATATATGTTCATACATAACTTATATAATAAATTTGGTATTGTATGTGTCGGCGAGTCCGCGTGATGCTCATGCTCGTTGGTTCTGTTCTTGGCCTTTCCCGATTGCGTTGTGGTGTTTGTTGATGGTTAGGAAGATTTGTCCTTGGGATGATGGTGTTTGTCGGCGTGTTTCGTGTGATGAGATTTTAGGTTCTGGTTTGGTTGTTGTTTGTGAGCGGCATGGGAATTCTCATGGTCGTTTTTTGCAAAGGAAGATTTCTTCTGTTCGTGTTTCTGCATTCTCCAAGCATCGTGATGGGGGTTGTTTGCTTTGAGTTCCAAGCGTAAGCCTGAGGTTAATTCTGGGGTGTGTCCCTTCGACAATTTGCCATGTAAGTTTGTTGATAGTTGCGATGAGATTTTGGATTCTGTTTTTGGTGCTGGTGTTGAGTGGCATTGTTCTCGTAGAGGGAGTAAGGGGGTTAAGCCTGCTTGATTGATGTAAATGACGTTCATCAGGGTTATGCTACTGAGGATGTTCAGCTTACTCCTGAGGAGATGAAGGTTTTTCTTTCTGTTGGCGGTAATGATTTGCGAAGGGAGCGTTATCGGTTTAAGGGTTATGAGGTGCTTGGTCATGCTCCACGTTCTAATTCTCATTGTGGTCAGGTTAGATGCCTGAGGGGTTGCTTGAATGTTGAGGGTCATAATTTTGTTGATGTTCAGGGTAATGATTGGCGTAATAAGATTGTTTTTGAGCCTGTTTTGCTTTCCTGTGATAAGCCTGAATGTGAGGTTTGTTATCGTAAGGGTTATTCTGTTCGTGAGGCGATGAAGATTGATTCTCGGCTTTCTGAGGCTCGTAAGCTTTGGGGTGATGTTGAACATTTCATGTGTTCTGTTCCGCTTGAGGAGTATATGTTATCTCCTGAACAGTTGTGGGATAAGTTGTTCGCGTATTTGCCTGAGTTGGGTTGTGTGGGTGGCTGTGCCATGTTTCATCCTGCTCGTTTTGAGGGCGGTGTGCATTATGCTCCACACTTTCATGTCTTAGGGGTTTTTTCGGGCGCTTATCGTTGCAGAGGGTGTGAAAAGTCTGAGGCTGAATGTCGTGAGTGCTGGGGTTTTGAGCATAAGAAATTTGAGGTTAATCGGCGTAGTGGTTGGATTTTTAAGGTGTTTGATAAGCGTAAGAGTGTTTTCGGTACTGCTGTTTACCAATTGTCTCATGCGGCTTTCAAGATTGACTCTAAGCGTCATAATGTTGTGCGTTGGTTTGGTGTTTGTTCTTATCGTAAGTTGAAAGTCAAGGCTAAGCGTTTCAAGCGTGGGTGTCCATTGTGCGGTGACGAATTTGGTCGTATTGTTTCGTGTCAGGGCTTGGCCGATGCAGTGAGGTGTAAGGTTCACGAATTTGAGTGTAAGCGTAAGCTGAGAGTTGATGACTTTTTGGATAGTAAGGGTCATCCGCGTTATTTTGAGGCTGTAGGTGGTTCAGGTGAGTAGCGGAGCTCAGGTTGGATGTGATTTACTTGGATAAGTATCGTTGTCGGCATTTTGACCTTAAGTCGTTGCCGTGTAATTGGATGGTTCAGGGTTTTTGCGGTATTGATGCGAGACTCTGTTTGATTAAGCCTGTTTCGTAGCGTGCGCTAACAGTTGCCATCCTTAGGGGATACCTAGAAAACGCCGAAGCAAAGCGTATATTATTGGTGCCGAGACAACTGCAACTGGAACCAGAATCGTTGAGTACTTTATCCACGTAACGAAACTTGATTGTTGCTTCATTACTTCTGCCTGTTGCTTCATGAATTCATTCTGTTGAGAAAGAAGTTTGTCATACTCTGTTTTCATCTCTGACAGAGAATTGATTCGGGTATGTAATTCACTAACCTTTGCATCAAAGACTTCCCTCGGCACATGCGATTTTTTTAGATCGGTTACATCAGTAGTGAAAACTCTGAAGTCCTGAAATTCTTTTGTCGTTCCAACTATCTTTCGAAATCCACTGATTTCCTCTTCGTATTTTTTGTCCAACTTCTTTATTTGTTCTTCAAGTCTTCCAGTTGCCTCTATTATTTTGTTCCTGAGTTCAACTTTCTCAGGGATTGCTTCAACATCTCTTCTTATGTCACCAACAGTTTCTTCAATTTTTTCTCGTTCTCGTTGAGTTTTGAGCAAGTCGTTGACTTCGTTGGATAACATTTTTGAGAGTGTGCCCATGGGTGTGCCTCCTGACCTCGGGTCGAAGCCAAATGTCCACAATAACGAATTATCATAATACCTCCGTTCCCAAAAGTATCCTCCTCTACTATGCGCTGAGTGTGTGATTGCATGCTTCACCTTGTTAAGATTTACTAGTGGTCGCCACTCTGGATGTTGTTCTGATGCCTGAACAGCTAACTCCTGAGATGTCATGCCTTCGTAGACTATTGTATCCATATCTGGCGAATTTTCGCTGTGCAAAATCAACATGTGCGTGAGCTCGCTGTCGGTCGGCTGAAATACCACAACCTGAGTTGGTTTGGCAATCAGAGCTGCTAAGTGGGGACGCAATTCCCTTACTTCCTCAGGTAAGTCGTGAAACTTATTCCTAAAATCAAGAATGTTTGACCTTATGTATTCCTTCCAGGTCGTTGCACTCATTCAGTTCCCACTCTAGTCTATCAATTAACTGTTTAAAAGGATTACACGTTCGGGCGCCCTGATTACTTTGAGCTACTATTAGACATATGCCCTTTTCTTTCCGCTTTTTGCAAACTTGAATTCTGTCTTGTTAATCTTCCAAAGAGAGCCTCGAACGCCAATTGGATTAAGATTAATGCCAACAGCCGTAGATGTTCCAGACTCTTCCTTGACTTCAGACGGTGCGTGTGACATTTCCCTCTTCGTCTCTGTTGTTGTCTCGGTATTAAAAAGACCGTTTCTCTTCTTCTTTTGTTTCACAGTTTCTTTTATGACGAATATTCTCGGTTGTCGAACTCTCGGCTTTTGGGCATATGAGTTGCGTTTTTCACTTCCATATTTCATAGCAATTATGATGTTGCCGTGGAGATTTAAGGTTGCTGTCTTTGTGGTTTTGCCGTTCGTTTCTGCTCAAAGACCTTCGTAAATCTTGTCTTTTATTTCATCTGTCAACTTCATGTCCATGTTTCTCAACTTAGCAATCAGTTCTTCCATTGCCTTTATGCCGTTTATACTTTCAATTTTCGAAGGGCAATACCCCTGATGTTTGACTTTGTTATCGATGTCAATGACTCGTTTTCTAACTTCATCCAAATACAAATGCGGTTCAACTTTATACTTTACAAGGACCTCTATGATATTTGCCGTGTTTACTTTGGCTATTGTTGTTGGGATGCCAACTTTGTTCTTCAATATGAGTTCAAGAGCTGTATTGAGATTGTTAAAGGTTGAAACATAGTCTTCTTTCTGAAAAGAAAATCCAACCTCTTTCATTTTCTCCTCAGCACTTTGAAAAATCTTCATTTCTTTAGTCAGCGAGTTGGATTCCATTTCGAGTTTCATAATCTCCAAAAGATGACGAATTGCCGACTTTGCGTCATCAGAGTCGTCAACTTTGTTGAGGGCTAAGTTAAAAAATATCTGATGTTCAGGAAGAGTTTCGCTCGCAATAGCCATAAGATTCTTAAACCTCATCTCTAGACGCGGATAGAGACTGAAAGAATATGTAGAAGCGGGCATTTCTGCTAGGACTAATTTGGCTAATTTTTCAAGTTTCTCCAAATCCATGCTTAGTTCCTTCTAGTTTGTTTTTGGGATTCTCCATACTAATCCGCCAATGCCTTCGGCGATTCTAGCCCACAAACCACGATTCTCCAATCTATATCTTGAACGGGCTGTTTCAAGAGCAACTACCAGCTTGGAACCAATAACATTTATTTCATTGAATTGATTGTCAAATCCTTTTAATTCTTCTAAAGCCAGATAAAGAAGCACATCTTTCCGAAAGTTTTCATAGATGCGATACACGCCTTCGCTGTCAATCGCTCTATTTTCTATCTTTGGAATTTCTTCTTGCCATGATTTTATGAATTTCTCAAGAATTTCTGAGGACTTTTCTACGTTCCTTTCACTCATTTTTGAACCCTTAGTTTGTCTTATGTTGCTATGCGGAGATTAAGATTTTGCCTTTTGAGGTCTTAGCGCGCGCGTTTGGTTGTTTTTCATTTCCTTTTTGTGTTTCTTTGTTTCGCGTGTGACGAGGCGCAAGCCGAGGAACACGAAGGCTTCTGCCTGATTAGAAGAAAAGAGGAGAATTTGTGTTCTATTTGGGTTTTATTTGCGTTTTCGGTAAAAGTGTATTCCGTCTATTGTGTCGGCTAAAGTGTATCCTAGTTCTATTAGTTTAGTGATTTCTTCGGGTGTTTTAGCTGTTTTACAGTCGTACTGTATGTCTCCGTCTAGTGTTATGGCTCTGAGGTAGTGCATTGTTGTTTCCATTCGTTTGTGGCGTAGGTGTCTCATTACGCCTATGGGGTCGGGGAACGTGTACCAGAATTGTGCGCCTGAGTAGTTTCTGAGGTTTTTCATGGGTATGGTTTTGAGGGTTGGGTCGTTGTGGTTTTTTGATGCTGTGTCTCTTGCTGTTCTCCACATTTTCGACATGACCTTAGGCTGTGGGAACGGGTAGTCTCGCGGGTCTTTGGCTAAGTATTCTCTCAGCATGTTGGCTATCGGTTGCTTCAGTTTGTAGTTGGCTGAACCATGTCCTTTCAGTCCTTTTATGCTAATGATGGCCTGTGTCTGCTCGAATTGGTTTCGGTGTGTCTGGTGCAGTTCTTCGCCTTCTACGCCTATCTCCGCCATTAGCTTGAATATCGTAGCAAACCTAAAAGTTGTGGCTGAAATAATCTTGTTGACTTGGTCGGTGGTCGGGATAATCGGAGTTCCTACGTTCCATTTGAATTTCGGCTTTTCCCATTTGAGGCCATTGGCCTTCGTGAACCATTGATACGCTAGTGCGAACGAGGATTTGCTAGAGTTCGTTAGCTTAGAATATCCTATTGCTTTCTTTACGTCGTTAGGGTTCATTAAGTCGGCTACTCTGCTTAGTTGCGTTAGTCTACTTCTGAAGCCTCTGAGTGTGTTTCTAGCCTTTCCTTCGATTGTGGCCTTTGCGATTGTCTTATCTATCTGTTCTTGGCATGCTATCTCTTGTTGGGGTCGTCGTATAGCTTCCTCTCTACGTTCAGAGGTGGTTATATTGGGCGTAGGGTGGCTAGATTGGTTTAGTATACCAGCCTGGGGCGTTGGCGATCCTGGGTTCAAATCCCAGCGGCCCCACCACAAATACCAGCGGCACCTTTTTACTCATGCTACTTCCTTTTCCTGAATAGTTTAATTTCTTCAAAGTTGCAGACATATTCGAATCCGGCTTCAATTAGCTTCTGTGTCTCCTCAACTGTTTTAGCGTTAGCTGAGTAGAATTCGTCGTTTTCAAAGTTTACTAGCTGAGTGTACAGCAGCGTGTTTTGGATGCTTTTGTGGCCGAGCATTTTCATGACTCTTAGGATGTCTTTTGTTTTGGCGTATTCGGTTGTGGCTTTCCAGTGGCGGAAGGTGTGTGTACTTGTCAAGATAAAAAGCCATAAACCTACAAGTGGCGTCCCTTTTCGTTTTTCTCTATGGCTGAGCGCAAAAAGGATTGTTGACAACACGTTAGTTTCCAGTTAGGCGAATCAGATTATAAGGAAAGAACATGAGAACCGCGCCGATTAGAAGCGCTATCAATATCGTGAACAACGTTTCAGGAATCAACGAGGGACACTTTATGGGAAACAAAAACGGAACCTTCTCCTTGTATTGCAAATAGGCGTCCCCGAATTTTTTTGAGAGACGCCAATCCTCATATTTTGCTATAGCAACGTAGCCGAGGACTTGGATCATCCACAACCCAGCCATTTCTATCGGAGAGCCGTATCCCATGTTGGTCATCACCATGACGGTCAACCCTACAGTGGTTATTATGATGCCTGTGAACTGCGGGTGTCTGACTAATGCGTAAGCTCCCGTTTTGATTAAACCCACGCCTTTGTGGCGGCTCCAAAGCAATTGCGCCGCGGCAATCAAAAGCACGACCACGCCGATTAGGGCAATTATCCTACCTACCAAGAAGGTCTTTGAAACAAACATCACGTATAATTCAAACTCAATCGCGCTAAGTGGACGCTGTCCACTCAAAATGTAGTACAGGTAAGGCAGAAGTGGGATGGTCATAATGCTTATGAAAATGCCAGCGTTAAGTATAGTCTGAGTGCCGAAGAGGAGAGCCGCAAACAAACCTTCAAGCAAATGCCTTACTCTTTCGCCAACTTTAATTTTCAATGCTACCCCAAAACAGTAACCAGCGCCCGCTTATAATTCCATTTCTTAGAACTAATTCAAAGTTTTCAAAATCCCAAATAATAATCCTTCAAGATCAGGCACACGTCAGCTTTTGATGCCATCGGGGATTACTAGTCTCCCGTTTCGCCCCAAACTTCCACAGCAAAGCGGGTAGGCGCCCAATGCCATCCACGTTTCTCAGCAACATGCTCACCAAATTTATTCTCTAGACGTTTGTTCATCCGCAAAACCCTGCGACTAACCTGAAATCGCTTTACCTTAAATCGCTTTACCTTAAATCGTTCAAGCTTCACAGCCAAGTCCTTAGGCAATAGCCCAGAACTACCAGCCTCAAAGAGCAAACGCAAAATCTCCCTGTCAACCTCATCTTCACAAGCCACACGCTCAATCAAAGACTGTTCAAAATTGAAAGAGTCCTTAAGACCTGCAAAGATAGTGCGCAGCATTAGCTTAACCTCTTCAATTTCTGCTAAGGTCTGCTTTAGGAGTTGCTGGTTATACTTTAGACGCCCGATTTTATCGCTTTGATTGCGCCTTTTCTTAGTGTTTTGAACAGGGTTTTCAATTGTTTCCATGTCAAAATGCACACTCCAAGAAAACTTGAACATCAACGGAAGAAGAAAATAACAGTGAGTAATCTACACCAACCAATAACAGAAAGCTACATGGTGAAAAGCATGGAATTTTCCCATGCCTTCCGCCCGACGTGAAAATGGCTTTTGAACAGGTTTTAACTGCCGTTAGAGCAATAGTATGAGGATCACAAGAACCGCGGCTAAGCTCACTCATTCTTAGAGACCCCTCCAAATCTTTCGTCAAAAGCTTGATTCAACAACCGAGTGACTACGCCTCGAAAGCAAGAACCAACCTCAAACTCAGAGAAGAAAAGCTCTACTGGTCTCTCGACTTCACTGTCGATAACAATTGGCTCTGGTCTGAGGACCTCACCATATCTGTGCCTGCACCAATCAGCATAGGCATTGAAGAGGAAAAGGCAAATGTCCCTCAGCTTCACCTCAAAAGCCTGTTTAGCCTCAAAAAACTCTCGCTCAGCCTCAGAATACTCGGAATACCAGTTGTCAAATGCTTTCTTAGACAGCATAAAACGAATCCTCCAAAATGCGAACCTTACGAAACATAACTTTTGCCTCCATCCACTGAACCGTTGAGCACCTGTCCAGGACCTTCCAAATCGCAGAGCTTACCGAGAGCATCCGCAATCCTGCGTAAGTCGGTCTTAATCTCTTCCAAGTCAAAACCAATGACTTCAACCTGGCCTTCCACCTTCTTGACACGCTCTGGCATCAGCAAATACTCCAACAGCGGCATCACGACCAAGATGATCAATCTCACCTTCATCTTCACCCGGACTGTCATCGATAACTCGTTTGGGAGTGCTTACCGTAAAATACTGGTTAAGCAACTGAGCCACAGGATCATCAACCCCGAGCTCATGACGCCTGTTGATTGAGCCCTGACCAAGTACACACCCGTACTTACTCATCAACCCTTGAGACACGCGATCAGCCATATTCTTGGCCAAAGTCACCAACTCTCCGGGACTGCGCCCATAAAGCGTCTCGACATGAACAATCCAAGACGACGTCGTCTTACGCACCTTGACACCCTGCTCCAACCCAAGCAGCGCAGTCCAATTCTGCATCTCAACACGCCTAAAATCGCCCGAAGGATAAACCCCTTCACGCACGATAGGAAACTTGAGGAAACAACGATGCAAACGAAACACACCAGAGCTGAAAAGCACGCCCTCACATGATACGAGGAAATTTTGACCTCTCTCCGTAAGCTCATGATCCACAAAGCTGCTGCGCTTCACCCGCCGTATTAGCCCAGCCTTCTCCAGCTTGCGAACGTAGTAGGCGACATGCTGTTTCTTCCATCCTCGAACATGCCCAATCTTGGACGGGTATATTTTCACCTCGATACCCTTGAGGATAGGAATAACACGGGTGCGAACAGTGCAGAAGTCAAATTTGACTTTTGACTTTGAACGAGAAAAATTTTGACTTCTATCTTCAGAGCTATCAACCAAAAAATAGTCACCTAGTCCATGTTGGGACTAGGAAGTAACAAAAAAGGGAAAAAGGCCGCGAATCGATTAGGTGGAGATATCGCCAATGGGTACCGGGAACAAATCCCAGCGACCCCACCACGAATAACATAGGCCCCATCCGTATCGGGCACATTTCGTCCTCAAGTGCTGCCTATCAAACTTGGCCCCCATCCGAAGTTGCCATATACTACGGGCCGCAAGAACATTGCAAGGCAGCCGAGCCCACAACGTTCCGTGGGCGCCCGTATTTTTCACCGCTGAAAACTCCCTTGACCACAAGAATCAACCAGACCTTCGCCCTTAACCATGTCTAGCAGCTCGAACTGGAACCCCAACGCTGACGTAAACAACGACAATGTCGTAATATCTTGGACGCAATAATACTGGGTAACCACTTCCTACAGCACTAACCATCCCCCCTTTTCTTAGTTCAGGTCCATTCTCAAAGAAAAGCTCGCGCGCGCTGAGTCCAGTGAATAAGGACCACTCCAAATAACCTTGACTCTTTCCAATATTCTAGAATGGGACTTTTCGCTTAAGGATTTTTCGTGATTTGACAACTGCAAGCAGAGCAAAAAAAAGAAGAAAAAGGGAAGCGCAACGGCGAACGTCGAAGGCTAGGATGTGGCCGTGACGTCGAATGTCTGGAAGCCTTCGCCCATCAGTCTTATGGTGTAGTTGCCGCCAACTATCGAAGTCACAACCATCGCCGGATGCTTCATATTGTCCTTTTCTGGCTGAAGCGCAATGACACCACTGAAACTCAATGTGACACTCTGGCCGGGCTGTAGAGCGAGCGAAGAAAGCTCCATGTCTTCATGTTCATCATCGTGCTTATGGTCCTCTTGGTCACCGAAAAGCGGAATCAGCGATGAACCGTTCACCTTGAAGGGAATCGTGTCAGGATGAATCTTAACGATCTCCTCATCGGTCTCGTCCTTTTCTTTCTTCCAAGTCCGTGTCGCGTTGAATTCACCGTGCAGTGTGAGCCCGAAAACTCTGAATGTGACGTTGCCCTCGTTCTTTATTGTCACCGAAAGAGTTGTAACATTGCCCTTCACCGAAAGCGAAGCCGAGACGATGGTCACGTTGTTCGAAAATTCCTCCACAACGTGCACCAGTTTTGCTCTGTTGTTCTGCCCTAGCTCAACAATGGTTCCGACTCTTATTTGCTCCTTGCTCAAGTCACCAATAATCGTGGCAGTCGCACTCGGGACAAGCACGTAATAGTACACTAGGTTTCCATTAGCGTCAGTTGCCTGTATCTGCACGAGCGTCGGATTGAAGTCTATTAGCACGCCCGAAAGTGTCTGATTGACCTCACTGTCGGCAATCGACACCACAAGTGTGTTTGACAGAGCAGTTACATTATACATCGCTCCGTTAACCACAGCGTCGACGTCAGCTATGGTGAACTGGATCTTGTCCACCGTTGAACCGCTCGGAATCGTTGTGGAAGCTATCGTCTGACTCATGTTAATCAGCGAGAACAGATTAACCGTCCCTGAAGCGTTGACAGGAAGCCAGACTGCAGTCCCATTCAGATAAGTCACGTGAAGCGAAACATCGGAGTACGTCAAGTTGAGCACTGTAGTTCCAGCAGGCACCGTCGGTGGGTCAGTTAACATCACTAGAAAAGATGCTACTGAAGTCTGATTGGGCGTGAAAGACAACGGGTTAGCGTACAAAACGACAGCAATGACGACAATCGCCACGAGCACCGCGGCCAAACCGTACTTCAAAGTCCACTTTCTTGACATTTTAGTTGCCTCTCCTTCAGTGCAGGCATGAGAGAATAAAAACCTACATTTTTGAAAGTTCTTTAAAGATCGTTGAACGATTCTTTCAACAGTCTTTGACTGTGCCATCGCCGACGGCGACCACCCAAGTCAGACTGCCAGTCTGCGCCAGAGCCTCACCGTCTCATACCAGAACACGAGAACCATAGCGGCACAAACAGCCACCAGGTACAACGTGAAACCTGACGCGTACAAAGCCTCGAACGAAAAGAACGCCGCGAGGATAGTGAAGAGCAACGCGAAGAAGAACAGTTGCGGTACGATCGCGGGCCCCATCCTCGAGTAGCCCTCAAGAACCCTGGCCGACGCCTCCTTCACCGCGGAATACCTCCCGTGGTCATCCTGCATCACGAAGCCCGCCTCGACAAGCTTCCCAAGATGGTAAGAAGCAAGAGAAGCCGAAGACAAGCCGACTCCACGCTGAACATCCCTAAGCTCAGACGGTCCGTGCCTGAGCAAGTACAGGTAAACCTTCAGCGCGTTACCCCTGACTTCATGACTGACTGACATGCAAGAACATAGATGAACAAACATAATCATTTAACACTTATGATAGTCAAGTAAGCAAGCTATCCCAAAGGAGAGAGCATGGAATAGACAGCTCCACCCCCCTTTTAAATATGAAAAATCTTCTCATTACATCCTCAACGTGTGCGCACGTTAAGCGGTGAACTCTTAAATAAAGAGTTACGGGATCACAAGTGAGGTGTTGCGCATGAAAGGTTTCAAATCGAATATCGAGAAGGATACTTTGGGCAATAGTGATTTCCGGCGGGTGCTTTACACGGGTAAGAACAGTCAACTTGTGTTGATGAACCTTAAGCCTGGAGAGGAAATAGGTGAAGAAGTGCATGAGACAATCGACCAGTTCTTCAGGTTCGAGAAAGGTGAGGGAACAGTCTCCATAGACGGCATCAAGCAGAAGGTCGCTGATGGGGATGCGGTTATTGTGCCTGCTGGTGCGAGACATAACGTGATGAATACCTCGAAGACTACAGAACTAAAGCTGTATACGATATACTCGCCACCTGAACACCAAGATGGTACGGTACGTAAGACGAAAGCGGACGCGTTGGCGAAACCAGAAGAATTCGACGGCAAAACCACGGAATGATTCCTTTTTTCTTTCTACGTGGTGCGTGAAAGCACCTTCTTAGCATCTATCTCCATATTTTCAAATAGCGATGCATGGGCTCCTGACGATTTCTGTCCGGTTTGCCTTGAGAAGCTCTGGTACTCTCGATGCGATCAACCAGCTCCTCTT
>Ga0315280_10002509_pt1 | contig 29695 bp, 28 predicted proteins | sample YL17G06_40_MG_FD_203697 | JGI IMG/M metagenome (GOLD analysis project Ga0315280, IMG submission 203697) | Sediment microbial communities from Yellowstone Lake, YNP, Wyoming, USA - YL17G06_40 | ecosystem: Environmental > Aquatic > Freshwater > Lake > Sediment | place: USA: Wyoming | collected... | reverse complement strand
TGTCCTATCCACGATGATATTGTGGAATCCCTAGTTAATGATTTCTCTGATGTTTTCATAATTTGGAAACGTTTTCAACTTCTCAAGCGGGGTCAAGTAACCATTTGCCGAATGCTCCCGCTCGTTATTGTAGTAATACAGAAAGTCACGAAACTTTTTTCTTAGTGAATTCAGGTCTTTAAATGACTCTCTCTGGTAAAAATCCTCCCCTACCGTCCTGTGAAATCTCTCAATCTTGCCGTTCTGGGCTGGTTTACCCGGATCAATTAAATAATGGCTGACACCCAGCTCATTGCACAACAAATCAAAGCAATGCAGTCTCGGATGTAATGGGTCTGTACTCTTTTTGTATCCCGTATAGTAATTGGTAAATACCGAACCATTATCAGTTTGGACGCCCTTCAATAAGAAGGGCGTTTTCCTTTTTAAGGTTTTAAGAAAAATGACTGACTCAAGATTTGATTGGATTTCGTAGATTTCTCCATAAACTATGCCGGTTATGTAATCGATGGCGTCGTATTCATAAAACCAATAGCCGGCATATGATTTTACGGCATATTTAACGTCAAGCTGCATTAATTCTCCTGGCTCATGGATTCTGCACGATTTTATCCTTTCTTTCTTCGGTCTTCTTCTTTTATGATGAGCCGGGATTAATCCTTCTCTATTCAAGAACTTGCCAATGCCGGAAGGCGAGGCCTTGATTCCGCATCTTGTCTCTAGCCGATGAGCAATGAGGCGCGGACCCAAGTATCTTTTTTCTTGTTCAATCCCCAGTTGCCGGAGCTCTCTGATTTTTAGCTTGATTTCCCCAGAATACTCATTGGGGTGGCTATGCGGCGCCCGGCTCTTGTCTGCCAGACCGGCCACGCCATCTTTTTGATACTTTACCTTCCAGTTATAGAGGGTATTTTCATGGACTTTGGCTATTTTAGACAGTTCAGGGACGGAAACACCTCCTTCCAGATTCATTTTGATCCATTGCTCGCGCACGACCATTTTACAGGTGGAACATAGGTTTGCCATATACTCAAATTATGGCTTAAAACCTAGCTTTTTCCACAATATGTGCGTGGATAGTACCCCGAGGGCTTGACAACGCCTAGGCGACTATGCTATACTGGATACATAGTGACTGGAAGGTGGGTGAAGCAGGGCGCGTCACCAGGCTCACCTGTCGTGCGTCGCAAGATGCAACAGTCTTTGATAAAAACGTCCTGGGGGGTGGGGCGCAAACCTCGTCCCCCTGCATGTTCTTTTTCCAGCTAATCAGCTGGTGCCGCGCTCACATATGGGCGCTGTCAAACGGAGCACAGCTCCGTCGCCAGGTACATAACCCTGGCACAAACTCCTTTAAGCGCCGTTTGCATGAGGCGTGAGACCCCCGAGGTGGACACACGGGCGGCAACTCGAAGGAGTTTTTTTGTTTTTCAAAAACCTAGTAAAATCAAGGTTTTTTGACAATTTCCAACCGAGGGCTTGACAACGCCTAGGCCGTTATGCTATACTTAGAACATAAGCCTTATTGTCTCTTTGACAAGCAAGGAGGAGGGTGAAAAATGACACTGAAAGATTATGCGGATTTTGTCGTAAAATTCTCTCAGCTCTCCATCCCTCAAAGTAGCTGCACCCGAGAATGGGTGGAATTTACATTTGCAACCGACCTCGATTTAAGCAAACTGCTTGGCCAATCAAGATGGCAGGAATTTGTTGATGCCTTCATGAAAAAAACAGATTGGCAAGGGCAAGAACATTTTAAGTGGGATAGGTTTGGCTCCCAAGTTATGGAGCATCGAGGACTTTTTCTACAAATGCTTGCCGAATTCTGCGAGCCATTGCTGGTGAAATCCGCAGAGGCTAAGATCTAAGAGCCGAAAGGCTCTTTTTGTTTTTAAAAAAGTCTGTTTTTTAATTTTGCGTAGCGAAGCCAATTTCTGATTTCCGTAATTCAAATGAAGCAGAGCAAATAAATGATGGTTTTCGAAATTTTTCGCTGATGAATAAAATTGGGACGTAGCCCAGCCTCGGCGGGGCAGAAGGGGTACGATTTTTTTATCTAGAAAAACGAGGAAATTTGAATAGTGTTTATCTGCGCAGGGAAAATAAGAAAAAATTAACAATGCCTCGCGGTTCTCTTAGAAATTAACCCTGACCGGCTCCTTCTCCTCCGCCGAACCAAGTTCAAAAAATGATTGCTTCTTAAAACCAAACGTGCCGGCGATTATATTTGAAGGAAATGTTTCCACTTTGGTATTGAGGGTTAAAACATTTGAATTATAAAATCTCCTCGCGGCTTGGATTTTGTCTTCAGTGTCGGTAAGCTCGTCTTGAAGTTTAGAGAAGTTCTCGGAAGCGCGTAACGTCGGGTATGCCTCAGCAAGCGCGAACAGATTTTTCAACGCGCCAGAGAGCATATTTTCGGCCTCGCCATGTTCAGCCACCGTCTTCGCCCCCATCGCCGCCGACCGGGCCTTTATTACCCTTTCAAAAACATCCTTCTCGTGAGCGGCATAGCCCTTCACGGTTTCAACCAAATTTGGTATCAGGTCGTGCCGCCTCTTCAATTGCACGTCAATATCCGACCACGATTCCTTGACACGGTTTCGCGAGCGGACCAAGGAATTGAATAAACCGGCAACCCACAAGACCAAAACAACGACCACTGCCAGAACAATAATTGGTACTATTGGCATATATTCGTCAAAAAAACACCTATTTTTGAAGAAATTCGGTAGTTTTTTAGGTTAATTGTTAGATTAATTTTAACAGAAGGCCGGGAGAAAAACAACGCCCCGCCTGCAGGCGGGGCGTTGTTTTTCTAAATTTTAATACTCCGGCCCCATCGGCGGAACTTTGTTTTCTTTCTCCTCCGGCAAGTCAGTAACCACCGCCTCGGTAGTTAAAATCAAAGAGGCAACAGACGCGGCATTGAGAAGTGCGGTTTTGACCACTTTCAGCGGGTCAATAATGCCAGATTTGAACATATCCACGTATTCGCCGGCGTTTGCGTCAAAGCCCCATCCCGCCGCGCTGCCCGCAACAATTTTCTGAACCACTTCGTTTGAATCCTTCCCGGCATTCTCGGCAATGACTCTAAGCGGTTTTTCCAGGACTGCTTTAATAATCGCGACTCCCTTGGCCTCATCGCCGAAGTCGGTAACCCCAGCCGATTTATTGTTCAGCTCTTTTGCCGCTTCAAAAAGCGCAATCCCACCGCCGGCAACAATCCCCTCTTCCAAGGCCGCGCGGGTGGCGGCGATTGAGTCCTCAACTCTGAATTTCTTTTCCTTCAATTCCGTCTCCGTGGCGCCGCCAACTTTAACGACGGCAACCCCGCCGGAAAGCTTCGCCAATCTTTCCTGCAGTTTTTCCTTATCAAATTCCGAAGTTGATTTGGCAAGATGGGCTTTAATTTGGGCGATCCTTTTGTCTATGTCGGCTTTCTTGCCCTTGCCTCCGATTATAACGGTGTTGTCTTTGTTGGACACCACTCTGTGGGCTTGGCCAAGCATCGAAATATCCACAGCATCAAGCTTTAAGCCCTTCTCCTCCGAAATAACCTGGCCGCCGGTAACAATCGCTATGTCTTCCAGCATTTCTTTTTTCCTGTCTCCGAATCCGGGCGCTTTAACCGCGAGGGTGTTAAAGTTACCGCGCAGTTTATTCACGACAAAGGTGGCAAGCGCGTCTCCATCCACATCATCGGCTATGACCATTAAGTCACGTTTTCCGGCCTTTGATAGTTTTTCCAGTAAGTGGATGACGTCATGAATAGAAGATATCTTCCTGTCGGTGATTAAAATATACGGGTCGGCGTAAACGGCCTCCATTCTTTCCGTGTTGGTGATCATGTAGGCCGAAATATAACCGCGGTCAAATTGCATTCCTTCAACAATTTCTTTGGTCATACCAAAAGTCTGCGATTCCTCAACGGTTACCACGCCGTCTTTGCCGACTTCTTTGAAAACGTCGGCTATAAGTTTGCCTATTTCCGGGTCGTTGGCCGATATGGAGGCGACTTCCTTGATTTTTTCCTGGCTGGTAACAGATTTTTTATTCTTTTTCAGAAAATCTCCGACCCATTCAACCGCTTTGTCTATCCCCTTTTTAAGAACGACCGGGTTAGCACCGGAATTAACCGCACTGAAACCCTCGGCGACAATTGCCTGGGCAAGCACGACGGCAGTGGTTGTGCCATCGCCGGCGATATCTCCCGTTTTAGAAGCGACTTCTTTAATTAATTCTGAACCGATGTTCTCAAATTTGTCTTTTAGTTCAATCTCTTTGGCAACGGTCACGCCATCTTTGGTAATCGTAGGTGCGCCGAAACCTTTGTCCAAAACGACATTTCTCCCCTTCGGTCCGAGAGTTACTTTTACCGCGTTGGCAATTTTATCCACGCCGCGCTTTAACGCTTCGCGGGCCTGTTCTTTGTAGAAAATCTGTTTGGGCATATTTAATAATTTTCAATTTTCAATTCTCAATTTTTAATGAATTTTCAATGTCTTAATTTTCAAACATTAAATCATTAAAAAATTGATTGGAAATTGGAAATTGATAATTGGGAATTGCATCATCGAATTTATTCGATGATGGCTAGTATATCCTCCTCGCGAGCAATTAAATATTCCTTGTCGTCGACCTTAATTTCGTTCGGGCCGTACTTGGTAAACAAAACCTTATCGCCCTTTTTGACGCTCATCGGGATTTTCTTCCCGTTATCGTCAACCTTGCCCGGCCCAACGGCAACAATCTTGCCTTTTTCAGGCCGCTCTTTTTCAACGGTATCGGGCAGAATAATTCCACCCTTCCTTTTTTCTTCGCGAAGGGGCTCTATCAAGACCCTGTCGCCCAATGGTTTAATCTTCATACCTAAAGCGTATAGCGATTAGCGGTTAGCGTATAGTGAAATTATCTAAACGCTAAACGCTCTGCGCTAAACGCTACTTTTGGCACTTTTGACCCCGGAGTGCCAATCAATAATATGATACTCGCCTATTTTTACAAGGTCAAGGGAAACAAAAAGCGGCAGTTGTGCCGCAGAAAATCAAATTTTCCCCAAATTTTCTATGAGGTCCCTTACGAAAGTGATGAACTTTGTAGCTCCCGCCTCCGTCTGGTCTTTCTCCAGCCGGAGGAACGACTCTCACATCTTCGCCCGGAAATCCTCTTTATCCAGCAATTGAGCAAACTTACCGCTAAAGGTGTCCTGCAAAAGTAAATCAAATGCCTCCCGTGTCATTTTTGTCCCCCTTTCGCCGCCTCCCCTTTTATCTTTTGAAGGCTTTCTTTCAGGAAATCGGCAACCTGCTCCAGAGTGGATACATAAAGCATACGCATCGCCTCCACGGCTTAACACGCCGTAGACTCTGCCGTCCGGACCAATCAGCGGCGCCCCGGAAAATCCGCTCTCAATATTCCCCCCAACAATGCCTAGCGGTTTGGGGAAAATTTCACTGCCCACAAGATTAGTTTCCATCAAATATCTGCCCAACTCTATCGGAAAATACACGTCCTTACCGACGGTTGAGAAAGCAAAAGAAAAGAAATGGTCCGGCATCTTTTGCTTATCTGCAAAATCGGCAAATGTAATCGGTTTTTTAGAAAACTTAGCTCCGTTCTCTTCCTCAACAACCAAAATCAGAGCAAGATCAACTGAAGGATTCGCACTTACCACTCTGATCCCAAAGAAATTCCGGCCGTCATAAATCCGGACAAGCGCATGAGGCCAAATTGCAGGCATATCTGAAAAGGTGTGCAATGAAGTGAGAACCACGTTCTCGCCTACTAAAAAACCTGTGGCGCTTTTAATCTTGGTTTTTACGGTATTGTTCTCCACGCTTTGAAAGGAAATCTCAATACCGACAATACTATCCGTTAAAACGCCCTGAACATGGGGAGGAAATTTATAAAAATATTGCGCGGTAATATTTTGTTTTTCCTCTTTATTGGCATCATTCTTCTCTCTATCCTGCACCCCCAAGGAAGCAACAAGCGAAGAAAGCATCAAGAACCCCAAGATAATCCGCCAAACGGGCATACGGGCCTCCTATGTAAAAGTGCTTATCTTACAAAGAGTATAACGCTACTGCGGGGCGTTAAGTCAACTCTTGTTTTTCCCCCGAGTCTTTTTCAACGGTCAAATCGTTAAAACCAAGTTTTTTGAGGCGCTGATTGTATTTTTCTATTATTTCTTTCTCCACCGAGCCGGGGTGAAATTCCAGCTGCTCGTCGGTGTAAATTACCCGCCCGCCGGGAGGGTCTTGTTTTTTATGTTTTTTAATCCTGCTTATCTGCCAGCGTCTTGCCCGGCTCTCCAGCCAATCGCCTAATTTGGAATTCAAAATCATCTCCCAGGCCGCTGATTTGATTTTGGCCAAAAAATCACGCCCTAAAACCTTTCTTCCTTTAGTATGATATGCCATAAGGTCATGCTGTTCTGGGGTAGGGCTAAAATTAATGAGATACTCCGAAAGCCACGAATTGGCCTTGTAAAACTCGGCAACGATTTGGGGATCGGAAACAAAAACCGGCTTGAGATTGACGTATGTCTGGGCGGTATAAATACTCTTGTAAGGAATTAAAAGGGATTTGTCGGTGATGTAGTGGTTAAGACAGATTCTATCTGGCGCGATTTTTTGGTTATATCTGCGCCGCATACCGATTAGCGATAATAAGCCCGAGATAAGCAGACGCGATAACCATATGCGGCCGTGTTTCACGATAATTAAAATGTCCAAATCCCCCAGTTCGTCCGTGTTGCTTGTCGCCAAAGAGCCCGAGGCGAAAATGGCCTTTACATACGGTAAAAATTTTAGCCACCAAATCGCGCGAAAAACTTTTTTCCATTTTTTCTTCGCTATTTTCTCTCGCCTTAACCGCAGGGGTACAAGATAGTCACGGCCAAACAAAAAATAAAAACCGTCGGAAAAATTGACGGCACCGTTGTTTCTCAATGTTTCCAGCTCGGTTTTTGTCTCGCCGAAATCCGGCGTTTGTCTGTTCCCGGATGCTGAAAGATGTTCAAAATTAAACAGAAATTTGAAAACTTCCTCCTCTTTCAGCGGGAAATCAAAAATATCATAATAGGCAAGGGTGGCTAGGATATTGTCTTTGTAATTTCCCACGGTCAGAATATAACTCCAAAAACAAAAAACCGCTAGACAGCGGTGTGCGATAATGAATCCTCGGTGGAAAAAAGAAATGAAAATGAAAGATCTTTAGGATTATAAACAACTTTGCTCCACCCCGCCCCCTCAAACCTTCTTATAACTTCCGCGATTAACATTTTATTGACTGGGCTCACCCGTCTATCCTTAACAAATTCTCTTATAGAGACCAATACGCCATCGGCCAAATCGTCTCCATCAAAACCGAGGCCACGGGCTGCTTTATCAAATTCTGAATCCAGAAATCTCTCTAGATCATCGACGAGTTTTTTCTCTGCTTCGGTAAGGGCTAGCAGCTCTTTTGGGGTCTTTGCCATATCTGTCTCCTTGTTTGTCAAACAGCTTGAAAAAACAGCACTTTCAGTATATTATTTGAGCAATAAGATGTCAATAGCAAGGCCCAGAAATATACTAAGCACACCGGGCGTATATTTTTTCCGCGACAAGAGTGGTAGGATTTTATATTTGGGCAAAGCGGCCAATTTGAAGAATAGAATAAAATCATATTTCTCAAGGCAAAATGATCCTCGCCCCCACACTAAACGAGCATCGGTGACCAAGTCGCCTGATTTTAATAATGCTCGTTATGGTGTGGGGGCAAGAATCTCAAAAATGCTGGAAACAGCCAAAAGTATTGACTGGCAAGAGACAGATTCTGAAATAGAGGCCTTAATATTAGAATCACAACTTATTAAAAAATACCGGCCACCGTTTAACATAATGCTCCGCGACGACAAGCAGTATTTTTATGTCGCTTTTACCAAAGAAGAATTCCCCAAACTAGTTATCACTCACCAACCCCTAAACGCTAAACGCTATTCGCTAAACGCTAGTTTCATCGGCCCGTTTACGGACGGCATTGCGTTAAAGACAACTCTAAAACTTCTACGAAAAATATTTCCATACTGCACCTGCAAGCAGAAACACAACAATTTTTGCCTGAACTATCACATCGGCAACTGCCCCGGTTTTTGCTGCCTAAAGAAAGGGACAACGGCCAAACAGGTCTCGGTCTACAAGAAAAACATCACGGCCATAAAAGAAATTTTGAGCGGAAAGAAAAAATCGCTCATCAAAAAGTTTGAGAAAGAAATGAATGTTTTTGCCAAAAAGGGCAACCTCAAGAAGGCGATTGAGCTTCGCGACAAAATAGAGAAGCTGAAAAAGATTTTTGAAAACGCCCGAATTATATCCAAACAAAAGCACTTTGATATATCAAAATATCAAAGTGAAAATAACGAGGGGGTTTTGGAAGAATTAAGACGGGGGCTGGGATTGAAAAGTATGTTGTGTCGTATTGAGGGCTACGATGTTTCCAACATTCAAGGGGAATTTGCCACCGGCGCAATGGTTGTTTTTACTGACGGCAGGCCGGACAAAAACGAATACCGCAAATTCAGGATAAGAATCGCCGGCAAAGCAAATGATATTGCCATGCTAAAAGAGGTTTTAATGCGTCGGTTCCGGCACCCCGAATGGCCATATCCCGACCTTGTACTGATAGACGGCGGTAAAGGACAGCTCAATGCCGCTAAGGCGGCAATGTCAAAATCCAAATGTCAAATGTCAAATAAAATTTCGGCTATTGCTCTAACTAAAGACGCCGAACATAAAGGCCATCATATTTATGTGAGTGCTAAAAAAATGGCTGTGCCGCTTAAAAATTTGCCGCTCGCAGTCAGAAACTTGATTTTACAAATAGACGCCGAGGCACATCGTTTTGCCATCGGATACTACAGAAAGTTGCACAGACAAATATTAAAATAGAAAGACCGCCGATTAAGGCGATCCATCGGGGTAACCTTTCGCCACAAGGGCCGCCCCCCACACTAGGCCTATGAGACTTCTTTTCGGCCCTTTCGGGGCTTACTTCGCGGGGACGTTTCCTAGGCCTCCCCGCCGGGGACAAAAGTTCACAAAATCACCGTTCCTGCGCCTTTTTACTTGGGATGTTTAGGGCAAGGGGCATCCCAGCCCATCAGTTCAATCCACGGTCCTGCCTCCAAACAGTTCTAATTATAGCATATCCTAAAGGCAATGTCAATATTTGCCGAGGAGAGACCTAAGATGCTATACTAAATAGCGTAATAAATGGGCCCGGTAGAGCAACTTTGACTGGCCTCCTAGATAGCCAATTGCTAGCCGGGAACATAGGTAAACCAGCTTTGTGTAGATACCCTGCTGACGGTTAATATCAATCGGCAGGGCTATTCTGTCGAAGTTCCTCTACCGGATGGGCATTATAATCGGCCTTTTAGCTAATATCGCGGCTCTTTATCTGGCCAACTTGTGGGTTGTCGGTTTTGCCGTCAGCGGCGGATGGTGGGGGTATTTGATAGCCGGCCTCGTTTTGGGAATATTAAACCTGATCGTCAGGCCCATCTTGAAAATCATTTCCACCCCTTTGATCTTAATATCGCTGGGGCTTTTCCTTATAGTTATTAACGCCATTATATTATGGCTTGCCGCCCAGCTGACTAGTTATATAATGATTGAGAATCTGATTGCTCTGCTTTGGGCAACATTAATAATCGCGGCAGTTAATTTTATTGCTCACCTGTTTAAATAATTTCTAAATGGTTATAACAATCATCCAGATAGTTTTGGCGGCGTTTCTTATTATTGCTATCCTCTTACAGCAAAGAGGAGCTGGGCTTTCGGGCGCTTTCGGCGGCGAAGGCAGTGTTTATTCCACGCGGCGCGGAGCCGAAAAGATAATATTCGTATCAACAATCGTAATCGCCGTACTTTTCTTCGGGATTTCTTTTTTGAGAATAATCCTCCAAGGCTAAACGTTTGACATTAGGTTTTGGGCACCGGATAATTTTGCCGTTTTTGCCTAAATCCTAAACGCTAAACGCTAAATTTATTAACGATCCAAATCAATTAGATAATTTTTTTATATCGCTAAAGGCGCCGAAAAAAGAAAAGCCGGAGCACAAAAACCGCTTTGCCGATCTCCTTCCGACTAAAAAACAACTGCGCCATCTGCCGAAGGTACTCTCCAAAAGAGAAAGATACCTGATTTTGGTTTTGGGCGTGGTGGCCATTTGCGCTCTGATAGCCATCCCAATAAGCGCTTACTACCATTTCACCAAACCGGCACCGGATTACGGAGGCAGTTTTACTGAGGGGCTCGTCGGCGCACCCAAGCATATTAATCCCCTGCTTGCGCAGGCAAGCGACGTGGACAGGGATTTGTCCAATTTGATCTACTCCGGCCTGATGAGATATGGCGACAACGGGGAGTTTGAGCCGGGTCTTGCCGGCTCCTACAGCATATCCGACGATGGCCTGAATTACACTTTCAAATTAAGAAGCAACCTTAAATGGCACGACGGCCAGCCGATAACGGCTGATGATGTCATATTCACCATTTTAACCGCCCAAAATACCGATTACGGCAGTTTTCAAATGCCAAACTGGCAGGGTGTGGATGTCAGCAAGCTGGACGAGCAAACGGTTGTGTTTAAGCTCAAAACCAAGTATGCGCAGTTCCTTAACAACATGACTCTCGGAATATTGCCGAAACATATATGGGGGAACGTAAAAGCGGCTAATTTCGCTCTGTCGGAAATGAATATCAAGCCGACAGTCGGTTCGGGACCTTATAAGTTTTCAAAAATAAAACGGGATTCACTCGGTAATGTAAAATCGTTCGAGTTGGAGGCGTTCGATAAATATTACGCGGGAAAACCCTACATATCAAAGATAATCTTCAAATTTTACGCCTCCGACGATGAGTTAATAAATGCATACAACAGTAATGATATAGATAGTATTAGTTCCATATCTCCCCAAAAAATAAATTCAATCCGCTTTTTGGGTCAATTGAAAATTAAAAAACTAAAATTACCGAGATACTTTGCCGTTTTCTTTAATCAAAATCAAAGCAAACAATTGTCCGATAAAAATGTGCGCATGGCGCTAAGTTACGCCACGGACAAGAAAGAAATTCTCAAAGAGATTTTATCCGATAATGGTACGATTGTTGATTCCCCTATGCTGCCCGGCATTATTAATATCCCCGATGATGCGGAAAAGTACAACTTTGACATTGAAAAAGCCAAGAAGACGCTGGACGACGCGGGCTGGAAGCTTTCCGAGACGGACGGAGTCAGAGAAAAGGCGGCGGCGCCTGCCAAGAAAGGGGCCAAACCCGCCCCGAAAAGCTCCGCAACGGGGCAAGCCGAGCCCACAAAACTTGAGATCCGTCTCACCACTTCAAATTGGCCGGAACTGACCATGGTTGCCGACCAAATCAAGAAACAATGGGAAGCCGTGGGTGCAAGGGTTAATGTAGAAATACTGGACCCGTCAGAAGTGCAACAGGTAATCAGAGACAGGGACTACGAGGCCCTGCTTTTCGGGGAAGTTTTAGGGCTTGACCCCGATCCCCTTAGTTTTTGGCACTCGTCCCAGAAAAGAGACCCCGGCCTGAATCTCGCACTTTATGATAATAAGGATGCCGATAAATTGCTTGAGGATGCCAGATTGACGCAGGACAAGTCCGCGCGATTGTCTAAATATGATGACTTCCAAAAAATTGTAGCCAAAGACGTGCCGGCGGTTTTCCTTTATAGCCCCGACTATCTTTACGCCCAGCCGGCCAAGATAAAAAACAACAATACGAGCATCGTCTCAATTCCTTCAGATAGGTTTGCGACAATTAATCAGTGGTACATAAATACAAAGCGAGTCAGTCGCTAATTTGACAATACCGCACCATTTTGCTATAATGGAATTTCTTATTGGGAATCTCGTCTTTTGACCACTGCGGGCGCGTGGCGGCATTGAAAGCCAACTGCTTTATTAGGTATTCCGAATTTTTACAGTTTGCTGTATCTGACGATACAAAGCAAACTTAAAATTCGGGATTGAAGCTAAGCAGTTAGCTTCAATCGTAGGCGAGGCTTGTGCGAAGCACGCCGAGCCGTTAAAAAATTCACGTGGCATACGCGGGCTACAAATTTAGCCCAGGTGATGGAATCGGCAGACATGTTAGCTTCAGGAGCTAATGGCCGCAAGGCCGTGGGAGTTCAAATCTCCCCCTGGGCACCATCCTATTTTTTCTCACAAATGACTAGCAAAAAACCGCTTGATGTTAAGGTTATCCTAAAAGAATCATATATCAAAGCTATTATGAATAGCGTGGGTTCGAATTTGTTCCGCAATCTTTTTGCCAGCGTTAACGGCAAAAAGAAAGATATTTTGGAAGACGGAGCACTGTCATGCGCCGCATATGTCTCCTCAATTTTGTATCTTTTTAAACTAATAGCCGACACACACGCAACCGTTAAAGGGACAGTCGCCGATCTTGTAAAATCCGGCTGGACCAAGACAAAAAAACCGCGGGAAGGCACAGTTCTGGTATGGGAAGCGAAAGAATTTGGAAACAGCGGGGCGCATAAACACATAGGTTTTTATATCGGCAAAAATAAAGCAATAAGCAATAGTTTTAAGAAGTATCACCCAATTTCGCACCACTGGACCTTCGGTATTCACCCTATCAAATCCGGCAAAGCCGGAACTGCCAAGCAGTTATTTGATAGGGTGAAAAATGGCCGGCCGGTCCGCAAAGTGGAACAAATTTTTTGGAATAAAAAATTAGACCCTCACACTTAACGAGCATTAGTTCTGCGGCAAGTCTGCGCAATATAAGAGCTATCGGTAAACTTCATTGCTTACCAACGCAGATGACCCGATAAACAGAGCGGAAATAACTTGCATATGCTCGTTAAGTGTCAGGGTAGACAAATAAATATTAAATAACAACGATTATGACTGACGATTCAAAAGTACGATTAGTATCCGTGAAAACGCGAGTTCATCACGGAGGTTACGATAGAAATATGCAAAAAGATAATAAAACCCCGATAACGGCCAGTTTGCCCTCGGTTCTGCAGCGTTTCTCCAGCCGAGGAAAACTGCCGCGTTACAAAGACAGGCGCAGAGACCTGCCGAGGTCGCGGCGATTAGCGCCGATCCAGCGGCCCGAAAGAGAAAGCGAGGAATCAGGCAAAAAAAATACTCTTAAGATCATCCCTCTGGGCGGACTGGGCGAAGTCGGCAGAAATATGTCTGTTCTTGAATATGGGAACGATATCATCGTAATTGATGCCGGTTTTGGCTTTCCCGAAGATGACATGCCGGGTATTGATTACACCCTTCCAAATGTCAGTTATCTTGACGGCAAACAAGATAAAATTAAGGGCATATTAGTCACCCATGGCCACATGGACCATATAGGCGGCTTACCCTACTTGATACAGAGGTTGGGCAATCCAACGATTTATGCCACGGGACTTACGAGGGGAATTATTCTAAAACGCCATCAGGAATTCCATTCCCTGCCGGAACTTGACATCAACCTTGTCCATCCTGGCGAAAGAATCCATCTCGGCGATTTTGAAGTGGAATTTTTCCACGTGAACCACAATATTCCTGATGACGTCGCGCTCATTATTACGACTCCGGCCGGAACCGTTGTGCATACTGCGGACTTTAAATTTGATTCCAAACCGCTGAACGAAGAGCCGGCTGACCTTGAGTTCATCAAGAGCGTCGGCGATAGAGGCGTTACGGTCTTGATGTCTGACTCAACCGGCGCCGAAAAAGATGGAACTTCAATTTCGGAAAGCGTCATTCAGGATAATCTTGAAAGTATCTTTAAGGAATCGACGGGGATGATAATCGCCGGCACATTTTCGTCTCTGATAAACCGCATCCAGCAGCTGATCACTTTGTCCGAAAAATACGGCCGCAAGGTGATTTTTGACGGTTACAGTTTGAAAAGCAACGTGGAAATAGCCAAAGAGCTCAACGAGTTGAAAATAAAAAAGGGTACTCAAATACCCATTGAACAGATCGACCGTTACCCCCGCGCAAAGGTTACGGTAGCTTGCACCGGCGCCCAAGGAGAAGGACAGGCGGTTCTGATGCGCATTGCTTCCGGCGAGCATCGCTATATCCAGCTTAAAAAGAATGATTCCGTTATCTTCTCATCCTCAATTGTCCCGGGCAACGAAAGAACTGTCCAGCGATTAAAAGACCTTTTCTACCGCCTCGGCGCCAGAGTTTATCACTACGGGATGATGGACATCCATGCTTCGGGACATGCCTATAAAGAGGACTTAAGACAAATGATCCGTCTTATCAGACCGAGGTTTTTGATGCCGGTTCATGGCCATTATTCAATGATGGTCAACCTCGGCTACATAGGGCAGGAAGAGAGCATTCCCGAAAAGAATGTCATTATCGCCGACAACGGCTCAATCATCCATATCACTCCCGACGAATGGTGGTTTGACAAAAAAACCGCGCCATCAGACAGCATAATGGTGGATGGCCTTGGCATCGGCGACATCGGCAACGTGGTTTTGCGCGACAGACAGGTTCTCGCCGAAGACGGGATGTTTGTAATCGTGGCTTTAATTGATTCAAAAACCGGAAGGGTTCGCGGCAGTCCCGATATTATCTCGCGCGGATTCGTTTATTTGAAAGAGAACAAGGAGCTTCTGACACAGGTCCGTAAGAAGATTAAGTTTATTGTTGAGAGAAAGACCACGCGGCCAATCAATTGGACGTACCTCAAGGACTTAATCCGCGATGAAATCGGCATGTTTTTGTTCCAGAAAACGGAGAGACGGCCGATGATTTTGCCGGTTGTGATAGAAGTATAGCTTCGTTGGGAGTGTCTTTTCGGCCGCTTCGTTCGCCCAGCCCCCACACCTATGCATAGGTGTGGGGGCCAGCCGCTTACTACGCTATTTCATCTCGCAAATTCAATTTTTGATGGTTGAGATATTATATCAAAAATTGACCATGCAATTTGCTCGCTGGAATGCCGAAAAGACACTCTCAACTTCGCGCACGACCCAACAGAAAAACAAAAAACCAGGGTTACGTACCTGGCGACAGGGCTCTGCCCTGTTTGACGGCACTCGTATGCGAGTGCGGCACCAGCCGATTGGCTGGGAGTGGAATGATAGCATATAAAGAGCTGCTGTCGAGCGCGATGTCGGTTGACGCGCTACGACTAAGGTTCGCAACAGGGGCTAAGACATTTATACGCTCGTCTTCGCTCCCTCCGACCGGACCATACGGCTAAGCGTAACCCATAGTGGGTTACACGAATTCTAATCAACGATAGTAATGTTGAGCTAGAGGCCAGGCCATATTAGGTCCGCTTGTCCAAGCCTGTTTCAAGTATAGCATAGTCGCCTAGGCATTGTCAAGTGCTTGGGGTAAAAAACTGCCAAAACCCTTGATTTTGCTTGATTTTCACGGGTTTTTGCAGGTAATTTGGCAACTCCAAGGAGCGGGTATTGTAAAAGTGTTTTTGTTTTGATAGTATCAGTATATGCTTACTGAATTTATACACAAAAAGTTGCAGGAGGCAAAATATAAAATCCTCAAAGACGGCAGTTACTTTGGTGAAATCCCCGGATTGAAAGGAGTTTGGGCAAACGCAAGAAATTTAGAAGATTGCAGGAAAGAACTTCAAGGGGTGCTGGAGGATTGGCTTTTACTAAAAGTGCAGGCTAAAGAAAAAATATTGGGCTTTCATTTCAAAACCGACCAGCGCTTTGCAAAAAATGCCTAAGAATATCTCCTGGAGGAGACTGGTTCAAAGACTTAAAAAATTAGGATTTGACGGCCCCTATTCAGGCGGCCGTCATTTGTTTATGATAAAAGGAGAGTTGAAACTGCACATTCCAAATCCGCACCGAGGCGATATTTCAAAACATCTTGTTGCCGAAATTCTGCGTCAGGCGGACATTTCAATCGAGGAATGGAATAATTAATAACAGCTATGAACAAAATTTTTTCCGGTATCCGCCCTTCGGGGAAACTGCATTTAGGCAATTACCTCGGGGCGATAAAAAACTGGATAGAACTGCAGGATAAGCCCGATACGGAGCGGGCGATTTTTGCGGTTGTAGATTATCACGGCATTACCACGCCGTTTGAACCCAAAAAATACCACCAGCAGGTTATGGATACGGCCCTGGATTTTCTCGCCGCCGGCATTAACCCAAAAAAATCTCTGCTTATCCGCCAGTCAAAAGTTCCGGAGCATACAGAGCTTGCATGGATTTTTAACACAATTACGCCCGTCAGCTGGCTGGACCGTCTACCGACTTACAGAGAAAAACTTGGTGAGACGGGTGGTAAATATAATCATATGGGCCTCCTTGGCTACCCTGTTTTAATGGCTGCTGATATTCTGCTTTACAAATCAAATCTCGTGCCCGTGGGCGAAGACCAATTGCCGCATATTGACTTAACCAATGAAGTCGCGAAGAAATTCAATTCAATGTTCGGCCAAACTTTTGAACCGGTAAAACCGCATCTGGCAACTGGTGCCCGCATAATGTCGCTCCAGGACCCGGCTAAAAAAATGTCTAAAACGGGAGATGAAGGCATAGTGCTCTCCGACAGCCCGGACGAGATTCGCGAGAAAATAAAAAGGGCAGTAACCGATTCGGGGAAGGAAATAAAATTTGACCCGGCCGATAAGCCCGCGATTTCAAATTTGCTGACGATTTACCACCTGTTATCCGGCAAAGAAATTAAAGAAATCGAAAGCGATTACGAAGGCAAAAACTATTCCGAATTTAAGAGCAATTTGGCCGAAGTCGTCGTTGATTTTCTTGCGCCATTTCAGAAAAAACGTCAGGAACTTGCGGAAGATTTAACTTTTGTCGAAGATTTGCTGGCAGAAGCCGAAGAAAAAGCCAGAGAAATCGCTTCCAAAAATCTGGAAGAAATAAAACAAAAAATGGGCCTATTATAAAAACCTGCCCATTTTGAAAGTAGAGGTTGACCAATCCCCCAAAAAGGGCTATTTTTATTTGCAGGACTCTAACAATTCGGAGGAAACCGATGAAAACAAAACTGATTTTACTGGCACTTCTGTCGCCCATGTTGCTATGGCCCCAGGCCATGGAACAGGAAATTTCATCTCCCCTGTCCGGTCTGTTTCCGTTCTTGCTATGCCCTCCTTGCCCTCCGGCCACGAGACAACAAGTTCAACCCTCCCAAAACGCAGAAGAAATGTTGAAAGAATTCTTCAGCTTTAACCCCGACAATAAAAAACTACTCGCTGTCCTTGAAAAAGGAGCTGTAGAGCCATTTAAAACCAGATTAATAAAAAAATTTATGGCTCAAAGGCCCTCCCCCGAGGAAGCGGCCAGATTACTCGCTCAAAATCCCCCGGAGCCATATGCTGGGCAGGTTTGGCAGATCGTTGACTCGGATGGAACATTAAGGGACAAATGCTATGTTCAAAACCATGGTTCCCCAGAATATCAAGACAAAGCCTTCGCATCCATTCGCGGGCGTACCCTTCTGGTGGAAGAATATATTTTCTACCTGATGCAGGAGAAGATGCCCCAAAGGTTTGTCAAACCGACTTGGGACGGGTTTTCCAAACTGAACCCCGGCAAAGAGGGTTTTCTCCTCGCGGCGAAGGACGCAAAAGGCGATTTTCAGGAAATAGCCATCCTGCAACTCTTAAGCTCGGCTTCGGAATTAAACTTATCGTATTCGGATGTCAGCGAACTTCAGGATCTAATCTCAAAGGTTAACGATAGGGTTAACGATGAAAAGAAAAAAGAAAGAGAAGAAAAATTGATAAAGGCGATAACTCAGAAGAAATGCAATCAATAGTGTCGGCAACTACAACCCGCTTAGGCGGGTTTTATTATTGCCGTCAGTTCCTCGGTTTTTTGAATAAGCAACCCAGGGGTTTTCGCCTCTATTACCAGCCGCAGAAGCGGTTCAGTGTTGGAGGGCCGCAAATTAAACCACCAGTCAGGATATTCCACGGTCAGCCCATCTAATTCTTTGAACGTGCCATTGGCATATTTCTTCTTCAGAAGCGGGACCAAAACGGCCATATTCTCGCCGGGGCGTTCCGCCCCGATATTAATCTCGCCGGAATTAAACCAGTTTTTAAATTCTTCAACGAGCTGGTTTATATCCCTGCCTCCATTGGCCGCGATTTTCAAAATCGTCAGCATCGCTGCCAGCGGCAGTTCGCAATAATTATTATCTTTAAACAAGATGTGGCCCGATAATTCTCCGCCGTAATCGGCACGATGTTTTATCATAAGTTCCCTGATATGCGGCCTCCCGACCTTTGACTCGTATGTCTTAATTCCCCATTCCTCAAATTTCTCCAGCACCCCTTTTGAAAGGTTAAGGGCGTGAACGACTTTTGGTCTGGAAAAAAATCCTCTCTTATCTTTAACAATGAGGCCCAATATGAAGTCGGGCAATATTTGTTCGCCGGCTCCGTCCAGCACAATTAACCTGTCGGCATCATCGTCAAATGAAAACGCAATATCAAATTGTGCCTCGTCGTGCAGAGTTTCGATATCGCTCAACATGGTTCGCGCCTCTTCAGCGCCTATTCCTTCACCCTTAATTCTTACTTTCAAATCTTTTATGCTGCCCAGACCGATGCCTGATATCTTTTTGGCGTATTCAATGTATTCACTTTTTATCTCAGTCGCCAGATTTTTGCCGACACGGCCGCCGTACTTGGAGACCTCCCCGCCTTCGGACAATAACTGCTCTACAACCCGAAGGCCGCTTTTTAAATCTATCTGAGAACCGTCTCCGCGAAAAAGTTTGAAGCCCCCATATTCCGGAGGGTTGTGCGATGCCGTCACCATTGCTCCCCCATCCACTCCAAGTTTATCCAGGACAAAATAAAAAAACGGGAGCGAGGAGAGTCCGATATATTCAACATCTCCGCCGGCGCTTGTAATGCCTTCCATTAACGATTCTGCAAGCGTTTGAGAAAAATCCCGCCCGTCCCGCGCCACCAAAAACTTTTTGCGGCTTAAGTAGCGGACAAAAGCCCCGCCCAATTGAAAAGCAAAGCTGGTGTCAAAATCCTTCCCATAAACGCCCCTGATATCGTAATCCCTAAAAATTTCTGGATTATATACCATTAACTTGATATAGTTAAAAATTGATGAAAAAACCAAATCAAATAAGACATATCCATATGATCGGCATCAAAGGCACCGGGATGTCGTCACTGGCAGTTAACTTAAAACACATGGGTTCACGGGTGAGCGGTTCTGACTATCCAGAATCTTTCTTTACTGACGAGTTGCTCAAAAAACAAAACCTCCGACCACTAACGCCATTTTCTCCGCAAAATATACCCGGCCAAACTGACCTTGTTATCGTCTCTACTGCTTATAATAACAAAAATGTGGAGGTGCGGGAAGCAGAGCGCCGTGGTCTAAAAATCATCTCTTATGCCCAAATGCTTGGTCTGCTAAGTAAAGAACTGGGATCAATCGCCATCTGCGGCAGTCACGGTAAGACTACCACCTCCGGAATTTTAAGCTTCATTTTAAGCAAAACAAAATACCAACCAATCGTTAATGTCGGCTCCATTGTGCCCCAGCTGGTCAACTACCGACCTCGCGATCCCAAACTATTTGTCTTTGAAGCCGACGAGTATCAAAATAAGTTTGAATTTTTTCACCCTAAGACCGTAATCCTGGCGAACATTGATTTCGACCATCCCGATTATTTCCGGGATCTGAAACAATATAAATCTGTTTTTGGGGAATTCATTAAGAGAATCCCAAAAAATGGACTGCTTATTTACTGTGCGGACGATAAAAACTGCGGAAATATTGCAAAAAATGCTGTTTGCGCCAAGATAGGCTATGGGTTCTCAAAACAGGCAATGGTTCAAATTAATGTTGTTGAAATCTTGCCCGATAAAATGATCTTCTCTCTCGCCCTCCCGGACAGAAAGGTTTGTGAATTTACCTCCAAACTAATCGGGGAGCATAATGCACTAAATCTAAGCGCGGCTTCAATTTGCGCTGACTATCTCGGCATACCGGTTAAACAAATTAAAAGCGCCGTGGCCCGTTTTGCAGGCACCAAAAGAAGAATGGAATTGATAAAGAAGGTCAAAATAAACGGCCATTCTTGTATTGTTATGGACGACTTCGCTCACCATCCAACTGAAATCAGAAGTACAATCAAAGCATTAAAAACCGCCTATCCAGGCAAAACTCTTTGGACTGTTTTTCAACCCCACACTTTCTCAAGAACCGAGGCGCTCTTCAATGATTTCGCGAGGGCTTTTGATAAGTCGGACAAAACAATAATTTTAGATATCTACGCATCCAAAAGAGAGACGGGCGGGAAAATCCATTCTCGCGATCTCGTAAATAAAATAAACTCGGCCAATGTCTTCTATAAACCGGATGTTATAAGGGCTGCTGACTTCATAAAGAAAAGAGTTAAAAGCGAGGGCATTATTCTCACCATGGGCGCAAGCAATGTCTGGGAACTTGCCCGCTTTCTGTAATATGCTTTCCATAGGTATAGTCGGGCTGCCGAATGTGGGTAAATCCACCCTCTTCAAGGCCCTGACAAAAAAACAAGTTGATATTTCAAACTATCCCTTCACGACGATTGACCCGAATATCGGCGTTGTTGCCGTGCCCGACGAACGGCTTGAATCGCTCGCCAAGATGTCCAGTTCCAAGAAGGTTGTACCGACGGCTATTGAATTTATTGACATTGCCGGATTGGTCAGGGGGGCAGCGGCTGGCGAAGGGCTTGGTAATAAGTTTCTGGCCAATATCCGCGAGGCGGATGCCATCGCTGAAGTGGTCAGGGTTTTTGAAAACGAAAACATCGTTCACATCCACAAAAAAATAGACCCCGCCAACGACATAGAGATCATCAACGCTGAATTGATATTAGCCGACTTGGAAACGGTGGGTCGGCGGGCCGAAAAAGCGCCGAAGGGAGACCCAAAATCAGCAAGCGAAATCTCCGCCTTGAAAAAACTTAAATCGGGCCTTGAATCAGGCGTTCTGGCAATAAATATCAAACTTGACGAAAAAGAAAAAGAAACAGCCAAGGAACTGAATCTCCTGACCAACAAAAAATTCATCTATGTCCTCAATATTTCTGAGGCCCAGCTCACCCCAGTACCCCCATTAGAACCTCCTTCCGGAGGTCAAACGGGGCAGGCATCCGCCAAGGGCGGAGCTACGGGGCAAGTATCAAATTGGCAGCCCGACGAGACGCTCAAAAAGGTAATCGGCGAAAATGATTTTGTGGCAATGTGCGGTACGTTTGAATTGCTTCTTTCCGAAGCAAGCCCCGAAGAGCAACAAATCTACCTTGAAGAAGCGGGATTAAAAGAAAGCCGGCTAGATGCGCTGATAAAAAGGGCCTACCATACGCTTGGCCTCATTACTTTCCTTACGACCGGCGAAGACGAGACCCGCGCATGGACGGCTAAAGTGGGCATGTTTATCCCACAGGCCGCCCGCGCAATTCATACTGACTTTGAAAAACTTTTCATCCGAGCCGAAGTGATAAACTGGCAAGAACTGCTTAGAATAGGCGGCTGGTCGCAGGCAAAAAGTTTGGGGAAAATGCGCACTGTGGGCCGAGATTATATTATCCAAGAAGGAGACGTGGTGGAAATAAAAATTTAGCTTCGCCAACACTCATTTCCGCTCCCCGTTCTCACCTGCGCTCATCAACTCATTCAAAACAGGATTTATAACCAAAATTTTAGGTAACCCTCATCTGCTCCGCGACGCTCTCGACCTAAAATTATTGGACAAATCCTGTTTTTCTGTTCGTTGATTCGCTTGGCTGCGATGTCGCGGAAATGAGTGTTGACTTTGCAGGACCGAAAAAATGAAATGGGCTTTTTACCCACCGATCCCGGGCAAATGGACAAATGCAGCCATCTTTGCTACACTCTTGATGGGTCTTTAAAATCAACAAGGAGGCCAAAGATGTCGCGCACCCCCGATATTGGCGTGGTAGGAGTAAAATATTGGTCGTATATGGCCGAAGTTATGGCAGGATGTCTTGATCAAATTATCAAGGGTCAAAAGACAGAAATACCTATAAATGTGTTTCGCGATGCCCTGCTGTTTTTCAGGATTACCCTGGAGCAGAAAACCGGTACCTTTTTTGACAATCCGGTGGCTCAAATAAACGCCTATGTAATCGCACAGGAAATCCTGCGTGATTGTCCTCTTCTATCTCCCCACACACTAGAAGAGGCAAAAAATCATCTCCGCAGGTTCGCAGAATTCCTGAAGAGTTTAGAAGGCCAACCCACCATCCCGGTGGGCGAGGGGTTTGCCAAGCAACCTTTGGTTCCATTAGGCGTGGAGGACCGAAAAACAGCAAATGATTTGCGCGATTTCTTTGCCGCATTGGTGAGAAAAAGCGATAGGGATTTTGATTACGGAGAAAGCCGCGATTGAGCGGCTTTTTGTTTTCTACAGATTTCTGAAAAGTTTTAATTTTTCCAAAACAATTTTTTTAGTCGCCTCGTAGGACGGTTCAAGGAATTTATACGGCGTGGTCTGGCCGGGTTCTTTTTCCAGCTCCCCTTCCAGCGCCTCATGATATGCCACGCGTAATTCGGTGTTGATGTGGATATTTGAAATCCCGTTTTGAATTGCCGCCTTTATTTCCTCGTCCTTCAGCCCCGAGGCCCCATGCAGGACCAAAGTCATCCCGGGCACGGCAGCGGCGACGTTTTTCAGGGTATCAATATCTAAGCGCTCTTCCTGCTCGGTAACAATGCCGTGAATGTTGCCGAAAACTATTGCCAGCCGGTCCACGCTTGTCCGTGCGACAAAATCTTTTGCCTCCTCCGGTTTCGTATAATCCTCTCTGCTTATCTCAACTTTTTTCTGAACTTCAGAACTGCCTTTCAAATACCCCAACTCTCCCTCAATTGGGATTTCTCTGCCGCTTAATTTCGCAACTTCCCGCGCGTAGTCAACCACCTTTTTTGTCAGCGCGACATTTTCTTCATACGGCAACTTGGAAGCGTCAATAAGAACGGAGTCGTAACCGGCATCAATTGCCGCTTTTGCCGTCTCCCAGCTTTTATGATGGTCGGCATTAAGAAAAACGTCATGGTCCTCTTTTTGATAGGACTGAACGAGAGCCACCGCCTGGTCGCGTCCGACAAAATCGGCTTCGCCTTCGGATGTCGCCGCCATCACCGGCACTTTGAGTTCGGCGGCTGCTTCCACAATCGCTCTCAACTGGTCCGCCGTTGAAAAATTAAAGTGTCCGATTGCCCATTTTTCTTCTTTTGCTTTTTTGAAATATTCTCCGAGAGTCGCCATGGGTAGGTGTTGAATAAACCATCATATGATGGATTATTCATCAATCATAGTTTTATAAACCCGTCTATAATATTTGCCTCTATCAGCTCATTAAGTTTATCACGGCCGAGGTATTCAATAAAAATCTTGTTCCAGAGGGCTTCTTGCTGATGGTAAAGGTACTTGACCTCGCTATTTTGGGCCAGCGACATCGTCAGGTCTATCAAATCAAAACTCACCAGTTCCTCATTGGGCTTGCCCTCCGTAGCTTCAGCGAAGGAGGGGAAGAAACCGCCGACAAAATCGAGTTTTTGCCAAGAGGCGAAAGCTCGCCCGTCCGAAGCTTCAGCGAAGGAGGGCATATCCGAAATCCCGGCCAAATCCCCTTCGGCTTTGTACCAATGTTCCGCCTCGGGATTAATGTGGGGCTCCATCAAGCGAAAGTCATCGGGGTCATCTTTGGCAAGGTATCTTTGCACGATTCTTATTTTAGCAGTTGGTAGTGAGTAGTTAGTAGTAGGTAGTTTTTCAGAGGGGACGTCTCCGCGGAGCAGGGATTTCACTTTGCCGGCAAAATCCTGCTCTTTTGAAAATTTCTTAAACAATCCCGAATAAAACGGCACTTCGTTCAAATAGTGCAAGAGCAGTGTGAACATGCGGAGTGTCTCGCCCGGCGTGTCAATTTGTATGGGGATTATGAAAATAACTCCCAGCTCTTTGAGGTGGCTAAGATTATGATATTTTTTCTCCAAAAATTTCCCGGCCGCGTCCAGCCATTCCGGTTCCAAAACTTTCAATTCAACCTCGCGTTCTTCAAAATCATCGGCAGTGAGGTCATTATACGCTTCATCAAAAAACTTATGCATCCATTCCGTATTCTGGGTAAAACGCAGAGCGCTGAAAACCGACGATAAACCTTTTTTCTCAACCAGTTCGGCCGCGGTTTTGCAGCCGAAAAAATCAAGCATACTTTGCGGCGGGAATTTCTCAAGCATCTCAACGGCCTTTTCTTTTTTTATGAAAAAGCCCGCTTGTGGTGAGCTTGCCGAACCAGCTAGTCCACCTATCTTAGCTGTTCCCTTCGATAAGCTCAGGACTACGTCACAAAGTTTCCCGCACCTGCCCGACATTTTTGACAAATCCGGCTTATCCAGAAAATCATACAAACGCTCATCCATATTCTTGATGTATCCGATTAAAGCATTATGGACATCCTTGGCGCTTTGACCGCTTTCCGGCAAACTTAATTCTTTAAGCATTCGCCCGACCAGGGTTTCGTTTTCTTCAACTATTTTTTCCATCACTCCGCTTTTACCAATCAGTTTTTCCATTTTTCTTTCCAAATCCAAAAGCACTTCCGGCTTGGTGCGTAATATCCTGGCTAATTTATTGTGATCTTCGGACATATATTTAAAGATCGAGACCTTGGGAGCTTATCTCAACCAGCGGCCACGGACCCCAATCCCCTTTTTTTAATATCCCCGCCTTTGCTCCCCACTTCGTCACCACCGACGAAGCATTCGCCGTCGCAAACTGGATTGCTTTTTTAATACCTGCCCCGCGATCGCTTGGCGATTTTGCGGGGTCGCTACTCTTTATGTATTCGCACACAAACCCCGAATTGAAGGCATCCCCCGCCCCCGTACGTTCAACAACCGGCGAATCGGGCACGCCCGCCGAATACAAAACCGAATCGGCCAAAACCTGAACCCCGTTGTGGGCATCGGTCAGAACCACAATCCCGCCGCAAATCTCGGATAATCTCCTCAAAATTTCTTTCTGGTCTTTCGGCTCTACGCCAACCAGCTCGGCCCCCTCTTCTTTGTTCACTGCAAAAATGTTAATGTGCTTTAAAAGCGGTTTTAATTTTTCCAGACCATGCGCCAGTTCTTTACCCCCTGGGTTGCAGGCGATTTTTATTTTATTTTCCACGGCATGATTAACCAGAGCCTCAAATAAATCGTAATGTCCCCCTAGAGAGTCAATATAAAACCACCTGGCCTTGAAATCATCAACAGGAACATGCCTGACATCAAAATGCTGGCCCTCGCCCTTATAACTTAATATGGTCCTTTCGCCTGACGGATGGACGAAGATTATAGAATAAGCGGTATGGCCTTCATCGTGCCTATGAATATCTTGGGTATTGATGCCTTCCCCCTTTAATTCCTTCAAAATCTCCTTGGCGGCGAAATCATTACCTACGACGCCGATGCAGGCGGTCTTAAATTCCTGCCTGCCGAAAGTTACCGCCGCGTTCGTCCCTCCTCCGCCGGTGGTGAAAACTATTTTTTTTATTTCAATTTTGGAACCGAGAGGAAAACACTGTTCAACCCCCGTCGGCGAATCTGCGTGCTTTCTCAATTCAAAGCCCTCGGCCTCCAAGAGGACATCGCGAGTCGCTGAACCGATTGTGATAACATCAAACATAATTCCTAATGTCTAATTTCTAATTCCTAATAAAAATCCTAACGACTAATTCCCAATGCCCCAAATTTAAGAAATTAGGCATTTGGTAATTGAACATTTATTAGACATTAGAAATTGGAAATTAGGAATTTGAGACAGCCCTTAATTGTTGAATTGCTGTCTCAATATTCTTGCTCTCCCAAATATAGCTCCCGGCAATTAAGATGCTTGCTCCCGCCTTGACTAATTTGGGAGCGGTTTCGGGGTTAATTCCTCCATCAACCTGAATCGGCTTATCCGGATAAAAGTAGTGAAAATCGGCAATTTTATCCAAAACACTTTCCACAAATTCACCCCCGTAAAATCCCGGCTCAACCGTCATAAAATGAACAAAATCAATGAAATCTATAAAGGGCTCTATGCGGTCATTTGGGGTCTGTGGATTAACCGCTATCCCCACCGACTTATCGGCTTCCTTTATGGTGTCTATGATTTCCTGCGCTTTTTGAGTGGCCTCTATATGAAACACAAATTCGTCGGCTGGCGTTTTAAGCCAGCGGACAATGTGATTTTCCGGTTTTGAAACCATCAAATGCACTCCGATTTTCAAATCCGTTTCAATCGTCTCCGTCTCCTCAAAGCCGAGAATCGTAATGTTAGGAACAAAAATACCGTCGGCAATATCAAGGTGAACGCTATCGGTATACGGTTCAACCGCCATTATTTTTTCTACCAGCTCTTCTCGCGTTTTAACCAGTATGGATGGTATTATTTCTATCAAAATTTCTAATGTCTAATTTCTAATGTCTAATAAAATCCCAATGTCCAATGTCTAATTAGGAATTAGAAATTAGGAATTAGAAATTCCCAATTTAGTTCAGTTTACTGAACTAAATTAGGCGGCGTTCTGCCTTCAAGGGCTTCAATTATATTATTTGCCGCAAGCTCGGCCATTTTGGAACGCGTCCCGATGGTCGCCGAAGCGATGTGCGGCGTCAAGACGATGTTATCCAATTCTTTCAGCTCGGGGGTAATCTCCGGTTCAAATTCAAACACATCCAGCGCCGCCCCTTTTATCACACCATTTTTGAGGGCCCGGGCAAGCGCTTTTTCGTCAACAACCGGTCCGCGCGAAGTATTTATCAGATACGCCGTGGGCTTCATCTTCTTTAGCCGCTCCTCATTGATAAGATGGCGTGTCGAATCAAGTAAGGGCACATGTATAGAAACAAAATCGCACTGGGGCAGAAGTTCGTCAATATTCGCAACAAAGACCGCTCCGAATTCTTTTTCCAAGTCGGGGTTCGGCTGAGGGTCGTAGTAAAGAATTTTCATCTCAAAACCCTTCATGGCATGGAGGGCGACACGAGAGCCAATACGACCGAGACCTATTATGCCCAAGGTTTTATGGCACATGTCTGTGCCTAAAAATAACTCCGGCCCCCACGCGGTAAATTTCCCCGCCCGGGCGAATTTGTCGGCTTCCGGAATTCTATGAGCAATTGCCATCATCAGGGCAAAAGTATGTTCGGCAACGGTTTCCGTAAGCACTCCGGGGGTGTTCGTTACCATAATATTTTTTTGCTTCGCCGCTCCCGCATCAATATTGTCAAAACCGACCGCATAGTTAGCAACGATTTTCAGCGTCGGCAAACCGGCATCCATAACTTCCGCCGTGATTTTATCAGTCAGTATAGAAAGTATCGCGTCGGTGCCCTTGGCGCCCTCTTTTAGCTCGTCCAAAGTTGCGGCCCGGTCTCTGGCTGCTTCATTTACGATAACCTCATATCCCTTATCCCGGAGCATTGCAATCCCCGTCTCCGGAATTGGTCTTGTCACAAAAATTTTTGCCACGTTATTTCTCTTTTGCCATTTTATTCCTCTAACTTTTTAATTTTGTTTATTCTCCTTACAAACCTTTCGTGACCTTCAAAAGGCGTGTCTAAAAACATCTCTACCGTGTCTTTCGCCTCTTTTTCGCTTACGAAATCACTGGGCAAAGTCAGAATGTTTATATTATCATCATTTCGCGCCAGGCGCACTTGTTCCGTATTGAAACCCAGCACCGAACGCGTCCTTTTAAATTTGTTGGCAACTATATCCATCCCGGCGCCGTTGCGGCAAATCAATATTCCCCTGTTCCCATTAGGATCTTGGGCAACTTTTTCGGCTACTTTGGAAGCATAATCAACATAGTCGTCATCTTTATTATACTCAAAAGCACCCATATCTTCATAATCATGGCCAAGCTCCCCAAGGAATTTCTTGAGTTTTTCTTTCAATTCGTATCCGCGATGGTCAGCGCCAAGATATATCATTTAAGCTTATTTAAATAACTCACAACGTTCAAGGCCGCGGTTGTCCCCTGCCCTGCCGCTATTATTATCTGTTTAAACGGTGTATCCGTCATATCGCCGACGGCGTATAAACCGGGAATATTGGTTTCACAATTTTTATTCACGACAATTTCCCCGAAAGCATTTTTTTCTGTTTCCGGCGGGACAAGGGTGGAATTCGGCACCATACCAATATGGATGAAAATCCCGTCAATTTTAAGCTCTTGGACGTTACCCGCCCCGTCATCATACTTCAGGCCGCTCACAAATTCATTGCCGATGACCTCTTTGGCCTTGGCATTATAAATTATCTCAACATTCTTCTTAGTTTTCAACTTATCAAGCAGTATCGCATCGCCCTTGAAAATCGGGTTTTTATTAACCACATAAACCTTTTCTGCAATGTCGGCAAGCATTAAACCCGCTTCAAGAGCAGAATTCCCTCCTCCGATGACGGCTACGGTTTTACCACCAAATAATGGGCCATCGCACGTCGTGCAGTAGGTTACGCCCTTATTGCGAAATTCTTTTTCGCCGGGAATGTTCAGTTCTTTGGGGCGGACACCTGTCGCGACTATTACCGCCTTAGCGGCGTAATCGCATTTGCCGGTTTTACTATCCCCGCCCGAACGACCGGTATCGTCCGGTCGGGCGGGTTTAACGGCAATGCAAAACGTCCCGTCTTCAAGGCGAGTGATTTTTTCCACCTCAACGCCCTCCTCCGGTTCAACATTATAAAATTTGAGGTGTTCCTTGAATTGCTGGGCTAGTATTATGCCGTCCGTTTGAATTACGCCCGGCCAGTTGCCGATTTCGCCGGAAGTTGCTACCTCTCCGCCGAAATCCTTGGTAACCATCTTAAAATTCAAATTCCGCCTCGCGGCATAAATACCCGCGGCCGTCGCTGCCGCAGAGCCACCGATTATTATCAGGTCATACAAATCAGTTTCTAATTTTCAGTTTCTAGTTTTCAGTTTTGAAAAATAGGAAACCCAAAACCAGCTAAAACAATTATAGCAAACTTGGACCAAACAAAAAACTGTCTTTCGGCAGTCGGTACTCGGTCTAAAGACCGAAGTTTTTGCGGAGTTCTTTTTCCTGTTTGCTAAAATATACCACTCGGGGAAGCCAATAAATATGGGAAAAGAGAAGAGAAAAAAGGCAAAGACATGAAAACAATACGGCAAAGAAAGGATCCCCCAAAAAAGCCACCAACAACCCACCAAAAAACTGGATTGGCTCAAAGGAGCCAGTAATAATAAGGTCGCAGAATAAAGCAAAGAACATAACCCCGCAAACGAAAAGCAAAGTTATTACCACCCCGCCAATCAAGGCTCTCTTCCGCCGGATTGGGCGCAGCTGTTTGCTATACGTTTGCTCAAATTCTTTTTCCCTTTTGGCCTTTCTTTCTTCCTCGGCTTTCTGCTCTAGATAAAGATCGCTATCCACTCCGCAACTGGGGCAAATCATGGCTTTTCCTCCTATTTTTGGCTATTATTAAATTATCGATAAAACCAGTCAATAAGTAGTTATCCACAATAGTTTTCAGTCAATCAAACTTCTGTTCTTTGTTAATTACCAATTTTAATGCTGCCGCAGTGGCTACTGCAAGGAAATATGCTTTGCATGG